>Ga0207865_100110_pt1 | contig 101756 bp, 148 predicted proteins | sample HigsolmetaAR204D_FD_184836 | JGI IMG/M metagenome (GOLD analysis project Ga0207865, IMG submission 184836) | Ionic liquid and high solid enriched microbial communities from the Joint BioEnergy Institute, USA - AR20-4-D (SPAdes) (version 2) ... | reverse complement strand
TTACCTATTGCAGCATGCCTACAATCCTGTAGATTGGTATCCATGGGGAAATGAAGCATTTGAAAAGGCTAAATCTGAAAATAAGCCAGTATTCGTTAGTATCGGCTATTCAACATGTCATTGGTGTCATGTAAAACTTGTATACATATAAAAACCTTATTGTATCAACGTTTCTCTGATATAATCAATTTATCAGGGAGTGATTATTAATGCCTTTATTTTCCAAGAAGATAAAATGTCTCCACTGTGGAGGGAATTTCAAAGCTCGTAAAGATAGGAATAGACGAGTTTATGTTTGCTCACGATATGATAATTATGGCGAATGTAAAAGAATACCAATAGAAGAGGATTTCCTAAAAAACACCATAAACAAACGATATGATTTTCAATTAACTGACGATGAAATCAAAAACAAAGTGGAAAGAATAGAAGTGGAGGACAAGCTCTTATTCACAATTTACCTAAAAGACGATGAACCAATTGTATTTGGAAAAAATTTCATCAAATATTGATTTTAGGGTGACACAAAACAAAAATTCAAAATGACAGAAGGGAGGAGAAAAGCCTAATATTATTGGTTTTCCTAATTATTTTAGGGTGACATCAGTAAATTATCTTGATGTTAGCAGAGAGATGATAAAACGTTGATATAATAAGATTTCTTAAATTTTTTAGGGTAACATTTTCAGTGAAAATTGCATTAGAATTATAGCTTTTGTAAGCCCACCGGAAAGTTAATCCAGTGGGCTATATGTATGTAACAATTACTTATTTGATCCTTGAATCAATTCACGATCTAAAGCAACATAAAGCAATCCAACAACATCATCTAAAGGAATTTCACCTTTTTGAGCCTTAGTGTACCAATCTTTGCTAATTCCGTTTGGATCTTTTTGAGATAATCGGCTCAAAACTCTTAAAGTGGCATTCATTAATTCAGAATTTGATGGTTGATACATTCTGATTCCTCCATTTTTCGTAGTATTTTGTGTATTTACTGCTGTATTTGCAACTTGCACCTGTTTGCCCGTAAACCATTCCAGTGGTTTAGAACCATTGAGCAAATTCAAATCAACAAGACCGTCATACCATGATACTTTACATTTTTGGCTATATTGCCAAAGATCACATGGGTAATCAGGCTTTAAATCAGGTGTTCCATTATCCTTACCATACCTAGGTAGCCATAAGAAATCGGCTTTCACCTTATTAAGACCATACTTATTATAAAGTTCATGCGAAGTATAAAAACCTACTTTATAACCTGCTTTTTTACAAGTATCAATAAATGCTTGACTAGCTGCTGCAAGATTTTGAGTGCCACAAGCCTTAACCGTATCATCTTCAACGTCTAGCGCAAGAAATTTAGCGTCTTTATCGATACGATTAAGGAAATCATTTGCTTCTTTTATTGCATCATTAACAGACACAAAACATCCATAAGCATAATGACCATAGGGAATGTTGTATTTCTTACAGTTGGCAACATGATTTTTATGCTCTCTATCTTCTGTTTTTGAGCCGTATTGAACACGAATAATTGTTAAATCAATTTCTTTACTTGCTTTAGACCAATTTATTTTATTAGATGGTTGATGATGTGACAGGTCAACAATCTTACCCATATTAATTATTACTCCTTTCTGTGTATTATTTTAATTTATTTTTGATTCTTAACTTTTTTAGTAATTACATAAGTTGCATACAAATCAGCACCAAAGGAAACCATATCTACAAACGAATCAATTGCATCTTGAGGAATTTCAACCCCAAATGCAGAAGAAAGAAAAAGTTTTAAAGCACCCAAAAAACCAGCTAATAATACAACCCAATCTTTTTTGTTTACCATTCTTAAACAACCCCTTTATTTTATTTTTTAATTCCAAATTGGATAGTAATATATCCAACTGCAAGAGTGCAGATAGCAGTTATGATAATTTTGGTTATCAAATTTGGAATGTCGATTTTATTGTCATTAAGCGTTTCTTCAATGTCCCCAACTCTTTTGCTTAATTGGTCTTGATTTTCATTTAATTTGGTCAAATTTTTATTAACATCAGACAAGGTATCAGAAAACTTGTTTAATTGATTCATTAGTTCAGCATTTTGTTTTTCATTCAACTCCACCTGTTTCTCCAAAACAGCAGTTAATTTAATCAATGACTCATTCTTCATCTCCAAGTTCATCACTCTCTGTTCAGAGTCAGTCATCCTTTTTTCAAGGCTTATGACCCTTTCTTCTACTTTCCCAATTCTTTCTTGCAAGTCTCCCATTTCCATAAAAGCCACCACTCCACGACATATAAATTTTCTCCTCCTTGTTGCTCTCATTTATTCTTATCTGTGATATTCTTTGACCACAGTTGCATAATCAGCATCATAATGATTTAACCAAGCTTCAATTTGGAAGGAAGAAAATTCTTCTCTACTTGCAATGGTTTCAACAACTTCTCCACCATCATATTTTCTTAAAATCAGTACATAAATTTCTTTAAGCTCACTCATACTAAAACACATCCTTTTATTATTTTAATTTCGTTTTTATTCATAACTAATTTGTTCTACAATTTCGCACCATCTATCATATTGAAGTGCCTTTTCACCTTTAAACAACATATCACAGTTTAATACAGCATTAGCTACTGTAGTCAACATTTCTTTTCTTTCTTCGGTTTCATCAATCACAAAAACCTCGTTCATCAATTCTTCCATTTCTTTTTTGTAGTTCTCCATATCTTTGATCTTAAACATTTTTTGTCCGTCTACTTCTTGAAACTCAATTTCACCGTTATCATCTTTTTTTGCATAGGTATCAATTATTTCGAATCTTTCTTGATTAATTAATCTTACATGTTCGTCCAACAACCTAACTAGTCTTGTTCTCATTCTTGATTCTTTTCCTCTTAGTTCTAACTCCATTAAAAATTTACCAAACAGTTCAATTTCATAATTATAAATTCTCATTTTTGTCTCCTCCATTTTAGATAATGTAATAATACGCCCCATTTATTTTTCTATTTACTAATAACGTAGAATATAAATCATTTGCATTTTTTGCTCTAATGTTTATGACAGTATTTAAATTGTTTTCATCTTCTACTCTTATTGCTATTTCTGCCTTAATTTCTGGCTTACTTATTATCATTGTGCTATCAACATCACTTGGGGTATTTACCATTATTGTTCCATTTATGTAATCACGCTTAACATCTAATATAGATGTAATTTCTGATTTATCATTTTGATATATGAACATTGTGGCATTGATGTCATTTCTATCTTTTACTGTAATTGTTGCAGGAACACTTTCTCTTATGACAGTAATCGTTGACAAAACGCTTGAATCTTCATGTCTTTGTACAGTTATAGTAGAATTCAAGTAATTTCTCTCTTTGATAATTATGGCTGCCGGAATACATTCTCTAGTAACCATAATTGTTGAGAAAATATCTGAACCTTCATTTTTCTGCACAGTAATAGAAGAGTTTAAATAACTTTTTTCTTTAACAAAAATGCTTGAATCAATAGAATTCCGATTGACAGCAATTGTTGATTTTATATCTTGAGTTTCATATTTTTGCACAGTAATACTAGCATCTATTGTGTCTTGATATTTAACATAAAATGTAGAATTAACTTCAGTTCTTGTCACATTTAACGTTGAAATTAAGTCATTGATCAATTTCTCCGCAACTGTTACAGTCATCATTGCCTCATTTTTATCTCTGTGTGAAACAGTAAGGCTACTATTTACTTCATTCCTTGACACAGTAATACTCATTGATAAATCTTTTGACACAGGAACATCATATTTATGGATATACAAAGTAGACGGTAAATCGTGATTTCCTCTATCGCTGTAAACATTCAATGTAGCCCCGATTTCTTCTATGCCTCCACCATACACAAACAAAGTTGAATTAACTTGCGCTCTACCCGCGCTAAATATCTGAGTATCGTAATAGTCAATAATTAATTTTGGTGGAGTCAAACTTTCTTTCGTATAAAAACTGATATATTTATCAGAATTATTATCTTCTACAACTAAAACATAGCCCTTTGTTGTTTTTTGATTTGAGTAAAGAGCGTTTATTTCATTTTTTAAATCAAAATTAATACTTCGATCCGAATAATTAACGGTATATGATTCAGAAACAAGTTCCAGTCGTTGTGGTTTATTTTTATAAGTTAATCCATATTCTGACCATTCTCTATCAACAGAATATAGTTTAATGTTTAAATCATTAGGGAAATTCCCTACAAAATAAAATTTTAATGAGGCATTTTGAATTAACATTTGTTGTGGCAATTGAAAATCAAATGAAATATATGATTCAAACTCTTCTCCATTTTTATATCCTGTCATCATTGTTGGTTCAGTGCCATAATTAAGAGTTTGATATGCTATTCCATTTCTAGTAGTTGCATCTTTTGTAATTGTAAATTCTTTGGTAAGCAGTGGTGGTTGTAGAATGTCTACAATAGCATACATTGAATTATGAGGATTCACATTAATGGTTGAATCAACAAATTTACTGCTTACAGGTTGGAGAGTTGCCACAACTTCGCTGTGTGCCTTATACTTTACATCTAAAGTTGATGAAACATCCTTATCTTCATTTCTACTAACAATAATAGAAAAATCTTTTTCACTATTATCAACAAAACTTGGCTGAATGGTTGCCGAAATATCTTTATTATCTTTTTGATATAGTTTATATTTGACGTAAAAACTATTATGAGGAGAAACATCTAAAGTTCCTAACAAATCTTGTTTATCTTCCATAAATTAGCACATCCTATCTCATTGTATTGAGATCACACCTTCTTAGCGTTCGCTCTAATTTCAAAAGTCCCACTAGACACAGGAGTAGCAGATATTTGAGTAGCCAAACGAACATAAAAATTCACCATTTCATCTTGATTTAAAACTTGGTCAAAAGTTAATTCATCTTTTGCAATGAATGGTGTATCAGTTTTGCTCAACTCTAACTGAATTCCGTTAGTTGACAAGTTATTGATAGCTCTAACTTTCAAATTTTCAATTGGATAACCGTATTTATTAGTTAAAACAACTTCATTCTCCAATGAAGTCTGTCCTGCAACTAAAACACCAAAATCCATATATTTTAATAATTGTCCTAAATCAGTTGTATAATATTCTCCATTCGGATCAGAAAACATTAATCCTGCATAAGTTCCCACAAATTGCGCTTCCCAATAGTCAGCATTTCCCCAATAATCTTGAAATTCAATCCGTAATACATTATTTTGTCCAATTAAAATTTCATTGTTTTGAAGCTTTATGTTGATAGCAACGGGTGATGGTTGTAATTGTGTAAATGATCCATCTGTTGGATAATAAGGACTGCCATTTAGAATTATTCGATATTGTACCCTTCCCGAATCATCATCCGTAATTTCTCCTTCTAATTGGTTGGCGTTAAATGTCACGTTAATCGTTGATTTAGTATTCAAAATGTATAAAGCCATATTGTTTATTTCTGTCGTTTCAGTTGGTGCTTTATTATCAAATTGAACAGAATCAATTTGTGCAATATCTGTTCCTCTTATATCTTCTTCGATATAATAAGCGACTCTTACATACTCATCGATAAATTGTGACTCAAAATCAGCACTTGTCAAAGTAGACAATATGTCAAGTGTCAATCCATTATTGGCAACATCATTTAAATTATTTTTATCAACTGTAATCCAATCTGTCCCATTATGAGATTTCCACGTTACTTCATCATCAAATGACAACAATAATCTGATATTTCCAATTATCAAACCAGTTTGAGTAATATTATTTACAATAATTGAACTCAACTTTCCGTATGTTTTCACATCGGTTTTTGAAATAAGTAATTGTCCTTTTGGAAGAGCTGTTATGTCAACTTTTTTACTCTCTTCAACCTCACCAGACCAAGTAACAATTTCAAAATCGTCATCAATTTCATCTAAAGGAGAATAGTTTGCAGTAATCCCCAAATTTGCAGAAGTTTTATTTGGATCATCGGTATAATATGACAATTCAATAACGCCAGATAATTGTCGCCATGCAGACTGTGGAATTGAACCTAATTCAGACACATCTATACCATTTAAATAATCTGATTCATTTGGTGTAGCAGTGGTTACTGTTACCCATGAGGATGTTGCTGTGTCATATTTTTTATATTCTTCTCCAGATTTAATTAAAATCTTGTTATTCGACATCCTTTCACCTCTCAATCTTTAAAGTGTAAAAATCATATTGTTTTAATTGATTTTTAAGCAAAATCCTATCTCTATTTTTAAATAAAATCTATATTTTATTTATTATTTAATTCACATTCAAGTTTCTAATATCGAAATATTTTTGTAAATCAACGGTTGTTTTAAATACCCTTCCATTGCCTAAAGCACCATTATCATTCATACTGCGTTGCAGCGCTGATATTTTTCTATTTAAAATAGTTATATCTTCAATACCTTGTTCAGTGAACACTTGTTTTGTTGGCATTGTTGTTGAAACAGTAACCCATTGCTTATTATTTTGATTCCAAGTTTTATATTCACCATTAACATTAATTAATGAACTTATTGCTAATAGTGATTCAATTTCCAAGATAGGGCGAAAACCAGAAGTGTTAGATGTTGCTATAGTTGTCCTATTAGATACAGAACTACTACCTCTTGCAACCCTATTACCTGAAGAAGAATCAGATGTTGTGCTTGTCCAAGAGTATAACCCACTCCAATTCCACACATTGTTGTCCCCTGCGATGATCGTTCCGTTTAATGTATTATTTACAATATATCGATTCCATTCGTTGTCTGTGTCAGATGAATTGACACCACCAGTTAAAAGACGCATATTAAATGAACTGTTTTTCCAATTATTCTCAAAAAGTTTAAGCTCTGCAATACCTGCTATACTGCCATAAGAACTCAAAATTGATATTTTGTAATAGAGATATGGATTTTGATTATTGAAAAAATACGTTTGAAGTTGATTATTATTTTGTTGAGTTCCTGACGATAATAAATCCCATGTTGTTCCATCATTTGAACCGAAGAATTGCCAGTCTTTCACTGCATATGTTCCCGTGGTAACGAGTGCTGATTTCATAGTAATGGACGATACGATTCTAGCAGAAGATAACTTTATTCGAATATCTCCACTTGTTCCCGAATTTACACACCACACAGACGTAGACCCATCAGAAAATGAACCATCAAATGCTTTGTAAGCATAATTTGAATAAGCTGTTCGTTCGGAAGATGGAGTCAATTCAATTCCGTTACTGTTATTTGATGTCATGGGAGGTATTATGCTATCGCCAATATATGTTGAAACACCATTTCCACTTGCTATACCGGCACTATTCAAAGTATCCCAACTAATACTGTTTTGAATATTTCTGTCAGCGACAAGCCTTTTCTTTCCGTTCCAATCTTCCACCATGATGAATCTAAAGTATCCATTAGGTGTAGCACTAGAGGCAACGGGTATTTCTAGCCCTGTAACTTCTGCATCTGTTTTTGTAGCTAAATCAGAGAAAATCCCTACTTGTCCAGAAGTAGGCGCTATGTACTTACACCAAAAGTAGTCTCCTACTTTTAAGTTTTTTAAATCATTATTAAGTGTTAAAGGCATTTATCTTTACACCTCCTTATATTCAAAGACTGGGCGAAAACCAACAATATTATATGAACCATTAGATACCGCATAATTAAAATATTTTGCTGAACCATTACCTCTATTAACCCTAAATGTATTATTTGAAGCCACATTATTCAGATTTAAACCATTTACTGTAGTATCTTGACACCACGAATAAACACCACTCCAATGAAACACATCATCCAATGTCTTTCCTTCTTGTATTTTATCTATAGGAAAATTCACTATATACTTATCCCATTCATTGTTTGTAGGCCATGCACCAAAGCCTTGATCTGTAGTAGCTTTATTTCCATTAACATCTGCATATGCTACTCCACCTGTAAGGGAACGGATAATTCCATTTCCTTGATTTGATGTAATAGTTATACCTTGAATATTCTTCCAACCGTTTAAAGTATCCCAAGATACAGTATGATACCAAACACGATCACTGATGAGAAATCCTTTGTCTACCTTTATCATATACCAATAATAGTTCCAATGAGTTTTATTAGATGAGTTAACAGCCACCGCCGTCACAGGTAATTCAGGCTTCCCTAGTGTATCACCGAATACCCAATTTCCACTAGAATCAACTGTGGCATATATAAAATCCCCTATCTCCATTTCTTGAATAGTAGTACATAATTTACCCGTTGTTGCTGGTACTGCCATATAATCACCTCACACAATAAATCTCACACAATAGATATAGAATCGATTTTCTTCAGTTTAGACTTCTTAATGACTTGCCTGAACAAAGTACCAGCGTCAGTCCAATTAATGTCTTTTAACATGTCATATTCGTACTCTTTCTTTAAGCCCAATTTCCCGTCAAATGATACAAATTCATTCGGTGTAAACTTTACTTCATCTCCATTATTAAAGTCATCAACAATTATCAATTCATCTGTTTCTCCTGCTGTAAATGTCACTTTAATTTGAATATATCTACCAATAGGAGAAGCAATCGTGTTATCTTGGTTTATTGGTACATAATTTGTCCAACTCAAATCATCACTCGAAGTTCTTGTATAAATGGTAATCTTATCATTTGTTTTATTGATAATATTTGCCACGATTTTATCGAAATCTTTAAATACATCAACCAAATCAATAACTTCTGATTCCCAGAAGCCAAATTCATAATATCTTTTTTTACCATTGGGCAAGACTTCTCTTTCGGAAAGTTGTAATTTATCATTTACAATTTCCACATTATTAAAAACACCTTTCGTTAAATCTATAGGAATACCAATATCAATAATTGTGGTCATATTATCTTCACCCTTTTAAACTAACGAATAGTCCACTTAGTAAACCCAGCATAACCTTCTTTAAGTGGAGCATCAATCTCATCAATAATTCTGCCACTACGATAAATTCTCAATTTTCCATTCATATCTTTATTGGAAACTAATTTTAGTTCAATAAATGCTGGTTTATTATATGGTAAACAAAAAATTGGCTGAAAATTAAAAGACATATTATTTATATTAAATTTTGTTTTATATCCAAAATTATATTGACTTATTGTTGTTTTTAATAATCCATTACCTTTAATAAACATATTTCCATCAGCGTAAGCATCTTTGTACGTAATAATATCGTTATACAGTTTATTCTGACCTGTTAGAAAATACTCTTTTCCATCTGTGTCTACATAACTGAACATGATAATTTGACCATTTAATTTAAAAATGCCTCCATTGACCTCGAAATAAAACTTCATACCTTGACCCAGTAAGCCAAATCGAATTAATTTATTTTTATCAATGCTATAAAAACTGTTTGATTTATGAGTAATTAAATCAAATTCAGATAAATAACTCCCATCAACATATTCTGCCATCCAAATAAAGTCTTGTTCTTTTACAGGAGAATAACCATTGTAATTCTGAAAAATCACATCAATCACACCCTCATTGTATTGTGGTTGAAATTTCATAATAAAAAAGAGTGAGCAATAATTTGCCCACTCTTTTTAAAGCGCCCTGTTTTATTAATCTTTATACATATCTATAACTTACACGAAGTTTGAAATCATTTCTTCCTGCGCTTGCAGAAAGTGGAACATCTGCGTACATAGTTACTTTGACAAAGTTGGCTCCACTATTAGCTTCAGTTCCATCATTTGCAACTCCTAAAATTTCTTGTGTTTGTGGTTGCTTATTGATTGGAATAGCTACCCATTGTACTGTGCCATCTGCAATATTAGCCCCTTCTGTAGTAAGCCAAGTTGGTTGAGTTGCACCAGAAGTTCCAGCTTGCGTACATTCGTAAATATAACCATTTGCGGTTGTTGGCTTAACTACATCTCCAACCAAATAAGAGTGAGAGGCAGTCCAACTGGTAGCAGTTCCTTCTTTCGGGTTTTTAGTTGTTCCTGTTGTACCCAAAGCTTTTTTAGCCGTACTTCCACCAATTTGAGTAAAATTTACTTCATTGAGAGAATCAACTTTTACCCAAAACCATTTATCTTTAACTGCTTGGACAATTTGACCAACAGTGTCTCCATCTCCACCATTCATATCAACTGTAGTAATTGTTACATCTTCCATTTTCGATAAATCGGTATTTCCACTTCTATTATTCCAGATCGTAAATGTGTGATTAGGTGAAGCTGTTCCTGCATCAATAGTTTGAAAATTATATACACCCGTAATTTCCGTATCAGTCGCATCAAACCAAGCTACAATTGGTTGTGTCATAAATAATATCTTCCTTTCTATTATATTTTTATTTTAATTTCAATAGTGAAATCTTTGGCGTTTTCGCCACTTTGAAGAACATTGATTCTAAAAATGTCTCCTTGAGATACATCCGTTGTTTGAACAACACAGCTATTATCATCAAAATTATTTCCAGCTTTGATTCTTAAGTTATTTGATAATATCAAAGTCCAATTTATCAAATCTGTCGATTTTTCTATTGATATCAAAGTGTCCGTAGTCCCTGCTGTTCCACAAAAAGCTCGTATACTTACAATTTCACCGTCAAAAGGGAATCTTCCCAAAACCCCTTGAACGCCAATGCCAAGATAAGATGGTAAAACAAAAACTAAAACCCTGTCCTTCAGTTCGACAGGGAATGATTTTAATTTTTGATAGTCATCCTTTGACATTAATCCATCTACATATTCTGACGCTTTTGGAATATTTCCGCCTAATAAATCAATAGGAACCCAATCTTTACCGTCAAATCGATACCTGATTCCTGAGTCATAGACTTGAACCGTCCAACCAAATTCAGGATTGGGATATGTTGTTAGTATATCGTTGAATGTTTGCACATAGGGCTTAAAAACAATCTTTGTACTTTCATATGCTTTTTTAGCTAAATCGCTTGCTATATAAGCTTCATTTGCAGAGTTATTAGCATTGCTGGTGGCGATATTGGCATTATTAATAGCGATGACCACATTATTTCTAATTTCTTGATAATCGCTTATTTTGTTTAAAGTTTCTTGTATAGTGTCTTTTGAATTCTCAATAATATTATATAGACTTTCTGTAACATTATTTTTTTCATCATAATGATAAATTCTTTCAGATGGATAAGCGATAAACCCTCGCCCTTTATAGCTAATAGACAGTGTTTTCCCTTCCATAGACTGATGAAATAAAATAAATCCATTACTGTAATCTACATAAAATTCGTTAGGTGAAATATCTTTTGTTTTTAAATTGTCATAATTTATTTCAACCATACCATTGATTCTTACTCTGAAAGTTTTATCAGGAATTTCTAATAATTGAACCCTTTGATTAACGACAGTGGCAAAATCGATTCTATCAATATATGGGTCATCAGATGTTCCTTTTCTCCATGTGATATGTATTGGATTTAGAAATCCTAAATAATTCGGTGTATCCAATGTATCACCTCCTTATTTGTTTAATTTTGTTTTAATTACATCCTAAACAACCCTTTTTAATCACTTCGGAATTTTCAGCTTCTTCCTTATTGATAAAAGTTAATGTTTCCTCATTATCTAATTCCACAATATATTCATAATGATTTTTCATCACTATAATTCTATAAGCCATATTGTCAATATCGGCTCTATATTGTTTAAAAATGATCACTTCGGTATTACCCAACTTGTCAATTAATACAGACATTTGAGGATTATCTTTTGCTTTTTGAAGTAAATTATTGATCATTTGATTCACGACTTCATTTGGAATATCATCAAAATCATCATAACAATAAAAATCCTGTGGAAAGACCATAGATTTATCCTCCTACAAAAACATTATTAGAACCACTATTGATCGAACTATTTTGTCCGGTATGTGTTCTTACTGATGAACCATTGAACGCTACATTGTTACCGTTGACATAGACAGTTCCACTACCCGAAGTTACAGACCCATTTCCACTCGAACTGCCACTATATCCACTTGGACAGGTAGCTTGTTCACTAGTTGTTGAGTTTTTATAAGCTAATTTTTTACCATTAACGAATACATTACTGGAACCAGAACTAATTTTCCCACTTCCACTTGCTGAAGAATAATAATAGCCCGTACATGTCGAGCAACCATATTCGTCACAATTACACGAATATGAATAAGGTTGGTAACATTGATTTGAACTAGTTGTATAAGGGTTAATGCTATCATCAACTCTGGCTACATTAGGCATTATGATATCACTCCCAACATTAGTTTAAATCAATTCTAGTTCCTCTGATTTTTACACCCGTATTACTAATTTCTATATAGTTATTACTGTCTACTTCGATTCTAACTACATTTCCAGCCACTCTAATATTATGTGGAGACTGAATCAAAATGGAATCTGACACTGTATCATTTAAATTTATCTTACGAGTTTGACCGTCTTCGCCCACGTATTGCCAATAAAAACCGTTGTTGTCTTTATATATGTATCCAATATCTGTTCCTCCAGTTAAACCACCAGCACCCCAAGTCATTTTAGGATAACTAGAACCACCCGATGACTCTAAAGCTAAAGTAAATTTGGGAACATCTGTTGCATCTCCTATACCTGTAACCAATTTAATAAAATTGTCTTTTATGTAGACGTGATCTTGAGGATTTACGCTATTTAAACTTCTTAAACTGTTAACTGTTAACTCAGATATAAAAGAACCATCTGGTAACTCAACTAATTGTTCTTCATTATCAGGAGTAATTATTAATTTTTTTGCTCTTAATGTTCCGTCTGTATCTATCCAAAATCTTTTATCCCCGTTAACCTCAATTTTAATTCCTTCATTTGCATTCAAATAAATTTTTTCACCATGTTGTCCTGTTATGGTTATTCCTGTGATTTGGTCAAATTCTATCCCTTCACCTAATTCTCCATCGATTATTTTTATATTTTTGGTTGTAATATCTTCAGCGTATAATCCACCATCTAAATCTGCTTTAAATTTTGTTACGCCATCTCTAGTGATCTCAAAGCCTCTATTTCGAGTCATATAAATGTCATTTACGTCATTTTTAACAATAATGCCAAAATCATTGCCTTCGTCAGCTAAATATCCTAACCACATTACATCTTTAAAACCATCTGAAACAGTCGCTTTATTTCCTTGAAATTTAAAATAACCATCATCATCTTCTATGGTTAAATTCTTTGCCTTAAAATCCTTTACCCAAAAATTGCCGTCTAAATCGGCGTACATCACAGGAACCCATTCACCAAATTGTTTTTTATTAATTTTAAAACCATTAAGGGTGTCTACAAATATTTGATGCTTTCCATTATCTAATTTCAAACCGAAACAATCTTCATCAGGAGGATCAGAAACCAGTCCTAATCTCATTACTTCGTTGCCATTTCTGTCAAAAATTTGACCTTTACTTCCTCTAAATTTGATTATGCCATCGATATCTTCAATCGCTAAATTGACGCCCATTATAATTTTTCCGTATAAACGTTCTCCAACAATACCTTCAGAAGTGATTGCATGTTTCCATGTATCTCCGCCATCGTTTGTAATAGCTAAAATTCCATTCTGAATAACCAACCATGTATTTGGATCAGTAATACTTTTTACAATAATTCCTCTATTACTAAATGAAATTAGCTGTTCAGAACCACCTTCAATTGCTCTTTTATTAGCGTCCCATATGTCATTAATAATCTGATTTATCATTCCGTTATTTTCCAAAGATAAATCCCATTTAAATTTCTCCATATTAACAACTGTTGCAGCGTTGTATGATGTATAAAGCATATTCATATATGCGTTTAAATTATCATCAATTGCTTTTTCGTTTGCGATTGTCAAACTAATAGAGGAGTTTTCAAAATCATAATTTATTTCAATTATTTTTGCCTGTGTATACAGATCCAGTTCATCTACACGTATAGTAATTATGTCACCAAGAACCAGTTTATCCCAATCATTTTGACATTCTACAATATCTAAAAAATTTACAATATCAATATTAATGGAAATTTTGGGTTCTTTATAAGTTTTGAAAGCTTCGAGTCCTTCATTTAATAGGTCTTCTTCATCCACAATGCTATCGTTAACATATTCTTTTTCTATAATATAATCATTTAATTCAATCAACGCTTCCTGAGTAAAATTTGCTTCTGTTTTTATAGTTTCTCGTAAATTTGTTATATTGTTGACCACTTCGTTTATTGCATTTTGAACTTCGTCTATTTCACTTTGTTTTGCATCAATTTCATTTTGTTTTTGATTTTTTTTATCAACTAAGTCATCATGATATTCACCATTTACATTGCCAGTTGCATTTGCAACATCTAATGAGTCTAATATTTGTTGCATTTCCATATTTAAATTGCTTAATTCATTTTCTTTAGTTGCTAATTCTGACTCTAAATCTTTTTTCTGTTGTAAGTATGAATTAAATTCTCCTTCTTTGCTTTCAACTAGTTCTCGATAGTCTAATAATTGATGGCATAATTCATCACTCATATAATAAGAATGTTCTATAACATTTCTATTTTCATCTCTTTGAAAAGGATACATATAATACGAAAAATCTTCTAAATAATTTTGTCCTGTTGGGGAAATATCTCTAATACTCAATTCATCTTTTCCATATAATTTAAGTCTGGTTATAACTTCTTCTGAGTTTTCTGCTTGATTTATGCTTTTTAAATATTTATTATAATTTAGTTTTAATCCTCTATTTACACCAACGTTACCGGGAAGGAAAAAGTTAATTTTTCGATTAACCGTATCCCATTTAATTACTGCATTGTATTTTTCGGCTAATTCAGTTACACATTGTAATACAGTTTGTGAAGATACTTCGTAAGTACGGTATTTAAGATCAAATTCAGAATCAATATAACCAACTTCCCAATTAGTTTCTGATAATATGTTTCTCAAATGTTCACTACAAGGTTTAGAAATTTCACTATAACTTCTGATAATTCGATCATTTAATTCATATCCTAAGCTGAAGGCATGATATTCAACTTCATTTGTATCTTCGCTTCCACTTTTTTGCACTTCATTATATAAAAAATATTCCACATAATTATTTAGTTTAAGTTTAAACAAGTATCTGTGTTTTATTGTTTTGATATTTTCATTCTCTATTAACACATGATTTTTTTCTATTTTTGCTGGAATTTTAAAGCTTAATTCATTTAATGCATCTAATTTTTCTCCATATTTAATCTCATAGGCTTCTGTCAATTTTTTTATTGTAGTTTTACTTTTCTTACATAAAAACAATTCTGGTTTTACTGGTTTTTTACCATAATCTATCTCACCAATTCTTAATGTTTCCATATATTCACCCCCTATCTTTGCAAATATTTGAATTGTGTCTTTATATCAAAAGAAAAATCACCGTATCCGGTGATTAGATTTTCTCCAATATCAAGTTCTAAAAAAACATCATTATGATCATCAAATCTATACGTTAATGGAAGAGATGTAATTAAGTCTTCATTATCACAATCTATAAAAATTTCTTCGTCTTTTTTTAAATTTTTTAAAATTAATTCTTGATTGGTTGTAGAGTTTTTAAGATAAATATCTCCGTCACCGTTTAACTTTTTAACCCAAATTTGAGGTTTGCAAATCACATCTCCTAAGTTTGAAATGCTGTAATATGGTGTAATTTTTAAACTAAAATTATTAATTGATGGTGATGGTGTATTTGGTTTTGAATATAATTTTATCATGTATTTCATTTTTAAATTACTTATATTATCAGAAAAAGCGAATAAATCTTGAACACTTAAATCAAGTGATTTCCAATCACCCCAAGTTGTCCCTTGATCATCCGAAAATGAAAGATAAAATTCAACTTTTGTCTCACTGTTGCTAACATAATCATTAGAGAAAAAAACATAGTAGTTATAATTAGAAGACAAGTCAATTTCATCCGAAATGAATGTTCCATACGATTTTAGAATTTCTGACCATTTTTTCACATTTCTACACCTACTCTATTTTCCCATAAGGTCTAAATAAACAAGCTGTCCCAAATTCTTCCCATTTGGCTGTTTTTTCTACTAACCATGTTACAGAACCGTCTACTATTGTAGTTCCTTGATTACTGTTCCATGTTGGCTCTGTCTCTCCAGAAGTTCCTGAAACAATACATTTATAATAATAAGTATCAGCCCCATTCGTAGGAATAACAATGTCTTCAACCTGATAGCTTTGATCTGGATTCCATGTGTTTGCATTTCTTAAGTCAACCGTTTGCGAAGAAGAAGTTGTATTGAACAAAGGTTCAATATTTTGGGATTTTCCATTTGAAACACAACGATAAACATGTCCATTATCAGAATTAGGTCTTACTAAATCACCAACGCTGTAATCAGTATTTGCTGTCCATTTTTTTGCAAATATTCCTTCTCTTATATTGATCCAACCAACATAATTACCGATATCCGGATTTATATTCAACATTCGATCAGATTTTTTGTATAATTGACCTGATACTAAATTTTCAATATTATCAATTTTTCCTTCTACCCATTCGTCAATTTTACTAAAATTATCACTATAGCTATTCAACATTTCTTCAGCAAACTCATCATAAACACTATTTTCTATAACTTTTAGTCCCATTTTATCAGTTGATTTCATAGTAAGATGTCACCCCACTTATCTGTAGAAGTAAAAATTTCACTCCATTTGCAGTCTAATTTGTCCAATTCTAACGCACCATCTTTAATTACCGTATTTTCATATGTACCACCAACATAAGTAGAAAAATTATGATTAAAAAGATAAGGATTTTGATCGTATGTAAACTCTAAATTTTCTTGGATAAACTCATGACTATATGAATAAGGAGAGTCACATTTCATTGTTAAATCTATATAACCTTCCCCGTTCCCATTGTGATAAATTTTCATTTCTCCTTCAGGCATACAGTAAAATATCTGTGTAGGGTTAGATTCAAAAATGAATTCTTTATAATAATCCTGATTTAACCACCTAGCTACCTTTCGTTTTTTATCTTCATCAAAACCATCTTCGAAAAAAAGTGTTAATCCAAAAGAATAAGAAGAAAGAGATAAGCCGTTAAAATAAGGCTTATCTCTTTTAGAAATTTTTGTTTCTTTAATTTCTCTGTTTGGAATAAAAGTTTCCTCAAATAAACCACCTGATACTCTTACGTTTACGACACCCATATCAACAGAATAAATACCGTCATAATAAAAATTTAGGGATTCAAGCATTAAAACCGACCACCCCTTTTTCGCTTAATTGAATTCATTATTTTTGTGGTAAAGTCTTCAGCTTCTTCTTGAGTTGCATACATCTTATCTACATTAAAGAAAATTTTAATGCCAACATTGTCAGACTCATTATCATTAATATTTTGAATAGGATAATTGACTAAAGATGGTTGAGGTATTGTTATCATAGATTGAATCGCTTTTGAAATATTTTTGAATAGATTTGGAATATTCTTCTCAGGTATTGCCACTTCTCCAAGCAATGCTTTAACTGTTACTTCATTAGGATTGTTATTTGCCAATATATTTAATACCTCAGCTAATCGACTTCCTTTTCCACCAATGATGCCACCATCATGATATTTCTTTAAATTTTTCAGATTATCATAACTACCATCTGGGAATCCCCATTTTTGTCTTAATTTTGTATTCTCTGCTTTTAATTCAGCAGCTCTTTCTGGAGTAGGTTGATTTTTTTCGGCTAAACGCTTGTTATTTAAATATTCTTGCCAAGCAGCAGATCTTTCCTTATTGTACCGATCAATATCATATTCTTTTAATAATTCAACATACGAACCATCATCAAATCCCCAAAGTTTTCTTAAATTATCATTTTCTTTTTTTAATTGTGCTGCACGTTCAGGGGTTGGATCATTAAATTCAGCAAGTCTTTTATTGGTCAGATATTGTTGAAAAGCTGCATTTCTTTGTTTTTCGTATTCTTCAGGTTCATATTTTTTTAATAAATCAAGATAACTTCCATCTTCAAAACCCCATTTTGTCCTAAGCATATCATTTTCTTCTTTGAGCTGTTCTTTTCGTTCTTCTGTAGGGTTTCCAAATTGCATTAGGCGTTTATTTTCTAAATAGCGTTCCCAATCAGATTTCTTTGCACTATCTAAAATTCCTGAATTATCGTCATTATTAGGGTCTGTAACTGTTGAACCTGTATCTTGTAAATGTTGAATTTTATCAATTAAACTTTGTAATTCTGTCCAACTTGATTGAATTTCTTTAACTGTATCTTGATTATACTGTTTAAAGTGATCCAAATACTCTTGTAATTTCTCTTGAGCTTCTTTTAAATTTCCGTCCAAAATTTGTTGCCTTAAATCATTAAAATATTTTTCGTCATTTAATAATTCATTATAGTAATAATTCCATTCATCTAGTTGTTTTTGTAAAGAATCCTTTTGATCTTCATATTTTTGATCCTCAGCATCTTTTTTCGCATCTATATCTTCTTTATAACTATCCAGTTGATCTTGTAAATTTTTCTTTCTTAATTCAACTTCGCGATCATAGCGCGCTTGGTCAATTTGATCTTGAACATCTTGCAATTGTTTTTGTAAATCAGCTCTTTTTGCTTTGGCTTCTAAGGAATCATCTAACATTAAAGCATCAATTTGTCCTTGAATATCTGCTTGCTGTTTTAACAAATTGTTCATATTTTTGTTATACATGTCTTCATCATATTGTTCGTCAATCAAAGCGAGCTTTTCATTTATTGCTTTTTCAAATGCTTCTACATCTTTGTCATACATATCCAATTTTTCTTGATGTGCTTTTTCCAAGTCATCCATTTCTTTTTGTAGAGCATTTGTTTTTAACTCTTGTTCTTTTTGAATGGCTGATTTAATGACATCTATATATTGATCTGCTAAATCACTTCTTATGTCATATTGTTCATTAGTCAAGTCTTCGATTTGTTGATTAATGTCACTTAATTCTTTTTCAAGATCTTTTTTCTTTTCACTTGATAAAGTTTCAGTTTTTAATACTTTGGTCAATACATTTTGATATGCTTTCAAAGCATCAATCTGTTCTTGCAAAACATTGTTTTGATAAGCCAATGTTTGTGCATATTCATGGCTTTCTTTATTCATTCTTTCCATTTTACTTCTGGATAAAGTTAAAGCAGAATTTAATCTATCCAATAAGTCGTTCATTTCTGAAATGTAAGAATCAACTTTGGCATCTCCAACTTCTTGCTGTGCTTTTAATAACTCATCTCTTTGCTTTAATAATTCATTTAATTTTTGCCGATACTCTGCTAACTGTTCATTGGTCAACTTTCCTGCTTTTAGAACAGATTGAAGATAGGCAATTTCTGAAGCGTTTTGTCTCCGTTGTCCATAAATAGCATTTTCTTTTGAAATAAGCACATTTCTATAAGAAGGCGAAGATTGATCATAGTTTCCTAATTTTGCATCTAATGCATCAACTTGATTTTGTAAATCGCTAATTCTTTTCTCATAAGTTGATAATGTAGAATTAACAATTTCCCCATACACTTCTTGTTGTTGAGCGTATAATTCATCTCTTTGTTTTAATAAATCATTTAATTTTTGTTGGTATTCATATAATTTGGCTAAATTTAATTTGCCCGACTTTAGTACAGATTTAACATAAGCGATCTCAGAAGCGTTTTGTCTTCTTTGTAAACCAATATCTTTATATTTGTTATAAAGTAATTGTCTATACTGAGTCGTATATTCAGCATAATTTTTTAATTTATTATCAATAGTATCGATTTTATTTTGTACATCATTTATTCTTTTTTCATAAACAGCCATTGTTGATTCAATTTTTTCATATCGAATCTCTTCTAATCGGTCATTGATACCTGCAATATCGCTTTGTACACTACTATATTGCGAACGCAAATCATTTATAGTGGTTACTGTATCTGCAACAGCATCTACATAAGTATTTTTCGCCTTGTTTACATAGGAAATCGGATTGATTGTATTGCCAAGTTGACCATTTTTACGAATTTCATAATGTAAATGAACACCTGAAGCATCTCCTGAACTTCCTAACGTACCAATTTTTGTACCTACACTTACTTTATCACCTTTTTTAACTAAAACTTTACTTAAATGACCATATACATGCACATATCCAGACGAATCCTTTATTGCAACCACATTTCCGTATCCACCATAGCCAGATCCTTTTGTACCATAGCCAGCAAATACAACTGTACCTGCAATATTAGAAGCTAATGTTTGTCCTTTTGAACCTGCAATATCAATTCCTCTGTGCATTACTCCATTTCGCATTCCATAACCAGAAGTAATTTGCCCACCCCAACCGGGTAAAACAGAACCTCCTAAACTGGTTGAAACAGAAACAGAGCCTCCAGCAGATCCTCTAAAACTGCTATAATATCCGGTTACAGCTTTTACATATTTTTGCGTTTCAGAATATGGCGGGATACCACCATATTTTCTTACTGCACCGGGGCCTGCATTATACGCTGCTAATGCCAAACTTACAGAATGAAATTGGTCTAATAATTGTTTTAAATACTTCGTTCCACCCATTATGTTTTGATATGCGTTGTACGCATTTGAAACACCCAAGCTTCTAGCTGTTGAAGGCATTAATTGCATAAGTCCCATTGCGCCGGCAGGTGAATGAGCGCTAGGATTGAATCTTGACTCTTGTTGAATAACTGCCGCAATTAAGAACGGATCTACACCATATTTTTTAGCTGCGGCATTAATATAGCTTGCATATTTACCTGTATATGTCCCTCCACCACTGCTTGAAACCGAACCAGAGCCAGTATAAACTTGACCAACAAGGGTAGAATTGATGGCAATTTGATTTTTCAGTTCTGCACTTTCTTCTTGTAATAAGGCTTTCTTTTGTTGTAATAGTTTAATTTCTTTATCAAGTGCCATTCGATACTGTTCATGCCATTTAGGGATTTTATTATAAAGTTTTTCTTGTTGATCTAATGCATTGTTTACATTATCAAGTGCTACTTTATATTTGTCTGTTATATCAGTTAATTCTCTATATGAATTTGTTTGTTCATCAATAGCATCTTTATCACTCTTAGCTGCTTTTGTGTGTTCTTTGGTACTTCTGGTGGATTTATCTGTGGCAGTTCCAACTTGTTTTAATGATTGTGAAGCTAATTTTTTTAGATTTTCAACATTCTGATATAAATCAACGACACTCTTTACTTGATCGTATGCTTTATTGACTTCATCCCTAGTTCCCCAGTCACCCATACCTGAGTTTGCAATATCTCTTAAATCGCTTAATTCAGCCAATCTTCGTTTAGCATCTTGTAAATTTTCAATAGCTTGAATTTGTAATCCATAATTTTGCAAGTTGCTAATTGTGGCGTTGGCAGTATTAATAGCTTCTTGTTGAGTAGCATTCAACATGTCTTGATAAGAAGCTATTTTTGCATCTCTTAATTTTGTAACAGCATCTTTGTTGATTTTAACTACGCCATTTTCTACCGTAATTGCACTAGCTAAATCTGACTCTTTTGAAATTAGATCCATTGCTTCTGCTGCCGACAATCTCTTTCCATTTGCCATATCTTCAAGCAAACCATTGTATACTGCAACCGAATCTGCTGTTTCATTATATTTTTGAGTCAATATTTCATTTGCACTCATATTGTCATATTTTGATTTTGTATTATCATCAGTTGCTTTAGTATTAGTGTCAATGGCTTTTGATGATTCGTAATTTGCTACAGCATTACGTACAATTTCATCAGAAGAAAGCTCTACACTTTGAGACAGTTTTCCTTGTTTATCTGCTGCTTTATCACTTTCGTCTCCAACACCAATTAAACTTGGTAAAAGAGCGCTCAATTCATTGTTTAATTCTTTGTATGCTTTAGAGTTACCACCTAATTGAGTTTTTGCAACACCTAACAGCACTTTTTTAACTCGATCAAATTGTTTTTCTACATTATCTGCATATTTTTTTAATTCTTTATCTGACAAACCTTTACTAACTGCCGTATCGTATTCATCAATTGCATCAGATAGTCCATTAAAAGCTGATTTGAATTTTTTACTATCTAATGAACCGACTAAATCATCCAATGTTTTTCTAACTTTGTCAGCACTAGCACCGGAAGAAGACACCATTGTTGCAAAGCTTGTAACTATTGAATCTGTTGTGCTGTTTGTGGCTTTATCTGCTTGCATCATATTTTGTATGTAATCTTTTGCGGCTTGCCCAAGTAATATACTCGATTTTTGTACTTCGGCAGTCATTTCTGTCATTTGTTCTTTTTGATCTTTTAAAAGATTGTATGTATGTTTATCTATTGGATTTAAATCTTTTCCTTGAGCCAATAATTTTTGTCTTTTCTTTTCATATTCATCAAGTTTTTTATTTAAATCATCAATGGTTTTAATACCATTCATTATTCCACTATTACTTGTACTTGGAATAATTTTCCCAAGAATACCTTGACTACCATAAAGGAAATCGTCCCATTGTTCATCTTTCTTGCTTTGTGCTTTTTTATAATTTTTTATTGCATCGTCATATTCTTTTTTTACTTCTTTTTCTTTTTTGATTGCATCAACTTGTTTTTGAGTTTCGATTTGTTCTTTTAATAATTTAATTTGCTCTTTTATACTTGAACTTGTTCCAATAATTTTATTCCCGTAGGCATCTTCGCCTACAATCAAAGAAGGCATTAAACTAGCTAATTGCCTTCTAATATCATTAAATTGTTGAAGATCTTGAACATCATAATGACCACTTGAGATTTTTTGTTCATATCTTTCATACTGATCAGCCAAATCTTCAATAGATTTTTCGTGGCTTTTGAAAGAATCGATCATATCTTGTTGTTTTTGTTGAAATTCTTCTTCTTTTTTCTTGGCTTCAGTGAAGTGCGCAATTAATTTTTCTGCGGCAAAACCAATACCAGCAAATATTAAACCTACACCAGTTGCAACGGCCAATCCTCTAAATGCTGTTGCTAAAGCTGTTGTCGAAATTGTTAATCCTTTTGACATTATTTCAAATATAGACATTTCAGTTATGGCTTTTCTGAAATTTTTACTAAGGGCATAAGCTGCAACACCAGCTGTTCCAAAAATAATAGGAAGTACACCTACTACACTGGCTACTTTTGCCCCACCTTCTGCCATCCCTTTTAATATTTCAACAGCACCAATAAATCCGTCAGTAAGAAATGCTTTCCCAACTGCTAAAGATAACTCAGTGAAAGCAGTCTTTAATTCATTAATTCTAGCTTGAGCAGAATTTAGATACTTTTCATTTTCTTGCATTGCGCTTCCGGCTGAATTTAAACTTGTCTTTGTTGCATTAATAGACATATTCCAGTTTTCCATTAAAGCCAAAAATCTCGTTAATTGATCTCGTCCAGCAACATTTACTGCTACATTTTGTCGTTGTTCATCGCTTAAACCTTTCCATTTTTTAGCCAATTCATCCAAAATGGTTGACACAGGTTTTACTTGATTATTCATGTCATAAATGGAAACGCCCACTGAATCTAATGCATCTTTAGCTTGTCCAAGTGTAGTGATTCTTGAGTAAATTGTTTTTAATGCACGACCAATTTGTTCACCAGATTCTTGAGTTGTTGATCCAATTGCTGTAATGTTACCAATTAATTCATCTAAACTAACACCGTATACTTTTGCTACTGAAGCTGATTTTTGCATAGCATCAGCAATTTGTTGTGTACTAACTGAATAGTTGTTGTCAACTTCGTTTAATTTATCAATTATTTGAATACTATCTTGTGCAGAAATTTTATAAGCATTCATGACTCCAATCATGTCACTCATAGCTTGAGCAGGACTTAAATCTGAAACGTTAGATGCTAATATACTAGTTTTCGTTAGTTTCAACATATCTGCTTGAGACAATGTATCTCCATAAGAACGAGCAACTTCTGTCAATGAATCTAATACATCATGAACATTGTTACCTAGTTGTTTAGACAACTCAATTGATTGTTGCAACATTTCGTTGTACTGTTTTGGTGTCGCATCCATTACACGTTTCAATTCAGTCATAGCTTGATCGATAGAAATAACTTCTTGAAGCATGTTTTGGATACCACGAATAGTTCCATAGAAACCTGTCATAGCCGTAGCCCATGTGAAAGTTCGTGATATAGCTATGCCAATTTGTTCTGCTAAACCTAAATGTCTACCAGATAAATCCTTTATTGCGTCAGTTTGTTTATATATTGCACCATTAGCAGTGTTAATCGTACCAGTTAATGTTCTTTGTTCTTTTGAATTTTCCTTAATCGTTAAACTCCACTGTCCTGTTACACGATTCAAGGAAGAAGCGAGAACTCTTTGATCACCAATTGCTTGATTGGCTCTTAGTATATCTTCTAGCTGCTTACTAGTTACACCATTTAAATCTTTCAAACTACTATCTGAAGCAATTAATTCGCCCGGACTAATTTTCCTTGAAGCATTTCTGTCCAGCATTTTTATTGTATTATTTAATTTATTTAACTGTTGGATATCATCTCTGGTGTCTATTGCATTTGACATTTTCTTAAATGTTTCAGTAGTAATTTTTCCTTGTAATTCAAGTGTTCTTAACTGTTTAAGCAATTGATCTCTTTTTTGTCGCAAACTCTCTTCTGCTTTTTCTTGTTGTTCAACATTATCAATTGCTTTATTGCTGACTAACTCCCATTCCATTACAGGTTTAGTAGAAGAGTCTGAACTGTCAATTTTTTTACCTTGATTAATTAATTTGTATGTTTCGGTAATAGTTCTTCCTAAAGCATCTCTATATTTAATTACTGCTCTTTCTATATCATCTATGTCTTTTTTTGTTGAAACAGTAATTTGAGAAAGACTGTTAGCATCTTTTTTAATTTCTTTTATGCGATCTTGTAGATTACTGTATCTCGCAATCTCATTTTTAACATTATCCATTATTAACGAATCTGCATTGTCATTCATTTGCTTGAAGGATTTGTTTAATTCACTACTAAAACTTTTTTGTATTTTATCAACCAGTTTTTGAAGTTTTTGTATTTCTTTATCATCAAAACCGATATTTAAATTTTGAATCTTATCTAAACCACTTAAGTTCAGATTAATATTTAATTTATTTATTTTTCCTTCTAATTCTCGAATTTGTTTATTGATATCTTCAACAGATTTAGGACTATTATCAAGTCCAACTGATAACTTTATACCTAACTCATCCATTCATTGACACTTCCTTTCTCAAAATAAATAAAAAAAGAAGTGCCAATGAATGACACTTCTTAAACATTCCCATTATAAGCCATTTGATTTCGATTAATGATTACTTCTAACATTTTATGCCATCTTAATGAATTCTCAACAGCTTCTTTGTATTCTGGTTTATGCGGATCTACCCAACCGGCTTTGTTCAAAAATTTGATTGAATGTACCGGATCAGACAAATCATTTATAACCAATTGAAGCGTTAGTTTAGAAAGTTTTTCTTCTGCAAATTGAGTCGCTCCAGAACCTCCAATTATTGCACCAACTCCACCAGCAAGAACCCCACCGACCAATGCCCCACCTATTTGTGAAGCTCTTGAAGTGCTAATTTCAGTAACACCATCTTTTATAACCTTTGCTTCTATAATGTCTTTAAATGCTATAGACTTCATTCTAAATCCATCATGAATCGATTGTCTTTTTAAAACGATCACATTCTGATATTTTTTATCTAAACCAATAGCCGATAAGTTATCAACTCCAACAAACAACTCATCGCATTCTATATTATGCTTTTTTAAAATATTGTTAACCTGTTCTTCCGCATCTTGCTTTTCTAATTCTTTATTGTTTTTATAAGTGCTGAGGGACAAAGCGAGAAACACAAAACTAATCAATACCCCATATAAGCTATCCATATACATTGAAAAAATTTCAGTGGCTACAAAAATCAAAAACCAAACTTCTGGTCTTATCTTCACTAAACCACATCCCCGTTTTTATATTTTACTTCCATTGTATCCGATTTTTACCACAAATAAAAGGTTTATTTTATTTAAAAAAATCCATCTCAACTTGACAGCCAAATTTCATTAGCTGTCAAATTCAAAAGGATTCTATATTTCAAATTTCTTTTTATTATCTTTGATTTTATTGACATCCTTTTTGATATAGTGTTTCAATGTTACATCAGGGGACATGTGGTGCAATAAATCTTGAACATCTTCAAGTTTCATTCCAGAATTGTATAAAAGTGTGCTGTAAGAATGTCGCAAATCATGACTATGTAAATGAGGAATACCAATTAAGTTCCCAATTTTTTTAATCCAGCTCATTTGCATTGTATTTTTGGAAACTTTAGTCCATTGACCATTACGTTTAGAAATAAACAAATATTCACATTCGATACCATTTTCTTTACGATATTCAATCCATTGTTTAATCAATTCCATTCCTTTTTCAGAAGGGAACAAGTCAACTTCATATCCTTCTTTCTCGATGACTCGTTCAATAATTCCTTCTTCAAAGTTAATTTGATTTAATTTAATATTGTTTAATGCTTTTACTCTTGCCATTGTAGTTAAAGCAACTTCAAAATATGTATATAATTGAAGATCTCCTAATTCCTCAAGCTTTCTTCGAATTTCCTCAACTTGATCTTTAGATAAAAATGTTTGAATAATTTGCGGTTTTTCACCAGCTTTGACAGAAGGTCTTTCGATAAAATCCATTGGGTTTTCTTTAATCTTTCTTTTTCTGCGTAAATATATAAAGAAAGAACTTATACTGCTTACTCTCCTCTGAATTCTACGTTCTTTATTTCCGAATGTCGTAGTGCAGAAAGCTACATAGTCCTCTAACAAATCAACCATGTCATCAACATCATTTTTAATAATATCTAAAATATACTCATTATTATAATTTTCCATAATGTAGACGAGCCATTGATTAAAATCTGACATGTAGCTTTTCTTAGTGTCATCTGAAAGATTCATATTCTTATATGAAAAATATTTTTCTATCAACTTTTTATTTTGGGGATTAACTTTTTCTAATTTTTCAGGTGTTACATACTTAACATATTTTCTTTTTCCCAAAAGCATCACCATCCATTTCTACTCAACACTAATCCCTCTATCACGCAATTCCCTTTTTAAAGTCTCAACATGTCTTTTTGACCGTTCTAGTTCCTCAGCAGTGCTTTTTGTGAAAGGTCTACCTCTAAGATACTGCCAAGCAGTACCATCTCTATTCTTTTTGTAATCATACTGTTTACCGTTAGCCCCATCACCATATTCAATTAAATCATCTATACGTTCATGATTATCTGAACCAGTAGTGATGTTTTCAACGATCATTTCAACACCATTATCGGTTTCATAAACGTTTTCAATCATATTTTTTCTATCTTTTAAACCACCATTTTCTCGTCTTCGTTGATATATCCAAGGTTCACCATCAACTGAATTAGGGCGATATTTGTCATAAACTTCCGTTTCAATAGTTTCTTGTTCCACATCTCGAATAGTTTCAGCAACTTCTTTCATTGATTCTTTAACCTTATTATTTAAATATTTTTCTAAGTCTTTGAGATTTTTAAATTGTGGCATGATATCAACTCACATCATTACTTTCTTGATTCAACACGCCTAATATTTCTTTATTTTTTAATTGTAGTGTTTCAAATTTCTTTTGGGCATCCATGAAAATTTTCTTAACAGTATAATAAGAACTCAAGATATCCACTATTTCATCGAGTACCTTAGAAATTTGTTTGGGATCAAATGCTTTTTCTACGATGGGTCTAAAATAATCTGCATTAACCATTTCTTTCATAAACGCAATTTGTTCTTCAAATGAATTAGGTATATATTTATTTAAGTCAGTAAAATACTTGATACACAAAAATAAAACATAATTCATAGTCATTTTATCGGAAAGTTCAATTCCTTTTTCTTCTATATATTCAATTTTCACTCTTAATTCTTCAATCAATTCTTCTATTTTAGTGTTTGCAAAAACAGGATAATATTTTAAAGTTTTTCCATCATCAAATGTATAAACTTCTTTTACTTGCGTTTCTTTACTTCTTCTTTTAATATCTGATGGTTTCAAAGTCGTACTCTTTTTCTTTTGTTGTTTAGCCACTTTATATCCTCCTTGTACTCAAATTTAAAATAAGAAGGGCAGACTAACAATCTGCCCTAGTTTTATTAGGCAACTGGAATACGGCGAATAGCACCTACAACATTGGAAGCTTTAGGTTTAACTACACGTAAGTTAAACGCATGTGCTTGTGCTTGACGTTCAGAAGCAGTGTTAATAGTGAAGTTACCAGTAGGAATAGCTTTATAGAATTCATATTGAACCGTATGAGTTACCCTTTCTTCACTTTCATCAATTTCAACAGTTGTTAAAATGGCTTTAACACCTTTGGCGAAAACAGAGTTATCAATTTCAATTTCTTGTGTTTCAGGTGGAGTATCATAAACGTATGTACGGACTTCAATTTCATCGCCTACATTAACAGTTGGTGATGCCCCTGCAAAACTTACTGTTTTACCAGTTACAGTAAATCCAGTAATTCTTTGTCCATCCTCTGTATAGATCGCTAATTCATTAACCGCAGAAGGTGTATTATCTAAATCAATTTCTGCAACCCCGGTTCCATCATCTTTTACTTCATACCATTTAGGAGTTGCATAGGCTTTACCAGCACCAGTTTTTATATCCTGTCCAAGTTGTTTTGCTAACCAATCAAATCTGAATTGAATATCATTCATGCTAATATTAATGTCACGGTCAGAATGTAATGTACCGTAAAGCTGATTACCTCTACCGCCACGAACTTCTTGCTCTTTTACTTGAGTTTCAATGTTAGAGTCTTGAAGTGTAGTAGTACCCACCACACCACCATCATTATCAATAAGAATTACATCAAAAACGTCTGCAATTACAGCCATTATTTTTCCTCCTTAAAAATTAGTATTATATTAATTTATTTAAAGCGGCAGTTAATCCGCTTTAAATGCTTTGCTAATATTAGATCCTTCTGTAGATTTAAATACACCCTTATAAGGATCTACATATAACTCTAAACACTCGGCAAAATGTTCTAACTTAACATCAGCCGCAGCATATGGATTAGCATATAAAATAGAAGTGGTTTCATATTGTTTAATTTTATTTATTCTTTGAAACTCACTTTTTAATTGATAGATTGTATATTCTGCAATATCCCAATAATGTTTACCACTTAATACAGCTATAGTAGTAATCATATCTTCCATCGTTATATTTGCAGCTTCTTTATTTCTGTGTTCTAATACTTTCTCAGCCCATTGTTGAAGAAGTTTATCTTTGTAAACCTTTGGTTCAAAGATGATATTTTGGCGTAAAATTACTCGTCTTAATTCTTCATAGGTTTTATTGGTGATTATTTGATTATTTTCGTTTATAAAAAAATAATCTTTTCCATCTGTATCAATTCGAAAATCATTACTTTTAAGAACCAAATTAAAAATCGTACAAAGAGAATCAACCAATTCTTCATCTCTTATTCCAATTACAATCCGGTCAAGTAAGGGGATATCTTCTTCAATATTTAATGGCAAATGATTTTTAGTTAATAGTAATACATTTGCATTTTTTTCAAACAGATCCCAATCCTTTACCTTAATTGGATGCACATCTCCAACTCCATCTACATAAGTCGCCATTCCTAAAATATCTGCCATACTCATTTTTTCAGTCCCTCAAATTCGTAAATGTGACGATAACCAATATAATTAGGCGGAGATGAAATTGGATTTCCCCCTACATAATCCATTTTAGTGATTCCAACTAACCTGTTTTCTATTAACAAAGTATTTAATCTATCGGAAATCCACATGGAACGCAGATCTTTTTCGAAAGAGTTGTGAGAAAAGATGTCTATAATAATTTCCTGACGAGCAATCTTATAGTTATAGGAAATTGATCTTCTTCTTCCTGCATATAAATAAAGTCTGCATATGGATTGTGTTGCTAAATCATCTGATTTAGAACCAAGTACAATTGAATTATCGATTATATTCCATCTTTCTTCTAATTCCATCTCCAATATGTTTGGAAGCGTATCAGATAGTGGATCTGGTTGTTTCGTAGTTTTAGGTGGATAATATAGTAATCTCAAAAGGGTTTCGTCGTTTGTAAATAATTTATAAATTGTACCTATTTGTCCTTTCATCCCATAGGCTTATCCACCTTCCTTTCAGCAATGATTCTCATTATTCCCTTACTATCAATTACTGAAGTGTAATTAATATCTGTGATCTTGTATGTTTCGTTGTACATCTCAAATAAAGAATCAATTTTGAGATTATCTGCAACCTGATATTGCATAGAAATAATTAATCTTCCCTCTGGTAAAGGAAGTTGCTCATCCATGTTGGTATAAAAATACCTATCTTCCACAATACACGGAACCAACTTATCAATTTCATATGTATCGTCATATTCTGGTCTACCCAGATCATTTTGACCGATAATTACCCTTTTCTTCCCTGAAAGAACTCTGAAAGTAGAATTACATAATTTTCCTATTCCCTTAACGTAAATTGCATCTTCAAAAACTTCAGTAAGTAAATATGTTTTCTTACCAATAGTGATTTCATCCCCTAAAAACACTTTTGTATTAGGTCTGAACAAAATCACTTTTTCATCATGCTTATCTGATTTGTTTACTATGGCGTCACTATCAACCCCATTTAATAAAATGGAAGTATAAGAAGGCGATGTAGCAAAATTTTTATCAACAATATTTTTGTTTGTGTTAATCAATGCCTCCGGTAACGTTGTGCCACGTTCTTCTAAGCGCTTTATGTATCTATCTATATAATTCATTTTTGATCACCAAGTTCTTTATCACGCATCTTTTCAACTAAGCTTGTACAATGAAAGATTTCTCTTTTGATAATTTTTAAATCATATTCAGCTTGGAGACTATCATCATATAGATGTTCAAGAATATTTAATAATGAATCAATAATGACTTGGCTTTCGCTGTTTTTCACTCTATATTGCAAACCATAGACTTCATAACTAAGAGAATCAATAAAAGTAGTAAGCCCTAAATTCTTTTCTTCAAATAAACATAAAACTTTGTAAAATTGATCTATTAAATAGGCGAAATAATTTTTCTTTTTCACACTTTACACATCCTGCATGAAATAATACTGTATCATTAAAGACTCGGCTTCTTCTTTTATTGATTTTTTCAAGTTATTTACTTCTTTCAATTGGTTTGCAGGAGAATAGTTGGCAAAATCTTTCGAGCCAAGATATGTTTCAAAATATTCTGAGCGCAATACCTTTGGTGATAGATATTCAACAACCATTAACGTGGAAAGTATTTCTTTTTCCATCTGTGTTAATGTTTCTGTGAAGGCTTGATTAGCATCATCTCTTTGACTTAAATCTTTTGTGCAATAGGTGAATTTTGGAATAGCACTTATTAGCCAATCTAACATTTTTTCTTTTGCAAAATCTGGATCTGTTTGCAAATCATTTTTTAATTCATAATCTTCAATTTTACTTAGAAACAAAATGAATATTTCATCATAAGGGGTCATTTAGTTCACCCCATTTTTATACAATCTCTTGACCAAGTTCTTCAAAAATATCTACACCAAAAACGTCTTTAATTAAATTTAATTTAGATTGAGACAAATCAGATTTCTTAGCCGTTTCAACAACTTTATCAATAGCATGTTTAGCTGTTATTTTTTCTAATTCAGATTTCATTTTTGTCAGATTCATTTTAAAGATTTTTTGGATATCTTCTTCAGAAATCGTATTTGGATTTTTTTCAATGTAACCCATTTTGTTCATCAATTCTTCATCTTCAACATAAAGTGTTCCATTAGAAAACAAAGTGCTAACCGAATCGGCATACAAAATATCATTTTCACTCAACATAGCAAATGAATTGGCTCTAATAGTGACTTCACGATTAGCCTCGTTAGCAAAGTGAATTCCAACATTAAATGGATTATTGTTTATTACTTTATATGTATTCATTAACTACACTCCTTGTATTCTTAACTGATTTATGATAAATTGATAAAGGAGAATAATCTCCCTTATCAATTTAATTTATTTTTATTAAGCAAGAGTTGTATCTTCATAAACTCCCATAAGTTTACGTACACCGACTGCACCAACACCAACATATTGATCAAAACGCATTTCCATTTCCTTGCTATTGATGTTAATTTGAGAGTCAATATTTTGAACGCCACCCTCAAATTGAACTTTAATAGGACGTAGTTCAGGAACACCATTAGGAATGACATAAATTAAATCTCTACGCAATTCTGTTTGAGTTAAAGAGTTTACTTGGAATGGATTGTTTAATTTAATAAGTTGTCCACCTAAATATTGCCCAATCATTCCATTTTGGTTATGTTCAACCATATAAGCATCAGGAACACGATTGCTAAATCCAGTGAGCGCAGTAAATTTACTCAATGCTTCAATATCACCAACAATTGCTACAGATCCAGCAATTCTCATCATGGCATTAAAGATTGGATCAAATGTACCTTTAACTAAACCTGCTCCTGAAGCATAGTTAGGCGTACTCATTGCAGAGAAAGCTGCATATACAGCATCTTGAATACGTTTTACAATTTTTAATTCCATTTGAGTAATTGCTTGAGAAGCGATTCGGTTGAAATCTACTTTTCCTGTTTGAAGTTCATAGAAATTTACTACTGGACGAATAGATACTTCATCAGTATCCAAAGTTACATATTTGTTGCTAATTTTGGAACGTTCAGTAGATGAACTTTTGGCTTGGAAGAACGCTTTCAAACCATCAACTTCAATTTTGAATTGTGCTTTTTCTCCCATACCCGTATTTTTTACATCAGCAATTTGTTCAACATATTGAAGACGTTGAGTTAAACCTTCATCAATAACATATTGAAGAATTTGCCCAATCTCATAACGATTGTTTGGATTAGGGTTAGACGCTAGTTCACGAATATATTCATTAGCATCTTTAACTTCTTTTTTATCAACTTCTGCTTTCAATAAATCTTTAGAAAATACTTCAACAATACGCGAATCTTTTGTGATTTTCATATGTATATAACCTCCGATTATAATATTATTTTAATTTAATTAAATAACTTGTAATCTTAATGTATCTGTTCCATATTCATTTGTTTTTTCTTTTACAACAAATTTAATTTGTGGAGTACGAGAACCAACAGCCTCTACTTTCCCATCAACACCAACAGCTACTACATCACCTTCATTCAAAGTACCATTGAATTCAGTAGTAACTAAAATTTCTCCTTTTTGAGGCAAGTGAAGACGTAAAAATTTACCTTGTTTTACAACAAAATCAATATCGTCAACACCTTGTTCATCAATAGTTTCAATTTCGTTTACTACGAAATAAACAAGTCCATCTCCGGTAGTAGCATCAGCCAAAGAAGCTGTTTTGGCTGCATGGTTTAAAACTACAAACTGTCCATTTTTCACCCCATTAGCTTCTGCATTGATATAAGATAGATACTGATCATTTCCTAAAGCAACAAAACCTGCCATTAAAAATTCCTCCTTAATAAGTATATAATTTATTTTATTTTATTAATTAATGAGATGGGGAAGCCCAATACTCATGCTTATCTTTTGTTACTAAATCTCCTTGTTTTGAAGCGGCGATTAGAATGTCTTTATTGTCTTTTTCAGCAGTTTCAACTTTTTCTTTTTGTTTAGCTACTTCTTCAACTACAATATTGTTAAGCTCTGCTGTATTCAATTCATTAATTGCGTTTTGTACCTTTTCAGATTTGAAAGTTTCTTCAGAAAGCAATTTAGAATATTTAGAAGACAATTCTTGAACTTTTTTCTCTTTCTCAGCTTTTTCAAAGTTTTCTTTGTAAGGTTTTAATTCCTCAATTTGAGAATTAAGTTCTTTAATTTTTTCTTCCAATTCAACTTTGGATTCTTTTTCAGAAACTAACAAAGCATTTAATTCATCAATTTTTTCTTGTAACTCTGCGACTTTAGATTCTAACTCTTGTGTTTTTTCTTTATTTTGTTCAGACATTAGTTCCAAATCCTCCTTTGATTTATTCAATTTATCTTGTAATTCATTAATTTCCTTTTCTTTTTCAGAAACTAATGAATTCAAATCAACATTTATAGGTTGATAAGTTAATTCAACTTGAATCCATTCAGACTCAGGAGCAATAGTAACCTTTTCATCTTCAACTGTATAACTTACTTTGTAAAGCTTGTCAGTTTCATTCCAATCTTCAATGATTACGTATGTTTGGAATAATTCTCGAATCCAGTATCTATATTTTCTTTCTTCTGTTTCTGGATCAGTTGGATTCAAAAGGTTATAAATTTGATCTCGAATATCATCAAGACTTAATTCACTTTTCTCAATATGATATTTAACTTTTTGCCCTTTATTAAATAGTTCCTTTGACACTTCAACATCTCCTTTCTCTCTGAGATTGTTTAAATCTTTCTCATATGCTTCTGCAATAAGAAGTGTTGCACGACTACGTGATTCTGCCGGTTCTGACACTACACAACTAGCAATTAAAGCATTGTTACCATCGTTATAATGAATTCTTCTCACACCATCTTCCACGTTTTCATATGACGAAATCAAAACTTCACATGAAAACTCTAAGTCACTATTTTTATATAATTCAACAATGGCTTCACAAACCGAAGGGAATCTTTTGAAAATACGTGCTTCACCCATAAGCAGTTTAGCATTTGATTCATCTGTTTCTTCCCAGAAATCTATAAAACTTCCAATAATATCAGTATTTAGTTCTCCATTGCTGTATTCATGAGTTAAATTATCGTATACACCGTTTTCAAGCTTAACCTTATTTGCAACCAAAGGAATACCTATGTATTTTGACTTATTGTCAATTACACCTTGTATAAAGTCATCAGTAAAAAGTGCATTATTATAATTTACTTGATTGGAAAGTATACATAATTTAACTGTCATGTAAATATCATTGGAATTTTCATTCAATTCTAGGATTTTAGAGGCAAGAGTTAATCTGTCACTCATTCTCCAACTTTCACCTCCTTTCAGGTGCTGCTAATTCATTATTATTTAATTTTCTTTTTACACTCATCGCATTCACAGTTTTCTTCACATTCGCATTTTACTGATCCTAATTCCAACAAACTTAATTTGCTTTTATTGTTTGCTTCAAAATTTTTAGGCTTATATCCCTTCATTTTTATCACCTCTTTTAACCAGATGGGGAAGGTTTATCATTTCCGCCTTGAGTTTTACTCTTAATTGTGTTTTCATTTGTAGGGTTTTTTTCTTCTGGTCTACCACCTTTATCTTCAGTATTACCTGAATTGGTATACGCATTAGCCGCAGGATAAATCACATCTTGAAGTTTTAATACTTTCTTTTCATATTCAGCTTGATTTATAGCATAGTGATAAGGAATACCCAATAAATTCTCCAACCAAGGTTGTACAATTCCTGTTTGCATATATAAATCTTTATAATTGTTTATCTTATTTTCTTTATCTATAGTAGTCGATCTATCAAAAATTAATTTGCAGCTTAAATTTTTAGGAAGTAATTGATTAATGTGATAATTGATTATCGATTCAAACTGTTCTAAAATGGTGAAAATAAATCTAAATAGTTTTTCCAAGTTCATTTGTGCTGAAGAATAGTCTGAATTGCCACCTCCATAGACAATTGCAGAAGAAATGCCTAGATTAGCAAAAATTTCATTATCAATTTTTTCATATAATTCTTTTTTAAACATTTGTGTATCAATTTCTAATGCTTTTAACTGAAAAAATTCAGGTAACGCTATAACTCCTGTGCCTGAAGTGTCATTAGAAGAATAACGACTATTAACTTGTTCTTTCTTTTGTATTAGCTGACTTACTTCTTTGAAGTATGCTTGAATAAGTGGTTTAGGTGCTGGTTTACTTCCTTTCGGATTTTTTGGATCTGGCATATTCCCAGCATATAAAATCAATATTTGTTTAATTAATCGATCTGCAACTGATCTTTCAACACGATTTATAATTTCTTTTTGCAAGATTGATTCCCAAGCCCCCAATGTCATTGGTAACCCGTATGGGAAATTCCTTCTAGCATCAATATTGATAACATGACAATTATTTAACTCAACATAACGATAATCTTCACCTTTTTTTCTATAGAGGTTATATTTTTGTAGAGTTACTTCATCAGGCAAAGATTCTATTATCATTGTTTTTTCATTCACGCTTTTATAAGAATCAATTGCTTTTAAATCATATTCTACAACCCATTTACCATTACGTTGTTTGTTTATTCTTAAATCATCTAAATCTAAAAATTGAAAGTATTTATTAGAACGTAAACAAACAACTAATGTCCCCATTTCACCAACTTCATATAAGCCATCGCGAACAAATTTTATTACATCAATATTTTCTAAAAACTCTTGAACCACCTGTTCATATTTTTTTATTTTTTTAATATTTTCGAGACTTGACCAATACAGGTGATAATTTAAACTAGGCAATGATTTTACTGTTCTCAAAACATCCCGCAAAATACCGTGTTTATTTGATAAATATTTGGCAGCTCGCTGAATTTCTTGAATATGTGCATATGGATTTTGTAAATATCTATATAAGTCAGCTAATTTAATATCAGTTAGGGATGCTCCTGACCCATATTGAGTAAAAAAATCGGTCAGCGAAGCTACTTCTAACCATTGCTCATATTCATTTTCGATATTTTTGTTCTCATCAGACATTCTTTTTACCTCCTTTCTATATTAAAATAATTTAGTTTAAAAACCTGATGACATAAAGAATAGATAGTCATCTACACTTACATTATCATCTTTTAATAATTCTCTTTCCAATTCATTCGCAATATAATTTCCATAAGCCAGACTACTATATCTGTCTTTTCGGTTTCTTCCTTGTTCTTTAATTTTAATTACACCCGAATCAGGATTTCTTTCTCCTTCAAGATTAACCATTTCATTAATTAATAGAGTGGTTTGTACATAAGGTAGTTTCAATTTGACTTTAATTTCTTCGTCTAAATCGTTATATGATTTATGACTTCTTAGAAATTCTTCAGCTTCATTTTCTTTTACTAGAAGTTTAATTTTTCCTCTTTTAAAAGCATCCTTAAGAAGAACGGCTATTTCACTATTAAATTGAGTATTTGCTTTTATGCTATAAATGACTTTTGGGGCATCTTGATAAACACATCGCTCTTGCATTTTTTCATCATTAATACAATTTAAAGGTTCGTATTCAATCCCTCTTTCATAATCCATTTGAGGTAAAACTAATTGATCATATACACCAATTCCGGCATTTTGAGTATCTAAGACAATATAATCACAATCAAAATCATAAAATAATTGTCTAATTCTCATAGCTTGATCGCCTGTATGTCCACCTTCAATGTTCTCAGCGTATATTACCTGTCTTTCATATCCTTGTTTTGTTGGGACTAATCTTAAAACAAAAAAAGCAGAAGCATCATTTTCTTTACCACTCATTGTTGCAATGTCAGCAGTAAGCAATCTTAATTCACCATTTGCCTTTTTATCTAAAGAAAATGATTTATCATTAACTAACTCTAAAATATCTTTCGGATATCCAGCTTTACCTATTTTTCTATTTTTGTGTAAATCATCAAATTTAAAAAATGCCTTTTCTGATTCACCAAACCACAATGCTTCCATTTCCATTTTCCAAGCTATTTCATCGAAATCAGATTCTGACATTTCATCTAAAACTTGCTCTCTCATTAATAGTCCTTCTTTGATGGCCAATTGATAAGGAAGATGGCAAACAAAATATTTCTTCCCCTCCATCATTGCTTTAAAATAAGCTAACATTCTTTCATATGACCAATGAGATTTTAACCAACAAGAAGACAAATAAATTTCTTTATTACGTTCTTTTAAATGAGCGTATTCAGGCTTTTCAAGATATTTAGGGCTTCTTGGAGCAGCTAAAAATTTTCTTAAAACTTTAGTTATCACAGAAAAATCAACCATGCGAAACTCATCAACAAGTATTAGGTTGGCGCGCTTGGATCTTGCATTGTCGTTGGCGGCAACAACCTTTATCCAGCTTCCATTATGAAATTCAACTTTTGGATCATTAGCACTAGTCTTCAAATCTGAAATTTCTCGATTGAGATTTGGACTGTTTTTACGCATATCATCAATTTTTTCTATGATTTCACGCGCCTGCCCTTTGGTTCCTGACGCAATAACTATTTTTGTTTCAGGATAAAGAATCGCCCTTACAACGCAATAAACCGCAGATAAAAAACTTTTCCCTTGTCCACGACTTGCTAAGTACATAAAATAGTGGCAGACATTCATTGCAAACAAGAGGAATACCTGAAATAGTTTTAATTGAATACCTAAATATTCCTTTACAAACTTATGGGGGTTAGCACGATAATAAGAAGTCCATATACCAATTCCTTCCATAAGTCTTTCTGATTTTGTTTGTGTTTTCCTAAAGTTCCTTTCCTTTTTAAAAATGTTTAATCCTCTTGCCGATTTGTTTCTATCTACCTGATAGTTCTTATAGCTCGCCATCGTCATCAACTTCTTCTGGTCTTACTGTATATTTGTTTAATTCTTTTTCGTATTCATCTTGAAATTTATTTTCCATTCCTAATGCTCTAGCCATATGACCAAAGAAAAATGTTCTTAGATATTTACCAATATTATCAACATCTTTCCATTGTGGATCAGGTTCGGGAATCGGTCTTTCTCTTTCATATTTTTTTATAAGTGTTCCAAAAGTTTCTTGTTCAACTGCGTTTGCACCAGTTTCTTGTACAGGCTTTAAGTTACTTGAGCCAAGTAAATCCTGTAATGTTTTAAGTTGTTTATCAACACTTTCTCCATTGGCTCGTCTTTTCCTTATGTCTAATTTAGTCAGACAAATTTCTTGTATTAATGTCTCCATTCCTTTAGAATCAACTTCATATCGATTGAGATAATCACTAAATTCACTATTTAAAAATATGTATTCATCTTCAGTAAATCCTCGTCCCCAAAAATCTTCAGATTCTAAAAATTCTTCTTCTGTTAATTCTTTTGGTTTAGACTTCTTAAAACTACCCACCGTTTTAACTTCTTTAAACATATCCGAGTCTTCAAAAGAGGAATTTTTATAAACACTAGGAATCATTTTTATGTAATCCCTATAATTACCATTGAAAAATTCTTTAAGTAATGGTTTATCTATTAATCTCAACAAAGATTTAAAACCATCAAACCCTTGTTCATCTATGATTTCATAAACACATTTTTTACAGATATGTAGTCTACCATCAGGGAAAAACGGTGGATCAGCAGCATAGAATTGTGTTAATGAGTATGTTTTTTTACATTTAGCACACTCTTTTTTAGGTTGACTTTTTCTAGTAGCCATCTGATCACCCCCAAATTTCAATTAAAAAAGAATCCTTAATAATATCTGCCATTTCGACCGTTTAAAATGGCAAGCACTATAAGGACTCTTTCAATAAAATCACTCTTTTATTATTAATTATTATTTTTCAAAAGAAAAAGCACTCCGAAAGATGTTTAATTAGTTATTTATATAATGCCCGTACCTATCAAGGAATTCCATGAATATTTCTAACTCTTTTGAGTTTCTACTATTTACACAATTTTCAGCAATATGTTCAGGTAATCCAAATGTAATTAGCGTTTTAATTGCCTTTATTTCCTTTTTAGTATAGAAGTCCTCCATCTTTTTAACCTCCTCTACTATTTCAATAAAAAAAGCCCCTCAGATGGATGCTTTTTAGATATTTGTCTATTCATTTGGATTTAGTTTCACATGTTTCCCTTGCTTGTTTTTCAATAAACATAATCATTTCATAGATGTATTCATCTGACATATTTACTAATTTATCAGGCGTTATTCCAAAATTAACAAAAATAAGGTGAGCCATTTCTGCTGAAACTTTAGAACTTTCAACTTTATGGATTTTACTTTCTAATTCACGCAACAATTGAATAGTTTTTCTTATTTCACGTTGCAAAGCCTTAAGTCCAGTAAGTGCTTTAGATACATCTACATCAAATTTAAATTCTTCACGCGACAATTTGTCCGTCATGTCCATCGACCCCTTCTTTATTATGAAATAAAAAATGTCGTCTGAGGTAGACGACTAGCGAAACAAAACCTAGCGAATAAAAAAATAACGAATTAAATTTTTAGCGAATAATGTGCATACGCAGCGCTTGTGAGCAATCTGCGGTTGATCACTTAGATAAAAAGCACAGGATTTACTGTCCGAAATGTAACTCCTCGTTCGGAACGAGTGACAATATTAAAACGCCTAAAAGTTACATCAGCATTCCTGCACCCACTGGTATCTACTTAATCCTATTGACCCTCCTGCACAACCCATTAATTTAATGGCGGGCGGGGAACATTTTACAATAGGCGACCAAGCTATCCTCGATTCTTCAATTAAGTAGACACCAATCGATACAGGAAAAACGTAATTATAAATAGAGTCGAGACGCATCTCGACTCTATACACGCATGTCCGCAAACATACGCGCTGACCGTAGCCCAGACGCATCCAGACTACGAAGTGTGTTCCGAAGATACACACCGCAATTGATATATATTGAACGCTGATTTAACGGGTTCAGCGTCCGAAACCTTTGCAGGCGACAAGCTATAAGCAAATCGCAATTGAATCATCGATTTTAACAGATGACCGAAAACCGGATCTTCATATAAACGTGTAAGAATTATTGCAAGATTCTATGTCTCGCAGGGTGCTATGACCCAAACTTAATAACATTTTCAGTTGTATTATTAGTCGGAGACAACTGCCAAACCCTCAAACATTTTTAGTTGGTACTTTCTTTATTTAACGTTGGGCGACCTTACCACAACATCAAAACGATGGACTTTCTTTATTAACGTGACGCTATCCCTACGTCACTTCATACCGCAGGCGTGTCGGCACTCACGCATCTCCATCTAGGGCGATAGCTGCCTATTCTATCCTCTGTGGTTTATTTTAAACATTGAGTAATTTGCTACATTCTTTCTTTTTTAATTTTAACAATTCAACTTCTTGACATAATAATTCACGATATTGATTGGAACCAAATGAGTAACCACACTTAGATTTTTCAATAAGCTCTAGTTTTTCATTTATCTTGTCAATTATTGATAACATACAAATTCTCCTCATAAAATAAGTCATTGAATTTCATGAGCAATCCCAAATTTAACAGCATCTTCAGCGCCAAAGAACCAATCTTTTTTATTACGTTTAACTCTATCCAATTGGTTCTTTTTTAAATTAGTTCTTTCGATAACCAATTCATCATACATCTTTTGTAAACGTCTATTTTCTTTTGTTACTTCTTCAATTTCTGTATTTTTTCCAACACTAACTGTACTGATCTCATGATACATGAAATTTGAATATTTTCCGCAAAAACGTTTATGACATGCAATAAAAATAGCAAATGCCATACTCATGACATAACCATCTACATAACCATAAACAGGAGTTTCAGAAGAAAGAATTGCAGAAATCAGAGCAAATCCATCATAAACTGATCCACCATAGGAATTGATATATAATTCAATAGGTTTTCTTTCTTCAATTGGTTTACCTTCATCTTCTTTATTAAATTTTTTAATTTGCATCACAACTGTATCAAAGCCCAATGGACTAATTTCTTCATTCAAAATGATTCTGCGATCTTTTAAGTGATCTACAAAAATTTTTTCTAATAAATGTAATCCACCAACATTTTCTTCAATATCCTCAACAAACATCTTTTTATTTTTCATGTGTTTAGCCTCCTTATCACTAATAGAAGGCATCGGACGAAAATAAATCGTCATACCATTTTAATTTCTTTTAAAAATCCTGAAATAAGCAAAATACGCCTTTATGTACAACTTTAATAAAAAATTATTTAATTTCTTTTTCATATATATTCACCAAATTAAAGTTTGATAGAATAGGTGCTTTCCAAACCTTCTTCTTTATCAAAAACCATAAACTTTTGACTAGGCTTTGCTACATGTCTACCTTGCATTGCAAAATCATCTACACCTATAAGAGAACCATTTGTTAAAACAGTGGTTTTTCCATATTCATTTTCATAATTATGATGAATATGCCCACCGATAATCATATCCGGTACATATCCTAATAGCTGAGGTAATTTTGTAACACTTTGATCGATTCTATCAAAATTGCCATGTACAAATACAATTTTTGTATCAAAAATGTTTGTGGTTATGTACCCATCATTATCTGAAACAATTTTTATATTTGGTATGTTTTTTAATCTTGCTTCAAGATACCAAGGTACAAGATATTCAAAATTTTCTTTTATTCCTACATCATCTTTTTTACCAATACGACCATGATTTCCAATTACGTTATAGAAGTGAATCTCATTAAATTCAGAAGCTAATTTAACCAATATTTCAGCCAATGTTTCTGAGACATATTGAATTTGCTCAATAATATCTTCATTTGACTGAACTCTTGTTGAGACATGAATCATTCCCGATAAAAGATCACCTAACTGTGCAACATGTAATGTAGAGATCTTATTAAATTTTCCATATGTAATAATTTTGTTTGCCAACTTTGTTACTCGTTCGTTAAACACTTCTTTGTTGTATTTGTTTATTGTGTTATCAACTTCCATACCAAAGTGCCAATCACTAAATAATGCAAGCCCGTGTCGTTCTTCACTGAACTCAAATGAACGATTTTTATTATTAAATTTCAGGGGTTTCTTTTTCTCAAGTTGAAGAATTGCTTCGTAAATATCATCTTTAATTTTTTCAAAACGTGCTGAATTTCTGATTAAATTTCGATATTCACGTTTTTGATCTCGTTGACGAACTTTCTCTTTTTCAGCTTCAATCTTCAATTCTTCATACTTTTTAACAATGTCTTCATTAAGATTTTCAGCAATAATGAAATCTTTCCATTTTACATAGGCTGCATAATCTTTTCGCCACTTGCTTTCATCATAATTGCTTCCATATTCTTTATTCAGCAAATCTGCGATTTCTTCTCTACTTAGTCCATATTCATTCTTTTTCTCATACAAACGAATATGGTAACGATTAAACGATTCTCCTTCTTGTCTTCTTAGAATGGGATCATCTAACATTCAATCACCATCCTTTACCCTTCATGACTTTCAGGTTCTAATTCTAATACTTCTTTAAAAGTTACATCTACTTTTTTGCCAGCAAAACGATTAATAATATCTGATAATGTATGAGTTAAAGTCTCATCTTTAAGAAATTCAACAATTTGATTATCTTCCAAAGAAATTTCAGCATTTTTAAAAGAAATTGTATGGTTTAACTTAGCCATTATAGCTCCTCCTTTTACTCCAATAATGTTTTAATTATTCATTAAATTTTAACTTAGAATTTTTAATTAATTTCTGTGCAAAATTACAACTCAGAAAATACCTTACTTGCATCTGATCTAACATCTTTATCTAACACAATAATGCCCACTAACGGATTATTTTTTAATTTATTAATAGCATGTATTAATCCATTGTTATGTTTATATTTTTCTTCACTTTGGTTAAAATCACCAGAAAAAACAATAGCCGAATTTTTTTCTAAACGTGTACCTATTGTTTTAATTAGTTTTACATCCAAATCTTCGGCTTCATCAACTATAATAAAAGCCTCATCAATTGAAAGACCTTTCATATAATAAGGGATTTCACGAATCAATTGACCGCGCTGTTCTAAATAATCAGCTTCTTGTTCTCCACCTTCAAGATGTTGAATAATTGGTTTAAAGAATCCTTCTGTTTTCTGATCTTTATCCCCCTTTAAAAATCCAATAGCTTCACCGGTTCCAATTGGATTTCTTACAGCCATAATCTTTGCGTAATTTCCCTTTTCTAGTACATGATATACAGCCATCTTAGTACTTAATAGCGTTTTACCACTGCCATATGTGCCGACTACAAATTTAATAGGAATAGAGGTATCATGTAATAAATCTAAAGCACATTCTTGTAAATCATTTTGTGCTTTTATAATCTTTTTAGGAGGGAGATGTAGTTTTTTATGAGTCTCACCAGTCCATCTGTATTTATCAATAGTATTTTTGTATTTATCTCTAATAATTAAATATTGATTTATGTATAGGTTATAAATGTTTGTATCCATATTTTCATAGAAATATGCCATTTCTTCTTCTGTTAAATCTACAAACTTATAACCTTTATAGTCAATTTCATCTTTTTCTTTAACTTCAATTAATTCAATCCCAAACCCTTTTGCCTTAAATTTAAGCAACAAGTCGTTAGTAATCAAACCATAGTTATTATTTTTGCAAGCAAAGATAATCCTATTATCAACGTAATCTTTATCTAATCGATCATCTTTAACTTCATAGTCATTTAAATCAACAAGTATCTTATCAGAATTGTCCTCAATAAACCTAGTAGCTTTCCTAGCATTATAAGCTAATTCTTTGTTGTAACTTTTCTTATGTTTTTCTAACTCACGCAAAACATCAGCTAAAATTACTACTTTATATTGACTAATAATTTCTGGATCATCAAGTAGAACATTCGTATCCACTACATAATATTTTTCCATACATTTGCCCCTTTAATTAAAAAAGCAGGTGGTAATAAACCACCCACTTTTTAGTATTTTAATTAAACTAATTCTTTAGCATGTTTAGAGGCTTTATATTTGACGACATTCCTTGCAGGAATATCAATTGGTTCACCAGTTTGTGGATTTCTACCTGTTCTACCTGCTTGTTCTTTGACAACAAATTTACCCAAATCACCCAATGGCACTTCACCATGTTCAACCAATGCTTTTTCAATAGTACCAAATACTACATCAAGAATTTCTCCAGTTTCCTTTTTTGTTTTACCTAATTGTTCAGCTACCAATCCTACAAATTCTGCTTTTTTCATTATTATTTCCTCCTTGTTACTCCTAAAAAATTTTTTATTAATTATTTTTTGATGCGCCTTGGAGTTGCACCAAGAAAATACTACTCACATCACGGTTAAACTTGTTAGCTAGTCAGCTAGGAGGAAACCAATCGAGCCAATAAACAACCACTCATTAACCTTTACCCCTAGATTTTAAAAAGCTTGTTATCTTTAAAAACTAAACTTTGAACTTAAAGAGTCTTGAAACTTAACACTTGAACTTTGGAATTTGAAGTTTGAGCTTTTAGCCGTCTGTAGTAAATGACTAGATATAGTGTCAATTTGCTAATACCATTCACTATGTATTATTCCAAAATGAATAAGTGTAAGTGGGGGATTAACCTACCCCCGAAGGTGTTTAGTTTCATGGTTTTCGACTAACTAACAAGTATCTTTAGATCGTTATATCACTTTTTTCTAAAATCAATCAGGAATTGTAATTTTTGTGATTGTGTTGCTTGTGCTTAAAGCAAAATCAACTTCCGACTCAAAATCCTCAATATCTTTAGTTAATTCTTCAATAACTTTCTTGATATTAAGAGGATCGACAAATTTATATTCATTCTTTGCTAAATAGTTATCAATGAACGTTTGAATAACTTGAGAATCAGTTGCTTTCTTGGCACTCTCTGTAAATCCCTCTAATTGTCTGTCTAAACGTTCTTTAACTTCTTCATTTTTATCTTCAATTAAAGAAACAATGGTTGTATATGTATTTTTTAATTTTTGAAGCAATTTTTTCTCATATTCTATGGAAGTTTTTCGTTCAATTGCTTCTGCTACAGTCATTGTCTTACCTGCGATTTCTACATCTGTAGTTGCATTTGAAACAACAATAGCAGACTTAATAGCGTTGCGCCTTTTAATCAAATCTTTAACCGATTGAAAATCAGATTTTGCTCTAGCTTCAATTTCTTCTTTATTTTGAAACCCTGCCATTGGTTTGTCTCCATCAAGATATCCAGCAAAAATCGCTTCATTAATTGCACGATTGATTCTTTTATCCAACAATTTCAACTCACTAAGAGCGCGTGTAATAGAAACTTCCATAGAAAATTCCTCCTTTTAATCCATTGAATTTTTGAAAATAAAATGCTTATTTTATCAAATAACTTTCAAATCAGTTATGAAATAATAATCATCAACTAACCATTCAATAGAGGACTCTAAGTAAGATAGATCGCCTTTCAAAAGCCTGATTTTTTTAGTTTTTTCTTTGATTTTTTTCAACAATTCAACATTCTTTTTATCGACTTTCAATTTTTCATATAATTCTTTGAGTTCACTTTTTAATAATTTAATTTCGTTATGTATGTCATGTATTTCTTGCTGTTTTAACTCAACTTCTTGTTTAATTGCTTTTATTTTTTTATTTTGTTTTACTAATCTCTCTTTTAGAGAAGAGTCTTCATCAATGTTTTTAGCTCTATGCTTAATAAATTTTTCATATTTTTTATTTTCATAAAGAACTACATCATTTTTATTTGAATTTTTAGGTTTTAACTTAAAATAAAGTACGCTTTTATGTAACTTATCTAATTCTCTGTTTTCATCTTTAGTTAATACCCGTTTCTTACGTTTATTTAATTCTATCCTTTTTAACTCTTTGAACCTCCGTGTTTCAGTTTTTACGGAGAAATCTCTTGCAAACAATAAGTAACTTGACAAATAGTCAATGTTCAATTTCACTAAATCATTTGGATATGGTAATCCTTCTCGTTTAACTCCTAACCATCTATCTTTTAGCTGTTTCATTTTCTTTTTATTGGAAATGTTAGGAGATAAAACATTGTAAAACTCCTCATATGTAACTGAAATTGTCTTTTTTCTTTGTTTACCTTGCTTATCCGTATATGTAATTTCTTCTTCAAAAATATTCTCTTTGTTATTTAATAAGTTATCTTCTATATATTTAATTCTTTCTTCAAAATTTAAATTTTTTGGGAGTGGCAATTCTTTTCCATATGCCAATTTTAAATTCAAATAAAATTCCTCCTCACTAATAGGGACATTTTTTATTAAAGTTATGTAATTTTAAAGATTTTTACTAATTTTTTTATTAATTATTTTTATATCATTTGATATGTTACCTTTAAAATCGCCCATAATTTCAGCGATTTCTTGCTGTGTCATACCGTTTAAATAATAAAGCTCAAAAATTATGTACTGACGGCTGGTGAGTATTTTTTCTGCGATTTTTTGCAATTTACCCACCTCAATATTTGCATCAATAGCAGAATAACTTTCATATTTTTCTTTCGCTAACTGCTCTTCATGAGCATTAACAATTTCACTCATATTTGAATCATAAGATACAGTATCTTTTTTCCCTTTTTTGTTTTGATGCCCCAATGTCTCTCCGTAGCATTCCCGGATAATGTTGATATCTTTCCTCACTTGTATATTGAGAGTTTGAAGCTTACTTAATTCATTTTTGTACTTAAGAAATCTTTTGTTATCTTTTTTTCTATATTTGTTTAATTTTCTTTTAGTTTCTTTTATTTTTAACTCCAAATCCTTCTGATAAGATTCCAATTCCTCAAGACTCTTTGGTTTCTCAATATTTCTGTAGATGATTTTGTGATCCATATACTTTTTATTAAAGTCAATTTGATACAGTTCAGTCACATCTGATAACAACTCATATTCTTTATTAACTTTTAAATTCATATCAATAACTTTATTTTTATAATAAGAATCAATCCATTTAGAACGTTTATTTTTCAAATACTCATAAACATCCTCGACATTTTTATGTAACCCTTCTTTAAATTTCTCAATTGATATTCCCATTCTTTCAGAACAAACTTCTTCAATTTCCTTATCATAATCATTGACTCCCATAGGAGTAATGCCCAATTGAATGTTAATATAAGATTTTATGTATTTATTCTCGTTTATGTATTGTAATGAATTAATCAAATCATTAAACAAGAAAAACGCTTCATCATTTCCTTGCTCTTTTTCTGCTTGAATAATATCTAGTCTAAAAAGTAAGTCATAAATGTCTTCAACGCTGTTTAAGCCTAAGTCTTTTAATTTAATTTCATTTTTAGTCAAATCAAACTTTACAGATCCCAAAATTATTCACTCCTAACAACCCCTTCAAATTTTAGTTCAATTTTTTATGTTATAACGCAGATTTTAAGATTTATTCCATTCACATTTAGAATTACTCATCTCCATCTTTCTCTTCTTGTTTTTCACTTTTAGAACGCTGTTTTCTAATCGAAATATTTGATTCTTGTACTACTCCTTTGATTGCTATCGGTCTACCATTCTCACTTTCTGTTATATCCATTTTTCCTATCCTTAAAAATTTTCTGATATGTTTTGGAACACATGAATATACATACCAAACTTTATCGGCTTTATTGTACACTAAAACTGTTTCTTGTTCTTCTTTACTATACACCTCAATAATCATCCCCATTATTATAGTATTCTCTCATCTCATCGATCAAATTTTTGTATGTATACGTATATTTATTAATACTTCCACTCCATAGACAATCTTCATAAAATTCAATTTCATCTTCATCAGCCAATTCATTTAAAATTTTATGTTCAAGATATGCTAATACCTCGCTGTTACTCCATCTTAATCTTTTAAGTTTGTTCAACGTTATCACCCCCTAATCTCTTATTAATATTATTATAATTTATTTTTAAAAATAAGACGTTTATGTGTTTGTAATTATTATATTATATTAATTTATTTTTATCAACACTTAATTGCAATTTCGCAATTTTTTCTTTCATAAAAGTCATTAATACAAGCAACTGCTTCATAATGTATATCAAAACATCATAATACAAAATTTTGTTGTTAAATACATCATTAAGGAGGGGCATCAGTGGATTATTTTCAAACTGTCTTAAACAATCTAACAGAAGAGGATATTGTTTTGCTGAACGCATTACACGAAAACAATTCTTATAGTAAATACACAGCAATAGATAAATTCTTTTTTCTCGAACAATTAAATATTTCTGTTTCAATCTTTAGGAAATCGATCACAAAACTGGAGTCATTATGTTTTGTAGAAATTGTTAATGGTAAACGAAAACACATGTATTTTTTAAGTGAATTTGGGGAAAAGGCAATTCAAAATATCATCGAGGGGGTTGAACAAAATGCTTAGTGTTATTGGAATAGGGCAAGCAGGGGGAAGTATAGCTGACAATTTCGCAAGTAAAGGGATTGGCTCATTGGTAATAAATTATTCTCAAAAAGACTTAGACAGCTGCGAAAACATAGATGATAAAAAGAAACTTAAACTCGTTGGAACTGAAGGTGTTGGAAAACAAAGAGATTATGCTATTCAATTAATGAATCAAAACTGGGAATCAACCCTTAATTTTATTAAAAATCACGTTTCTCAACCTTCAAGTGAATTGATTTTTGTTGTTTTTTCAACAGCCGGGGGAACTGGAAGTGGGATTTCTCCTTTAATTACTGATATGTTAATCAATGAATTAGACAATAAAACAATAGTAGCTTGTCCAATATTGCCAGATATAAATGAATCAACAATAGGACATTTAAATACTTTAAACTGCCTAAAAGAATTAAGTTCGTTGGATATTTGCATTCTACCTATTGATAACAACAATTTTTCTCACTTAGGTAGCAAAAATAAAGTTTATTCCTATGTAAATGAATCATTTTCTACTTTAATTTTAAACATTATACTACACACCGAAATGTACTCTAAGCATGGTAATTTTGATCAGAAAGATCTTATTACAGTATTTGGAACAAAAGGATTCGCAAATATATCTCACGTTAACATATCAAACATAAAGGAAGGATTCACTTTAACCTCTGAATATGTTGGTGAACAAATTGTTAAATCGTGGAATAAGTCATTGTTTACTAAACCTAATACAGACAAAATCATACGGTATGGGCTTATATTTGATGCTCAAGAACAATTAATGCAATACATCAATATTTCATCGATTTTATCCAATTTCAGCAATCAGCCGTTAGATGTATTTGAAGGTTATTATCATCAAAATAAAGGAGACGTTTATTCAATTCTTACAGGTTTACAATTCAACAAAGAACGGTTAAAGGAAATGGAGAATAAAACATTGCAACAATCAGAAATTTTATCCGAAGTCATATCTGCACCACACTCAATCCAGTTTAAACAAACAGATATACAAATCAAAAAACAAGCCCAAAAGAAGAACATTTCCGACATTCTAAAGAAATACCAAAAATAAAATTTTTATATGAAAACAAAACCATATTACCCAATCGTTACCCTAAGATTACCGAAAGCTTGTCTAATTCATTACCCACATCGTTACCCGTATGTGGGTAATTACCCAAACAGCAAATAATGAAATTTGCCATTTTGTGAAAATGGGTAACGAAACTTTCAAAAAACTTTTTCACAAAAACTCCTCACTAATCAGTAGTGAGGAATTAAATCATCTTATCACTTTCCATTGATAAAGGGTGTTTAATATTTCTCGCAATTTTTCTTTTTCAATTTTCAGTTGTTGAAAATCGCGTTCAGTCAATTCATCAAATTCAGCTTCCCAAGCCGGGCGTTCATCAGTAAACCAAGAGCCAAATTGAAATGACAAATTGATTCACCTCACTTATTTGTTTCAGAATTATCAAATATTTCTTCTATTAGTTCAATGGAGTCTGCATCATCTTTTTTATACATTGCCATATCCCCTTGTTGAATGTTGTTGTAGTCACATTTTGCCCATTGAAAAGGAGAGTTATACATGGAGGAATTCGTTAAAGTAGACTGCTTTTTCAAAAAATCAACATATGAACAAATGAAAAAAGTAGTTGAATTTGAAAACAGTAAAAACACAATATTTAAACCAGAACGATTTAATAATAATGAAATTTCTGATTTTGTTAATGGCTGCGTAGTCACATATTTAAAACGAATTTATGGCCAAGATAATTTCGTTCCTTTTGATCACATTGGTAATTCAGGCAAATTGAAGAACAAGATCAAAGACTATATGGAAAGAAAAGGAATAAAGCAAAAAGAATTGTCAACTTTAGCACAAGTTGATGAAAGCAATCTTAGCAGAATTTTAAATAATAAATCTCAACCTTCATTAGATAATTTTTTGCGAATATGGACTGCATTAGATTGTCCTCCATTAGAGGAAATTCTTTATCGAGAAATTGAAAATGAGCAATAAAAAATTGGTAATAAGACAATTTTACATGGAAATAGAATGAAAATAAGAAAACGTAAAGCGAGGAGATAAGCATGTATACTCTAGGAACTTATGCGGTTGTTAAATTAGCTTTAAACATTGGAGCTGTTGGTGGTTTGGGGATTGGAGTTGCTTCTTTAATGAAAAAATTTCATGAGTACGAATTTGTAAGCAAAAAAGGGAGGAATAAAAATGAGTCTCACAGTGAATATCTGCGCAAGAGAGCCAAAGAGCTTTATTAAATATAAAACGACTTCATTTACGATTGATACCAAACCCGTAAATTTTCCAATAAAAATATACGAAAAGGAGGTGACAAAACTTTCAAAGAAACAAAGAAAGGAATTTGCAATAATAGTCAAATCATTCATAATGACAACAATCAGTTTTCTGACATTATCATCAAAGTCAATGGCAAGCGAATTACAAACCACACTTTCACAAAGTCCGGTAAACACAGTGCCAACAGAAATACTAGATCCATTCATTCATCTAATTTACATGGCAATAGGGTCATCAGTATTTCTAACAATGCTTTTACTAATTTCAGCCGGAATACTGAGAATGCTAAGAAAAAAAGAGCAATCAATCGAATGGACGACAGATATCATCAAAGGCTTCATACAAATATTAATCACAACTCCACTAGTGTTTTTAATTTATTACGTAACAGTAAAACTACTCGGAGGTTTTTCAATGTTTCTCCGACCATTCTAAAAGGCATAAAATTTATCGCTCTACCAGTATGTGTCCTTTCAACTTCATTTCTATTTTCCCATTTTGCTTATGCGGAGTCCTTTTTGGCAAAAGGTAATATTAAAGAATATGGAATATTTACAAGTGATAAAATAAATCCCATCAATGAATTTCAATCATTTATTCATAGTATCAGCAATGTAATTGAGTGGTTTAAAAATTTTAAAGAAAATATATATAAAATGTCCATCGAACTATTAATTTTTATTTATAAAACCATTTTAAGAGTTGTGACACAAACTCCTTCTTTTATATTTGATAACACTTTTGTTCCTAATACTTCAATAATATTTTCAACAGCTTCAATAGGAATCATAATTATTCTTACAATTGTCGAATCACTTAAACAAATGATAAATAAAAAGAAATTTAAACCCACACATTTTCAAAAAATTATAAAACGGATACCTATATCGATAGCTGTATCTGGATTTGCCCCGTTTTTGTTTCAACAAGGCTTTCGTATGATTAATAAAATAGCATTGGACATAATTGAATTAGGAGGAAACTTTTTAAATGGTAGTTTAATAGAAAATATGACACTCACTGGAATGGATGCTGTTAGTGTTTTGATCTTTGACGTAATTTTAATTGGATTATTAGTGCCGATCATTATGCAAAACGCAAAAAGGTGGTGGGATTTATTTTGTTTAGCTGCTATTTCTCCATTGGCAATGACTGCATGGATTTTTGACGATAAAAGATATTTATTTAATATATGGTGGTCAACAATTCAAAAACATTCAATTATTCAATTGGTTTATGCTACTTTCATCATGTTAATGGGTATCTTTATATATGGAACTCGTTTTGTAACTCCAGAAGCATGGTCAATTAAATTTCTTATTGTAATTGGTGCTTTGTATCGTCTAGCTAACCCACCAAATTTTATTAAATCTTACACCAGAGGGGATACAAACATTGTTGACATGTTTAAAAATATGCACAGTACATTTTCAAATGTCGTCAATACCATTACATTTAAAAAATTTTCCTTAAAGAAAATTGGGAGACGATGAAGATGGATCATAATCATTATGAAATAAATACATTTGATGAAGAAATTATCGATACCATATTGGAATCTCAATATATATCTGATTATGTTTACGGAATCGAAATTGTTAAATTACAAGAACAAAGAAAAATCATTATGATGACTCCCCGTTTTCATAAATTTAACAACTATTCTTTAAAAGAAGATCCACTAATTCATCAAGATTTTCAAAAAGCGCATTTATATGCAATCTCATTAGAAAAATCATCATTTTTCCCATTAGATACAAGAAATAAAACAGATATTATAGCGACATTAAATCAATTTGAAGATTACTCGTTTATTTTTCAATTATTAGTTAAGAAATCTAGCCCAAGATGGAGATATAAAGCGATTGATCTATACGAAGAATATTTAAAAGGAAATGACGAACCAATTGACAATAAAGTGTTAAGAACGATTCAAACCAAAATGATAGGATTTTTCAACACTATTTTGAAATCAGATGTTAAAAGAACGCCGATTCAAGAGATAGAAGATAAAATATTGAGTGAATTATATCATTTTGAATGTAGAATGGTCATATTTGAAGGGAATATTCATGATTTTGAAGATAAAATACAAGGCTCTTTTAGACAAATTGACTTGTTCAACTCTTTGAAATTAAAAAGAGTCGATAATAAAGAAAATTTTTTACAAAATTTTAATAAACGAATTATTCAAACCAATGACAATATACTGTCCAAAGAAGAACTATACTCCTTCCTCATACCTAAACATCACAAAGTATTAAGTAATTCCTCTAACTCGACTCAAGATCAAATCTTAGAACAGAATCAATTACTTCAGAATCTTATTTCTCTAATGCCCAATAATCTAAATGTTGATCGCACTGTACCAAAAGAATTAATTAAAGAAGTCAATTCCGCATTTATTATGTCTGGTGTAGTTAAAAACAGGCTTGTTGTCAACGATTCATTCAAAGGAGCCACTACAGTTAAAATCCAATTTAAGATACCAAAAGATACAAACTACTCCAAAATAATTAAAAAGCTTCCTGATATTCAAGCTTGTTTAGGGAATAAAAACGTATCAATTGAAATAGGTAATCAACCAAATACTGTTGATGTTATTTTACCATCAGATAAAAGAGAAGTTGTATATTTGCGAGATATATTAGAATCAGATGAGTTTCAAATATTTAAAGAACAAAATGAAATCCCTTTTGTGATTGGTGAAGACACAAATGGCGAATTTGTTTTTGGTTGTTTAGCAAAATTGAGACATCTTCTTATTGCCGGAACAACCGGATCTGGAAAATCAGTTTTTTTAAATCAATTGTTATTATCTTTAATCTTAAATGTCCCAATAGAAATGCTGAATATGTATCTAATTGATCCAAAAATGGTGGAATTTTCACAATTTAATGGGTTTCCACAAGTAAAACAAGTTGTTACAGATGCTCGAAAAGCCTGTCAATTATTAAATATGCTATGTGAACAAATGGATGAGAGATATAGTGTGCTGGCTGCCAATGGATGTAAAAACATTGATGCTTATAATAAAAAGAAAAAAGAAACAATGCCTTATATTGTATTAGTGATTGATGAGTATGCCGATCTTTTAATGGTAAATGAAGAAATTGAAGAATATATAGTCAGATTAAGTCAAAAAGCAAGAGCTTGTGGAATCCATTTGATTATAGCTACTCAAAAACCACTTGAGAAAATTGTAACAAGCGTTTTAAAAAGCAATTTGCCATCAGTCATAGGGTTTAAATTAAAAACATCCAGTGATTATAGGACTGTTTTTGGAAAAGGAATTCCCTATAATTTAACTGGCATGGGGGATGGGGTTGCTATGTTAGAAGGGTACGAAGACGAATTTATAAGATTTCAATCTCCGATTATCTCCACAGATGAACTGGAAGAAGAGCAAATCATTAAAGATATTAAAAAATTGTTACCTAATAGCACATCTAACAATTTTGAAAAAGAAATTGAAATAACTTCCTCAGAGCAACCAATTGATAAACTAAAAAGAATAATAGCTACTACAAGAGAAACAAGAATAGGAGAATTGCGTAAAGCGATGGGTATAAGAATTAACATAGTATCAGACTTAATGAAACAATTATGTGATGAGGGCTGGCTTACGAAAGAAGGAAGGAATTATGTGATTACGGCTGATGAAGAAACTTTGAATGAATGGAGAGATTAAAAGTGGATGTTAATTGGATTATCGAAAACTTGGAACAGGATTGGGATGATGATGATTTATATTATGAAGTAACAGAGGATGGCAAAATAAAGAAATACAATATTAGAACAGGAACAATATATGAATACTTTATAGTGGCACAATAGAGTGCCATTTTTGTTTTAATTTTTAACGTTATAAAATAGAAAAGTTAATAAGAAAAAGAAGACTAGGATAATCCTATTCATTAAATAATGATTTGGATTTTTTATTTTATAAGTATCAAAAATGATATAAAAAATTTCATTCAACTTGTTGACATTAAAAATAAATTAATATAATATAAAGATAATTCAACAAGTTGAATGGAGGTGAGAACATATGCTGTCAGGAAAAGAATTAAAGATTAAAAGGATAATGCTCAATATTAAAGCCAAAGAAATATCAGAATATCTAAATGTACATAAAAGCTACATCAGTAAGATGGAAAATGAAAAGATTCCAATTCCTCATCATCTATACATAAAATGGATTGAATTTTTGCAAAACAAAATTAATAAAAAGGAGCGAGAATTGATTGTCTAATCAAATTGAATTGAAAGTTAATGTTGTGAGAAAATTGCATTATAATCAAGATTCGATGTATGGTGTATATGCTTTAAAACCATTTGACCAAGAATCTTCAAAAAAGGTCAAACTCAATTCTTATAATAATTTTGTGGTAAGTGGTAATACACCAGAATTAATTATTGGTAATACATACGATATTATAATTGAGCCATCAGAACATCCTAAGTACGGGAAAGGTTACTCTTTTGTTGCAGTAAAAACAAAAAAACCAACAACAGTAGAAGAACAAAAAGCATACATAAGGGCGATGTTAAAGGAAACACAAGCAGAAGCAATCATTCAAAAATATCCGAACGAAAAAATTTTAGACTTAATGAAAGAAGATAAGTTTGATTATAGTGACATTAAGGGCATTAAAGAAAAAACATATAAAAAAATCAAAGATTACTTATTCAAAAACATCAACATACAGGAAGCGATTGTTGAATTAAAGGACTTGAAGATAACCTTTAAAGCAATGAAAAAATTAATTGACCATTTTGGCAGTCCTGAAATTGTCGTACAAAAAGTAAAGGAAAATATCTATAACTTGTGTGAAGTCAATATGTTTGGATTCCGAAAAGTGGATGAATATGCTTTAAACAGAGGGGATAGTAAGACAAATAAGAATAGAATTATTGCTGCATTAAAGTACCTATTAAACGAAGAGTCAAACAATGGACATGTTTGGATTAATGAAAAACAATTATACAAAAAATTAAAAGAATTATTACAAATTGATCTTCAACCTATTGAAAACACAATTAATATTCTCAAAGAAAAACCAAAAGAGTTTTATTTTGAAGGTGAACGTGTAGCATTACGTAAGTATTATGATTATGAATTGCAAATCAAAAATAAATTAATACATATGAATAAAAAAGAAAGTAAAACAAATATTGAAAACATTGATGAAATCATCGCCCAAATGGAAACTGAAGGTGGATTCCAATATACAGACGAACAAAAAAGAGCAATTAAGTTAGCCACTCAACATAATGTATTCATTCTTAACGGTAAGGCAGGAACAGGGAAAAGCTTCACAGTTAATGGAATTCTTAATGTATTAAAAGATTATTTATATTGTTGCTGTGCTTTGAGTGGAAAGGCAGCCAAGATTCTATCTAATCATGGTTTAGTATCAAAAACTATACATAGAATGCTTGAAGTAAGATCAGACGGTAAGTTCAACTATAACTCTAAAAATAGACTTCCTTATGACATTGTAGTCTTAGATGAAGCCAGTATGGTGAATAGTTATCTATTTAACTGTGTTATTTCTGCACTTAAAGATGATGCTAAAATTATTATTGTTGGCGATTCAGGTCAATTGTCCGCAATAGGTAGTGGTGCTGTATTTGAAGATTTGCTAAAAGCAAATGTATTTCCACAACAAGAATTAACGATTATTCAACGTCAAGCTTCTAAATCCGGTATTCTTCTTACAGCCAATACCATTCGGGACGGACAAGCGATCAATGATAGATATGATTATGAAACACGGACTTATGGGGAACTAAGGGATATGGTACTTATCCCTGTTCAAAACAAAGAGTACATTAAAGACATGGTGATAGACATTTGTAAAAAATATAAGAATAAGGATTTGATGGAGTTTCAAGTAATTACAGGCTTAAAGTCAAAAGGTGATATATCAGTTAAAAAATTAAACAATGAATTACAAGCAATATTTAATGATATTTCCAAAAAGAGTGTTAAAAGAGGAGGATATGAATATCGAGAAGGAGATAAAGTTATTCAAGTAGGGAACAATTATGAGGCAATGGGCGAATTTTCTATATTTGAAGTGTTTAATGGTACATTAGGAATCATTGAAAAAATCGAGTTTGATAGTTATCAGAATGAAAATCATAAGATTTGGATTCGCTTTGAAGGAATAGATGAACTAATTTGCTATTCAAAAAGTGAACTAGATTTCATTGAATTGGCATATGCAATAACGGTTCATCGATCACAAGGTAGTACGATTCAACATGTTTTATTTGTATTTGATTATGGTTCTTATATGTTATTATCCCGTCAATTTGTATATACAGGGATTACCCGTGCTAGTAAGGGATGTGTAATGATTTGTCAAAATGATGCTTTACATCATGCACTTAAAGTCAATACAAGTGGTGAAAGAAGAACATTCTTGTATGATTTATTAGTTGTGTCTTAAGGAGGATTACAATGGGTGAGTAAAGAATTTGTTAAAGTACCTAATGAAGTGATAAGAAATGAAACAGTGAAAATTTCTAGTGGAGACTTTGTTTTATATTTAAGACTGTGCTACTTGTATTTCAAAAATTATCAAAAAGAAGAAATAGAAATTGATCACAAGAAATTGATGATTAATATTGGAATAACTGATACGAGAACACTCAAAAAACGATTACAAAGCTTACATAAAAACAAATTAATTAAAAATGAAATAAAAAGTTTACCAAGAAGAGGGAACATGAAGATTGTTTTTAATTCGGATTTCTTCCAAAAAGGCAAGTATTTCACGATGATGAACACTAGAATATTTAATTATATACATAAGTTAAATGAACACTCGATTAGAATTTTGTTTTATTACAAGTCACACATAAATCTTAATGACGAAGACAAGAGTAAGAAATATTGTTTTGTTGGACTGGAAACGATTAAAAATAATTTAAAAATGGGTTGGGACACTTTATTAAAAGCCAATGATGAGTTGACTGATTACAATTTAATAAGGGTGGTGAAACATAAACTAAAAACTGATTATTCCTATAATGAGAATGATGAATTGATATTTACCAAGTATAATAATCACTATTATGTGAGTGAAAGTTTGTTTTAACCTATCCAAAAATTTTTCAAAACTTTTTCGCGCGCATATAGTTACTGTATATTATTATCTTAATATGTATCTTATTATCTTACTATCTTATTATCTTACTGTACTATTCTATATACACCCCAGTTTATGCAGCATAAATAGGAGTTGAGTTCTGCATGAACTGGAGATGTATCCTGCATAAACTGGAGACGAGTTCTGCATATTTAGGAGTTCAATACTGCATGAACTGGAGATGTATCCTGCATAAACTGGAGTTAGGTAAAAAACAAAATTAAAATAATATGGAGTGATGAAAAAATATGGATATTACTTTTAACGAGCAACAAAAACGAGCGATTGAATTTTATAAAGGAGCATGTGCTGTTATCTCCTCAGCAGGATCGGGAAAGTCGACAGTATTATTAAATAGAATTAGAAATCTTATAGAAGAACACAATGTTTCAGAAAAAGAAATTTTAGCAATCACCTTCACAAGAAACACAGCAGATGAATTAAAACAAAAATTAAATAATATGGGATTTTCAAATGTTAATGTAGGAACATTTCATTCAATCTGCGGAAGGATTTTAACCAATGAAGGATATAATTTATCTGGAAACAATTTAATTAAAGAATGGCAAATAAAAAAATGCTTTAACCCTATTGATGATAAAGCAGATATTCAAGACATTATCAGCTTTATCAGTTATCAAAAGAATTATTTGAGAAGTTATAACGATGAGTTTGTGTCAAAAGAAAGCATGTATGATGAAAGTGATTTAAGACAATTTTTTAGAGCGTATGAAACATATAAACAGCAAAACGGATTGTTTGATTTTGATGATTATTTAATTGAGTGTTATAAGGTATTGAAGAATAATCCTAAAAAATATACATACGATTTTGTTCTTGTTGATGAACATCAGGATTCTAATTTAGTTCAAAATTTATTGCTTAAAGAATGGTGTGCTTCAGGTAATATTTTTACAGTGTTTGATTTTAAGCAAGCACTCTATCGGTTTCGCGGAGCCAACCCGGAATATTGCATGAACTTTGATAAAGAATGGGAAAATGCAACAATTATACATTTAGACACCAACTATAGATCAGCAGCAAATATTGTACATAAAGCCAATCACTTTATTAAGAAATATTATGGTGATTATATTCATTACAGTGATTCCATTCCACATAAAGAACATAATGGTCAAATTACTTTAGATTCATACATAAGTAGAGAACATGAAGCCCTATATGTTGCTGATAAAATTGCTGATTTAATTGATAACGGTGAAAAACTCAGTGAAATAGCAGTATTGTATAGGAACAATTCACATGCTGGAAATATTGAAAATGAGTTAAAACGAAGAAAAATAGATTATGAGATTTCTAATGACAGCAGTTTCTTTAAAAGAAAAGAAATTGAAGGGATTCTTGCTTATTTGCGATTGTTAGCAAATCCACATGATGATCAGGCATTTGAAACGATTTTTAAATTCAGAAACTATCCATTAACCTATTTTTCTGGTCAATTATTTGATGACATTAAAGTTTTTGCTGGTAAAAATAACTTATCATATTATGAAAGTTTTATTACGTTCAATTATCCTAAAGCTTGGCAAGAAAAGAATATGGAACAGTTTAAGGATAATATTACACGATTGAGTTTACAAAAAGATAAAGGAATTGATGTAAAAACATTGATTGACAATGTAATCAAGGCATTTAAAATAGAGGAATACATTTATGATAAGTATATGAATTATGAAGAACGAGAAGACAGATTGAAGTCACTTGAAATATTGAAGAGTTTTGTTAAAGGAACTAATTTAGAGAAATTCTTGTCTTATGTAATGTATACAGGCGGGAAAAAGAAGAGTAAGAAAAACAGTGTTAAGTTAATGACGATTCACGCAAGTAAAGGATTAGAGTTTAAGCATGTGTTTTTAATTGGTGTAGAAGATGGATCATTTCCACATGAAAATAGTGAGTTGTTAGACGAAGCAAGATTATTTTATGTGGGAGTGACAAGAGCGAAGGAAAATTTATATATCAGTGAAATTGGGAAAGGAAATCAATTTATAAATGAATATTTTGGGTGATAATTGAGTTATGGAGAGGAGTTAGTGATAAGTGGCATTATATGTGTCACTTATTTTTTTATGTTTTGTTTTTGACGTTATAAGGTGAAAAATTGAATCAAAAATGGAAACCGTAAGTGGAGAATGGGTCGGTAAAGTAAAAAATGGGGGTTTAATGGTAAACGGTAAATTGATGATGAAATGATGATAAAAGTATTGGAATTTGTGGGATATTGAGTGATGGATAGGTGGATTAAAATTTGATGTGTTAATGAGTTACCGAAAAATGCCTATAAAATAAGGGGATTGTTGCGATTTTTGGTGTGGAATAGGTAAATTTAGTGAAATTACGGTAAATATGTGAGTGTGAAAAGTGTTGAAAATAAAGGGTTTTACCGTTGTCTTACGGTAACGATTACGGTAAAAAAATTGGGGTGAAATTTGAATACCGAGTGAAAAATGGGGCTGTGGTGTGAAAATGAACCAGCTAACGGCTTTTTATCCCATAATTGTTAATTTTTGGATGTAAACTATCCCCCCTCCATGGTAAATTATGGATTTGAACTGCCTATATAATATTCATTATATAGGTAACTCGCAAGCATATAAAATCCTTATTTTGCTGTGTTATTTTGACTGTCAATAATTTACATTTTGATTCTCATTAAAAATTTTTTGGTTATTCCATCAACTTACAAATATTGGAAATGAAAAGCCGATATATTAACAGCGCAGGCGGATTGTAGCACTTACACACATATATCCACTAACTAACTAATATACATAAACTAACATAAAATAAATTAATTACATATAATAACCTACTTACTTTTAGTAACTAACTTATTTTCTTTAAACTTGCAACAAACGAGTCCACCAAATTGGCAGACTCACTTTCTCCCAGAAAAAATGCGTATAGAAAAATAAGTAGCTGCACATCATTATAACCACAATCAATAAAAATAATCAATCCACAAAAAAAGAGATCCCCTTTTATCTATTTATTAAAGGGGATTTTCTTAACCTTTTAATCCAACTGGGCTTACACAAAACAATATATTTCAAATTGGGCTTAATCATTCCATTTATTTTTAATATTTCATGTCACAAAAAAAGAAGGAGTCCACTAATCAATAGCAAACTCCTCACGATAGGGATAACAATAGATCAATGAATGAAAAAGCTATTGAATACAAGAAACATTATATATTTATTCACTTAATAACGCAAGCAAATAAATAAACACAAAGAAAGCTCACTATTCCTAGTGAACCTTCTTTGTTTAGCATTCCACGTTTTTATAAAAAACAAAAATAAATTAAAATAATATAGACAAATAATATCATTAATGGTATAATATAAACATAAACATACGAAAGGAGGTGAAAACAGAGTGTGGGAATAAAAGAATTAGGAGTTTACGTTTCTACTATTGTCGGTATGCTAACGATTATAAGCACGACAATAGACATAATTGCAAAACTCATGCAATTAAAGAAACGTAAATCCAAAAGGAAAAAGTCTACCAAACGTAGGCGCAAGAAACGTCGGTAGACTGATGTGCTAAAAGTAAGAGTATAGAGGGAACTGCTTTCCTTCTATCTCTTACTTAATATATACCACATTCTGAAACAATATGCAAAGAATATTAAAAACGTTTGCTTTTCCTGTTTTCCTTGTTCTTTATGTCTTAGTCCGAAACAATTTTGATTCATCATTCTTGACAATAACAGACATCATTTTATTTGTCGCTTCATTACTCTTTATTGTCAACTTGATCTTGTCTTTTTTAAACAGAAAGTACAAACCATAATTAAAGCGGTCAAATATTTGGCTGCCTTCTTTTTGTAAAAATTAAAAATAAATTAAAATAATACTTTACATTAACCGAATAACCTGCTATTATATAACCATAAGATAATTCAAAAACTAATTTGGAGGAATTGAAAAATGGATATGAATCCAAAATTAAATGAAGCGGAATCAGATATTCTTGAACAACTTTTACCTTTACAAAATAAACATATTTTTACAAACTCATTTGGAGACGGACAAATTGAACTAATTACACGAAAAAACGACTTGTCTGGTGCTTGGGTTTATTTTGATTCTAACGAACACGGTACTGTTAAACTTGACGGAAAAGAATTTTTAAATGAAATTACCCATATTCAAGAAATTATTTAAAACAGATAGAGAGCAACACAAAAAAAGATGACAACATTAAAGAAAGTAAAACAGAAAGGAAATGATCCAGATGAATCAAATCAAATTTATAAATTCCACTGGCTGCTTAATGCTCAAATACGGAGCAGAACTAATTGATACAATCTTTTACAATCAATTCGAAAAGGATTATCTCACAATTGACGAACTCAAAAAAGACGCTTCCAAGCTGGCGGAAGCTCACAGCATAAAAGAATATGCACTAGACTTGACCGAATTCGTTTCAAAAAATGAGCAAGCTCTTTATATCAAAAATAAATTAATTGAATCACATGAGTTAATTCAAAACATGCTTGACAAATACGAATACAAAAACACATTCGAGCAATCAGACATCAAACATCTTTTAATGCTCGCTGATTTCCTACCATTAGAAGCAAGCAAACTAATTAATAAATTTGATTACATTGTGAAAAACATTGTAGACAACGGCGGTGCTCCATTATTGAAAAAGGCATTATTGGCGATTAAAAATGAAATAGAAGTGGTTCAAAAATAAATTATAACAAAAATAATACTATAAATTATCAGGAGGAATAAAAATGTTATATCAAGTTAAATTTGTAAATGAAACAGCAGCACTAATTTTAAAACGTGGAAAAGAATTTATTGACGTCAATTTTTACAATCAATTTGATAAGGAAAATATGACACTAGAAGAATTGTTTTCAGACGTCAAAAATTTAATTAAAAAATACAACATCAAAGAATATGCCTTAGATCTCACTGAATTCAAAACATGCTAATTTGTAGCATGTTTTTCTTTTTATCAAAAATAAATTAAAATAATATTGACTTTTTATAAGAAAAGAGTATAATAATAATTGTAAGAAATATTCAATATAACTTAAATTTGATTCCACAAATCGAGCGTGAGCGAGCCAAGACATCTCCCTTTGAGATTGAGCCGCGCCAGAATACATGCGATGGCCAACGCCAAGACGTTTGTAGGATGAAATTTGAGTTATACATAAATTTTAGAGGAGGCTGACAAACAAAATGGAAAGAAAATCTGTAGCAGTTTTGGAAAAAATCAACGGTTTTAAAAATGGAGGTTTTTTATTTGATATATCTCTTAAATGCTCACATTGTGGCGAAAACGTTCATGTTAGTGATGCTGATTATTTCGATATTGATTTTCAAAATATCGCTAGATGTTCCGCATGCAATCAAGATACTGTAATTGATTTTAGTGACGTTAAACCTGTTTTAGATGACTGCGTATCTGAATATGAAAATCATACATTTTTAATTACAGATGGCTCCAATTACAATTTTGCTAGTCGGTTAGTAATTTTCCAAAACGAGAACAAGAAGAACTGAAATTTTTAAACAATCTTATTGCCGATTGTTAAAAAGAATCCTATTAAAAAATAATTTTAATCTTTGCTAGTACACACTATTATAAAATAGTGTGTATCATGGAAGGATTAAAATAAATTATATACAAATTCAAAAAGGAGTGTTTTAAAATGACAAAAACCTTATTGTCCGTTATCAATTCAGATCCTTTATTGGCCGCTAAAGCTTTTAAAAATCTGTATCGCGGAAAAACTTATGCCGTTGGTCGTCCAAATGGTCACATTGACACATTTAAAAAGACAAAAAGAGGAGCAGAGGGATATATCAAAAGAGAACAACAAGGTTCTTACTATGACGATTATTTGCAAGAAATGGTAAGTTACGGTTCTGGAATGTTTTATGAAGAGATAAAAGAGCAAGACATTTTGAATCCTGCGGAATCGCTCGTATTATGGTTTAGATATTTGCGGAGTATTCAAGGGCAATCATATTTATATGATCAGGCTTTGAGTATTATGGAATCCTTGTCAGTTAGCGAAGAAGTGAAAAATTATGTTATCAATGCAATCGATGACATGAAAAATAACAGGGGTTTGTTGGTCATTGAAGAAGATCCAAAAGACAGCGTAACAAAACAGACAGAAACACAACCGCAACAAACAGCACCAGAAGCCCAACAACCAAACCAAGAATCAGAAAACCAAACGGAAGCCGTGACAGCTACATATCAGTTAAACGAAGAAAAGAACGGTGTAGAATTGTATTTTTCCGGAAAACCGTCCGAAGAAATTCGCAACGTACTAAAAGCGCACGGCTTCAGATGGTCACGGAATAAAAAATGCTGGTACGCTAAACAATCAGAAGAAACAATTTCCCTTGCAAAACAACTTGCAGGTGAAAACGATACACAAGCAGCAGAACAAACGGAATACGACTATAACAGCCACTTAACAACAGCGCAAAAGGAAACACTTTCAAAACGACTTGAAAAAGAAAACGTAAAGCCTTTACGCTTATTTAAAAAAGATGGGCTTGTCTTATTGGAATGTGTCAATTTGAACCTTTCACAAGAAAACCAAAAGCCATTCTATTTCCTATACTTTGAAAACGGTCAGGAATCAGGAAAAGGATATTCATATCCATTGGATGGTTTCGAATTGATTCATACTTTCCAACTGTCAAAAGAACCAATAACAGCGGTCATAGAATATCCTGAAATAAACATTGACGACAACGACCAATATATTATCGATCAGTCGTTAATCGACCGTGAACACAGCAGCCACTGGATTTTTAGAACTCAAAAACGTGATCACAATAAAGAGATTCGAGAACTTTTTAACCATTACACCGAAAAGACAAAGGAATTCATCCAGACGACACAAAACGAATACTATATTTTTAAACTAAAAGAAGCGCTCCAACGCTTTAAAAAGAATTATTACAAAACTTATATAAAATACTTGTCAGCACGCGCGGATAATCCGTCATGGGCAGTTACGGGCAGAGCAGGAAGAAACACGCGCAGAGACCAAAAAGCCCAAGACAGGGAAAATAGATACATGCTTGAGGTTGTAGACTTACCAAAACAATTTGAAAAACAATTAAACAAATATAAAGATAAAATCAGAAAAGACGAAAAAGAAGCACTTAAAAAGCGAATTGAGCAAGCAGAAATAACGATCACTTTTGAGACACAAACAAAAGAATTTACTTACATGGGCTTAAAGGAAAAGAAAAGAGTTTACACATATCAAAATTATTGGATTTCCAAGCTATGGGGTTGCTATCGGATTTTTAAAGATGGAAAAGAAATCTATAGCATGAAAACCACCGACAGGCTAGAGGATGCCAAGAAATATGTTTCCATGCTTGTGCAGTCCGAACAAAATACAACAGACACGGAAAAGGTAAGCTGAAAATTGAATCATATATGCTCTGGCTATTTGCTGGAGCATATAGACCAACTTTTTTCTATAACAGCAAGCCAATGAAATCCATACACTCTATAACAGCGAATAAAAATTATTTTTGAATCAATTATAATGGAGGGAAACAAGATGGAATTGAAAAATACTTATTTAGGATTCGGAGAGAACCTGAAACCTATGCAAAAAGCAAGAAAATATAAAACATTAGACAAATTGATCAGACACAACGGAACCGTTATGACTGAAAAAGAATTCATCTACACACTTCTTAAAGAAGGTTATATGCCTCATATTGAAGCTAATTATTCATATTACAGCAAACGCCTTGACGCTATGACAAAGCCAAAAACTGATTATCAGATGTTCAATGATGAAACCGGTTCTTTCTATTCCGTTACTAAAACAGACTATGAATTTGCTTCCTATATCCTAGAAAATGGCTTTTTAGACGAACAGAAAGCAAAAGAGTTTATCGCCAATGAGCAACTTCAAAAAGAAGAACAACAAAGGAAGGAAGCAGAACAACGTCAAAAGGAAGAGGAAGAACGTCAGGAGCGCATAAGAAAACAAAGAGAGAAAGAGGAAGCAGAAAGAAAAGAAAAAATCAAAAAATGGACTGAAATAGGTAAACAATTGATGAATGAACAGGTTAAAAATGCAATAACAGCAACCGTGGAAAATCGCTGGAATGAGATTGAAAGCAAATTTCCAGCAACAAATAAAGATGAATTTATTAACAAAATAATTGAATCAATGCCGCAATATCTAGGGAATTATGAATTCATGAAGAATCACATTCAATATCTCGTTTACAATGATATAAATAAGACTAGTTTGACTAGCAAGCTTTACAAAGATATTTATATGTCTATCTTTAATATTTCAGAGTCGGACTCCAAACGCACTATAACAGCCAAAATAAAATCGTTCTACACTGGCAAAGAGTATAAAGGTAATTCTAAACCTGTGATAAAAGAAACATTTTATTTTTATGATTTAAAAAATTCTCGTTTCGTGGAAGCTGAAGGGGAAAAAATCGATATTGAAGGCTATGTCTGCTTTATACGTCGATTGGACAATGGGAAATACGTAATAACAGAAGCCAAAACTGGTGCAAGCCTAGCCGGAAGCCATGATACTAAAAAAGAAGCCATTGAGATAGTAAAAGAAAAAGTTAAACAAAATAAAGATAAAATGGATGATATTATACAAAAAACTATTGAACGTTATGGATTGTCTCCATTGTATAAATGTACTGAATCTGCTTAAAAAGATGAATCAAAAGCATTTAAGTTTGCATTTGATTTAAATAAATTTTACCCCCCTAAATGGATGACAAGCTATATATATAGCTTCACACCCAAAAAGGGGGGTAAAATTTTATTCATCAACCAATCTTAATACTTTCCAAGCATTCTTATATTTTTTCTTCTTTCCGTTTATTATTCGACTTGTTTCAAATTGTTTTATGTAATAATTAAAATTTTGTTCGCTTAATGCTGCATTTAAACTATTTAAACTTTTCAGTAGCTTACCGTTTTGTTTTACATTTATTTTTTCAATTAAGTCTTTTCTGTCTTTTGCTTGGAGCATTACCTTCCCAACAATACTATCCAAATATTCTTCCAAACTTTCTTTTTCATGTTCTTCCTCGATCAGCCTGTATGTATATCCTTTTTCCTCATCATAAAATCCAAACAAATGCGCCATGTATTTGCAATATCCAAAATCTCCGTAGCTTTTCATTTTTTGAATTTCGATTATGTCAATTAAACATTTAAAATACATCAAGTCATTTACCTTTTTTGTGCTTTTATCTGAATCATCAACTATATCATCATAAACAATTTGTGAATAATCTAATTGACGTTTATATTTTTCTATGTATTCTTTAACACTGTTATTCATTAAGTATTGTGCCATTTCCCTTTTCTTTTTGATCTGTGTCTCAATTCCGCCCAATTGTTTATTATTGATTGTCTTTATGTATAAATAAATTTTATCTTTTTTGTGTTGCAATCGCTTTCTGCCAATACACTGAATCAACGTTCCAACATCCTTCACATCGCAGACAATATGTTTTAAATCTTCGTCATTTATATTGACACCTGAATCCATGCATGTTGTTGTGATTAAAATTAAGTTGTCAAATCGTTCATTTTTCAGCATATTATGTATTTTCGCTTCATCGACATATTTATAATGTTTATTGCTTTTTCCGCAATTGAATAGACAATGATCCTTGTATTTCTCATATAACCTATAAGCCTTTTCAGCTGATTCAATAAAGAATATAGCTTTTTGCTTTGTTTCGATTGCTTCATGGATAAAATCGTCTAATGTTTCGTCTTTTTGGAAGAATGTAAGCTTTCTAATAAAATCATATGAAAAAGGTAATTCATAATTAATTGTTTTTAACTTCTTATAATTGGTTATGTATCTAGTCATATAATCGCCTGTTGCAGACATCATGATTTTGATACAATCTTTTTGTTGTAATATTGTATTTAACGATATGTCAGTAAAAATATTGAATTGTGCATCACTCATAAAATAATGGAACTCATCGCAAACTATGTAATGATAATCGGAGAAATCAAATCGTTTATTGGTTTTATATGTATGTTCTAAATATTGATATGTCCAAATGTCTATAACATCATCTTTTTTATCCCTTGTTATTTCTTCTTGAAACTGATTGACACAATTTTTTCTATGTATTAGCATTAAGATTCGTTTTTTATTCTTTTTTGCGATTGCGTAAAGTATATTTTTAATAAAATAACTTTTCCCTGCCCCAGTTGGAGCTTTAATGGTTATAATATCTCCAGTTTTCCACTTGTTAATTTCATCAATCGTGACCACTTCGCTTACCCTCATTCGTTGACCTCCTGATCAGTTTATTTTAGTTTTTAAAAGTTTTATAATAATGATCAATTAATTCTTTGATTCGTTTATTGTCAGGAAAGAAATAGACATATTTTTTCGGATCTTTTTTGTTTCTTTTTAATTTGATTAATCGGCAGCCGTGAAACATTAGATAACCTGCTAATCGTTGAGTAAATACCACAAAATCTTTGTCTTCTTGATAATTCATTAATAACACACCTTTCGCTTAATTTTTTGTTGACATTTATTATTTTTATCTCTATAATGTAGCCATAAGAATTATAATAAATATAATGGGATTCTTATACATAAAAATAGTTATCATACTTATTATATCGGTTATTTTATTAATTTGTTAATAGGTCTTTTGTACTATTTTTAATTTTTAAGAAACAAAAAAATGAGGAAACTGGATAATCAATGGATTATATATTGGAAGGTTTAATTGTATCTTTTTGTTTTCAAAACTAATAATGGGGGAATCGAAAAATTCATTCGCAAAAATGCTCATGAATTTTTTTCGTCGGCTTTCCCCCAAGCCCCCTTCCAAAATATTTTTTATTTTTTCGTTTTTCTAGTTGACAAAACAAAAATAAATTAATATAATATAGACATAAGATAAATAATAAAAATGTCACTTGTTAAGTATCTAGCAGATATTTTAGAAAATACTCATGATTTGATATAATGAGAAAAAACAGGAGGAATTCAAAATGAAAATTGAAAATATCGCCGGAATTGAAGTGAATGTCGATGAAGCGTTGCAGGCCTTGCTCGGTGAAACAAAAATTGAGCAAGAAGATGGTTATTTTGTACTTAATTTCAATGATGAAGGCGAGTGGTTACAAGTAACAGTTTACTATGAACGGACGGAAGCTGATACAGCAAAAGGTTTTGTGCCAAACGGAGTAAATTCCGTTTTCAATGAATCCTATAGTTTTGACACATTCTCATTTGAGCAGCTTATTGAAGATTTACATGCTCAGCAATTGGAAGATGTGGAAAATTGGTTATATAGCTTTCTAGAAAATCCTAAAGGAGAGATACAAATGAAAGCCATCGTCATCATCAACGAAAACCACTCGTTGTTCCCGGAACAGGAAGCCATTCTCCGGGAACGATTCAAGGAAATTGAGTTTGTGAAAGTTCCGGCGGCTGGGTGGACGCTTGATGAGATGCGGAAGATCGCCTATGACCTTCATAACAAGATACCTTGGGATGGTCCCTTTGGAAGTGCTATCGTTTTTGCCTCACCAATCCCCTATCTGTTGCGGGAGTTGACGCAGATGGCGATTTGGGCGGACGTTGACGATGACATCTATACATACAATCAGTATGACGTCCTCGTCTTCCACAACGACCAACGAGACAAGAAAGAACTACCGGATGGCCGTATCATTCAAACGGTGGCTCGCGAAGGTTGGCAACTTGTATGAGTGGAATGATTTCCACCCCACCCAGGGCGGCTATTATGTTTTAAACTTCGACAGCAAAGACAGTAATTTGAACGTAACCTGATACTTCTCCGGCGTCTGTAGTCAGCCACGCCGATGGCCAAATCATTGGCGTAAAAAGATTTCAGGTGTTATAGGCATATGGCTTCGTGCCATGCCTCCAATATATTTCGTTCTGAAGTGTATTGGAGATGTGGCATGAAGAACGCTGCAATAAGATTTCAGAAAGGAATATGAAAGTAGTAGACACAAGAAACACAAGAGCAATTGAACCTAGAAGCAATTGCGAGAGGTGAGAAAGATGTTATTATATAGGAGCATTTCTCTGATAGAGTTGGTGAAGCTCTTCAGAGATAAAAAAGTAGATCCGACATTCGAGTTTGAAAATGAAGATAGCACGTACAGAAAAGAATTAGGAGCTGTTACGTGCTGGTTTACGGAAGCCTATTCGCTTCCAAATCATCATGGTTATGACTTTGTTGTTGTTGCTGATATTTCCGAATCTGAAATTGTCGGATTCGGAAAAGGAACATATACGCGCAAAATAGCTTATGATATGGGTGCAAATGAAGATATATGGACAGACATTTTTAAGTTGGAACAAAGATACAGAAGGTTCTGTCACTACATCAAAGAAGTCAAACCGCAATGGCAAACTGTTTCAACTGCGGACTTTGCAGACAATTCAGTGGAACTTATTCAAGAAAATATTTTCGGGGAACAAAGACGAATCATGGTAAAAGCTCCATCAGGAGACATTTGCTTTTAAAATTGTTAGGGGAGTGATGTCGCTCCCTTTGTATAACAGCGACTTTAAAATATCTATATCATGAAATGATCAAATGGATTGATGGTGGAGATTAAAAGTATTAAGGTGGTATGTAAGGATTATAATTTAATTATATAAATTACTGTTAGGATGTGATATATATGAAAGAAATTATGACCGAAAAAGAAATGCAGGAATATGCAAATGAACAAGAGGGGTATGATGTTGAATTCTTATATGAATATGCAATTGATTTGGGGTATGAGGCAATTCTTCATGAAAATAATGGAGAAGAGTATTATGTATTTATAAGGAAAGAAGATGATGTTTAATGAATTATAAAGTGAATGATAAAGTTTTAACAACTGATGATAAAGTTGGTATCATTCAGGCGATTGAAGAAAATGGATTAGCAGAAATTAAATTAAAAGATGGAAGAGTTGTTTATCGTTATTTGGTACAAATTCTAAGAAAATTCTAATTTTATACAGAGGTGGTTATCTATGAATAGAAAAAATATTAAGAAAAGCTTTGATATTGATGGATTTAAATTCTATGTTACTAAGAAAGGTACTTATAGAAAGGCTAAACTATGCACGAATGATAAGTCTCAAATAATTTCAAAAGATGAATTTATGACAGCTTGGAATAAATATTTTGATTTATATTATGCTTGATAAAAAAGTTGATTTTTCTATAGAAAAGGAGTCGCAAAATGGGAAGAAAAGTAGATGTAGTTAAAGCTTATAATAAACTTCCTTATGAAGCAAAACAACAAATAGATACAGTCTTGTCTGATGATGGATTAAGCTTGAAAGACGTAGACATTAAATATCTAATTAAAGACGTTAAATGGACTATAGAGCGTATGGATATGGATATGGGTGATATGTCTGGGGAAGAATACTATGACGCTTTAAACACTAAAAAAGAATGTTTGAAATGGCTCAATCAATATGGCAAATATGAATAAAATGTTGATTTTATACAGAATGATATTAAAGTTGGTATTAGGGTCTTTTTGAATTAATCTCTATATGGGAGAGTGTTAAATTTGAGAAAAATACCTAAGCTATTAGCTGAGGGGACTTCTCGCAAGGTGTATGATATGGGTGATGGCACTGTGATAAAAGTGGCTAATAAAGATTGGGGAAGATGTGGAATACGTTCCAATTTAGAAGAAATAAAATGCTATTATGATTATTTAGAACATATTGAAAAAAATGACCGTATTTTAAATTTAGGCGAGATTATTGATTTTCATCCTGAAGGCTATTGGTTAAGAATGAAAAAGTACAACAATGAAATAACAAAAGAAGTGTTAAATAAATTTGCAGATATAATTGATAACACTATTTTGGTTTTAGATGCTAACGCTTGTAACTTATGTAGGGATGGGAACGATTTTGTATTAGTTGATTACGAAGGAATCAATTGGACTTGGTTCTCAAAAAAAGAAAATCCTTACTTCAAACAATATTGATTTTTTATATCTCGAACATCACCACCGTCACCATGAATATACATAGGAGGATTTGATATGAAAGGTCATTTCCATAAACCACAAAACATTATTTATGGAATGATCAATGAAACAAGTGTTTTATTGATAGACAGCTCGGATGGGTCACATGTAAAAAAACGAAAAAGAGTTATCTGTAGTTTTATTTTTGGCAGGAGAAAGTGTTTTTTTGTCGAAGTAAATAGGTAAAATAAATGGATTGGGTGAAAATGAATGATTTTAAGAATCAAAGAAGACTTTGATTACAAAAAATTGGAGGACTTAGGTTACAAATTTTCACCGTTGGAGGCTGGATATATCAGCAAAGACTTAGCAACTATTGTTCTGACGCATCGTCTTGGTCAGAAAAGAAAGATTGTCCAATACATGGAAGGAGAAGGAAAGAAGACTAAGCATCTAAAAAACGTAGAAGAGTTGAAACGTATTGGGGCGATTGAAGATCCCGTCCTTGAAAAGAAGTACAAAAATAGGTTTAAAATAAAAGTGATCGGTAATGAATTCATTGTATTTTCGAGATTGAGAAAATTATATGGTGGTCGCTTTGATTTCGATGAAAATTTAGATTTAAATGAATTTTGGTATCACACAGATGTTGACAGGGATACTTTAGAAAAATCTAATCTTATTGAATTATTGGATTAAAAAGTGATTTTTCTTTTTTTATAACAGCCGCCATTTAGAATCGGTGGCTTTTAATTATATAACAGAAAGGGCTGATAATATGAATAGGCATCGTGCTCATTGGTCAGCAATGGGAAGTAGTATATTTGAATTTGAAAATAATCTAGATGAACGGCAGCAGGAAAGAAAAAAGATCATTAAGGAGTTTACTGAAAAAGTGATAAGCGATTATAAAACCACTGTTATGGAATATTCCAACCAATCTAATACGGTAAGTGTTGATGGATTAATTAAAGAAGGTATTAGAGCTTTAGTTAACGAGTTTAAATAAAAAATATTTATATATCAGTGATGGCTTTTTATCTTTTCATGAATACGTATTAGGAGAAAGTCACATTAAAATACCTTAGTAAAAAGAAAAATAAAGAAACTTGTTTATATTCGTACTATTTGATGGGATATTGTGATATAATCAGTACATAGAAAAAGGAGCATATAAAAAAGAGCAGTCAATCAAACCGTTAAGTTCTTAGACTGGGAAAAGAGAATTGTTTATGAAAAAACAAAAAGGATGAAAATGCAAAAATTTTAATAAAAAGGGTTTACAAAAATAAATTAAAATAATATAATAAAGTCAATAAAAAAATTCCAAGGAGATGTATCGAATGAAAAAATATGTTATCGGTTTAGCGAATCTGTACGAAGGCACAAATGAATTGTAAGTTGTAGAAGCTGAAAGTCCAATTGAAGCAATGAAAATAGTTTTAGAAGTAGATTTTGAATTTGAAACGGTTGAGGAAGTGAAAGAGTACGCACATGATGGAGATTATCTTATTAGCGATCCGATGGAATTAAGATAGTTTCGAGTCTGAAGAATCGGGAGAAATCGCTATAACAAGGAAATTGGTATTATAAAAACTATATTATGAAAGACAAGATTTTAGTCATTAGAAAATATTGTCGGTTTGGCAAAAATTTAATTCAAAACGTTGGATGATTATGGCATGATGTATGTAGACTTGTACCAAGGAGTGAAACGAATGTCGGAATTCCCAATGATACCTAAATCGAATATCAATCAAATTGCTTCAAATATCGAAGTCATGAAACTCTACATCTTAAATCAAGAAAACATTCCATCGGAATTGAATGTATTTTTGATGAGAGAGCTTGAAACGTTGAGTCGTCTAATTAAGGAAGAAAAACAACGAATCGGAACATTATCCAATTTAGCCCAATTGTTGGCCAACAGAATCTAATGGAGACTTCGATGTCTCCATACAAAAAGATATTCATTGAAAATGATTCTTTAACAGGAACAAAAGGATCAGTTAATTACAATAACAAACTGAATCAATAAAGTATTCTCTATGAAAAGGTGAATGTGATATGATTAAAGGAAATGATATTGTAACTTTAGAGAAACAAAATGGAGAAAAAATTGAAAATATAAGAGCATTAGTTCAGCCCAATAAGATATTCATTGAAGATGATTCCTTGCCGATAGAAGAAGGCGACATTTTTATTAGAAAACTGAATAATGGTTTAATAGAAAGGTACGTGGTTTTAGATAGAGGATTCAGGAGTGGGGGATATGGATTTAAGGCTCATTATCAATGTAAAGTTGAAAAAGAAACAACTAGAGAGTTAGAGCAACCAAAACAAGTCATCTATAATATACAAGGCAACAATGCAAGAATAAATATTAACTCTCATGATAATTCTACTAATGTTATTAACACTACTTCTGAAGATTTATTTAGTGAATTAAAGAAAGTTTTAATTGGAAACATTCAAGAACAAGATCAAAGAGATCAATTAATTAGATTAGTTGAAGAAATGAAAGATAATGTAGGCACCAATAAATTCATCAGTGCATATCAAAACTTTATTCAAAATGCTGCAAATCATATGACGCTTATTTCACCATTCATTCCGGCATTAACGCAATTGTTTCATCAATAAAAAAGGAATAATCAAATCTAAAAGGAGAAAGAACAATGAAACTAATTAAAGAAATTCTTACTTATGAGTATGAGACAAAGGAAGAAAGAAGAAAACATTCTACAGAAATGCAGAAGAAGGGATACAAAATATTAGAAGAAAACATTCCTTTGGCACTTGATGGACATGAACACATCATTGCCAAGTATATAATTGAAAGAAATGGATACAAGGGGAATCCAATTAGTGAAGGTTCGATTAAATAACAATTTTATATGTGCGAAAAAAGATTAAATTTAAACGTCAAAAACATATATAAGGGATGATAATATGAAAAAAGGTTATTGGATATTATGTTGATAAAAAAGGCAATTTCAGTTTTCTGCGCCATGAAGATAAAAAAAGGGTACTTGAAAGAAGTACCCAATGAAATTGTATCCAGATTTGATGATAGTGGTTATAATAATGAAGATAATTAAAGGAGTGATTATGATAGAAATTAAAAAATATGTACTTCTCGAAGATACTAAACAGTTTAATGCAGGAGATATTGTTTTTGAATTATATTCAAAATTTCAGGAAATTGAGGTAATGGATAAAGAGGAATATCCTACAAAAACAGAATTAGTTCACTGGAGTAAGTTAGAACGAATAAAATAATGATTTCATATTAAAGAATTGATAAAAATTAAGGAGGACTAGATCATGATCAAAACTTTATTAAGTGAATATGGTTTCACGATTATTTGCTTTCTATTATCATTTCTTGGTGGATTATATCTTATTTTTTCAATGAATTAGCTTTTTTAAAACAAATTAAAATAATAATTAGTAATTTATAATTAAAAATGAAATCGGAGGGATACAAAATGATGATTGCTGATATTTCTAACATTAACTATGTAAAAAATGGAGATGAATATCATATCGTAACGGAGTTTTCTCGGCTGCCAATTGAAAGTTTTAAAACGGAAAATGAAGCAGTTGATTTTATCATTGGATACACTACTGGAATGTTTTTCACTGAAGCCATGAAGAAAGGATTACTGTTTAGAACGTTTGTTGAGGAGGATATTAGAAGCGGGAATACATATATCAAAGTAAATGATGTGGATGTATATGTTTGATGAATTGAGGAAGAATCGATGATTATTGTAAATAGGGAAGCTAAAGAAACGATTAAAGTGTACCATAATAGTGTTGAAGAAATGCTAGAGAATATTAAAAAGTTAAAAGAAGATGGGTGGAGTGATAATATACGCTTATCGATTGCTAGATTTCCACTTGTTAAGTTAAAGCTGTATAGTTTTGAATTAGATGAATTCAAGACAAAATATCCCAAAGTTAAAATTCACGAAGAAGACGATTCTGACTGGCCATATTCAAAAGATTTTTATATTTATTGTACAATTCATGAAAGAACAATTAAATAATATTTTCGTTATTTATGATAAAAAAACAGACTTATCCTTTCTCCTTATCCTTTAATTTAACCTAAAAAATCATCAATATATTATCCTGAATCTCAAAAAATTCTCCTTAATCCCAGGGGATAAGTCTGCCCTTTTTTAAAATAAATTATAATTATATATTGAAATTTACGAATAAAATTGGTAAAATAATAATAGGTTAAGGATGTGATGTTAAAGGAAAAGGAGATTTGGGATAATGTTTGTTGATGATAACTTAGTGTCTTTGAGAGAATATCAATTAGAAAAACAGTATAAGGAGTATTTAAAATGCTCCAATGGTGGCTTCTCTTGGTCAAATGGAGAATTATTTAAGGTACGTAAAAAGAAAACTCCTGAAGAAATCCGTAAGGAGATGATCAAGGGATACATGCAACTACTTTCAAAATAAAATTAAAATAATACAAAAAATGTTATAATATATAATGTACATATGTCAAAAATAATGAAATAGGAGATTTTAAAATGAAACAATGGTTTATTTGTCCTAATTGTAAAACCACCGTTAATTTCTTTGAACAGATGGATTATTTGTTTGAGGACGATGGTGAATCAATTTTCAATCCAGAAGATGGAGTTTGGTTTCATACGATTTATTGCGAATGTGGGGCTTATTGGGTGATGTCGTTGAGTAAAATGAATTTGCCATAACCAGATAGGAGGAAAATCATTGAGAAAACAATCGTTTAAAGCTTTGGTTGGTAGTCATAACTATAATTTAGCCGTTCCTGAATCAGACAAGGATTTTAAGGTATTTTTCATTCCCTCCTATGATGATTTGTATTCAGGAGAAAAGTATACTAAAGCAATGACAAGTGATAAAGAAGACATTGAATATCATGATATTAGAAAATTGCCTGATATGCTATGGAAAAGCAACGTAAATTTCCTTGAAGTTCTGTTTTCCCAAGAAGTGTACGAATATGATAATTTATATCAAATTCTACATAACAGAAGAGAAGAAATTGCTCGTATGAATCTACCATATTTGTATGATGCTTGTGTGGGCATGTTCTACAAGAAAAAGAAAGAATTTGAACGAGATTTAAATAAAGGTGAAATGAATAAAGTGCATAAACATGTTATGTCAGCAATTAGAATTGTTGATTTCCTTGAGAGGTATGCTTTAAACGGATGGAATTTCCAAAAAGCTATTTATTATGATACACAAGATTTTAATAGACAAGCGTTACTTGATATTCGATATGGTATTATACCCTATTATGAAAAAGAAGAAATGGATGATTTGGAACAATATTTAAAAGCAATTAAACAAATTTATAAAGAACAAAAAGAAGATTGCGAATTAAAAAATTGGTTGTATCAAACAGTGAAAGAGCATATAAAAAGACATTTAATTGAAGAGTTGAAATGAAATAAAAGTAAGATTTTATTTACCACGCGACTCATCGATTGGTTAAAATATAAGCAAATACAAAGAACAAAAGAAAGGTATTTGCAAATGACTTTAGGCCAAAGATTAAGATTTCAACGTCAAAAAAGAAAATGGACTCAAAAGTATGTAGCAGAGAAATTATTCGTAACAAATTTCGCTATTTCGAGATATGAAAAAGATATTACAAAACCCGATGCGGAAACATTAAAAAACCTAGCTGAATTATATGAAGTATCAACAGATTATCTTCTGGGTAGGACAGAATTAACATCGGATTATGTAAAAATATTAGAAGCATTTAAAAAATATCCTGATTTATATTGTGAACTATTGTCTAATCCAGAGAAAAAAGTCAAAGAGCTTGCCAGAATGCATAAAAAACTTCAAAAGATAAAGAGGTTGTTTTCAGATGAAAAACAATAACAGGGAGGGAGAAAAGTGTGCATGGCTTCAAAAAGATTGCAGGAATTGAATTGTTTTCTTAGGAACATTGAGGATGATTTGGAAAAATTAAACCGAAAACAATCTGAATACGACAAAAAATTGTCGGAACATTATCACAAAATTGAGACTGCAAAATTCAATGCTGCGGAAGGATATTATTTAGCAAAAGAACTTCAAGAAATTTTACAAAAGAGAAGAATTATCAAAAATGAGCTTCGTAAAATGCAATTACTACATAATCAGATTCGCGATAATAAAATAAAAGAAAAAGTAAAACGAACAAAAAAGAAATTAAAAAGAATGAAGAAATCATCAAATAAATATCAAAAGAATTTTATGATTAATAAGGATGTGTTTGAAAGAGAGTTGCTTCACTAATTTTTTTAACGTAATTTCCGAAAGAAGTCTCCCACATCAAGGAGCGTGAAGGGCGATAGCCCAGTGAGTAGGTGGGAGATGAATTTCGGTTGGCTTTAGCCAATAGATGTGCTATAATGAAACGAACATACATTCGTGTTGTAAAGGTGATTTGGCATGACCAAACAAAATAAAGCGTTCAAATTTCGCCTATATCCAAATAAAGAACAGAAAGAGTTGTTAGAGAAAACTTTTGGCTGTGTTCGTTTTGTCTACAATCAAATGCTTGCTGAACGCAAGGCAATATATGAAACATTTCAAGATGATCAAGAAGCACTTCGAAAACAAAAGTTTCCGACACCTGCACAATATAAAAAAGAATATCCTTTTTTGAAAGAGGTAGATAGTCTTGCACTTGCAAATGCACAACTTAATTTAGAAAAAATCTTTTAAGAATTTTTTTAGAAACAAAGATGTAGGTTTTCCAAAATTCAAGAAGAAAAAGAGTCATCAATCTTATACAACAAATAATCAAAAAGGAACAGTTACTATTGAAGATGGTTATTTGAAATTACCAAAATTGAAAACAAAAGTAAAGATAAAACAACATAGACCATTTGAAGCTGTTATAAAATCTTGTACTATATCCAAAACTCCAACGAATAAGTATTATGTATCCAATTAAACCTTTGTTTAGTGAATTTGTGAAATGGGCTAAGAAAAAAGATCAGGATTATTTAAAAGAGAATTCAATCATACAATTAAGGAATGAATTTTATATTAAAAATATATGTGTATAAAAGGGAGTGATTGTAAATGAAAAATGTGATTGAAATTTTACGGAAGCTTGATGGTGTAGAGGATGTAAACTATAACAAAGATTATGAAGAAATTGAAAACATTATTGAGGCTTACAAACCAGAAGGTTATACAGTAGAAAATGTCCATCATGAATTTCAAGATGGTGGTCGATGGACTAATATAGAAACTGATGTATATAAAATCGAACAAAATGGGGAAGTTGCTTATTTTGAATTGTGGCGAGAAGTGCCAGCAACAGAATTGCAAGATGGAATGGATTTGTCGTGGGGATTTTGTGAAGTAGTTCCGAAAGAAGTAACCGTAATTAAGTATGTTTTAAAAAATGATTAAAACAATACAAGGTGATTATGAATGAAAAAAATATTAACAACTGTAATGGTTTTTACAGCAATGATCGGAGCAGTTATTGTTTATCATTCACTTGGAATATCAGTTTTTGAAGCAATGTCAGCTATAGCGTTTATTGCATCCGGTGCTTTACTTGCTGAAAAATTATTTTAACAAAAAGGATGTGAATGTTTTGTATTGGAATTATCGAGTGATCAAGAAGAAAAATGAGTATGATGAACCTTATTATGAGGTTTGTGAAGTTTATTATAATGAAGAAAATAAGCCTCACATGTGGACAAATGACAAGCATTTACTTTGTTGTGAAGAATTAAATGATTTAAAAACTGTTTATCAAGAAATTCAGAAAGCCTTTGAAAAACCTGTGCTTGAATTTATAGATGATGAGCATGATTTATTAAGAGAAATTGATGTGTAATATGAAGAAAAATACAAAAACGTTATGATGAAATATTGTAATTAAACAAATATTTATTTGAAATAAAAAATAGGGAGGATACTTAAATGGAACTATCATACATAACATTTATGAAACACGCCCAAAAAATAACTAAAACAGCTTCATCAGGGCGACCAATATTAAAAGGAGTGTATCATGCGAAAGATGGAACATTATTTGTTACGGATTCATTTCGTTTATATCGTGCAAAGAATGTTCATGCAGACGTTAGTGAGTCAACCATTGATCCGAAAACTGGTGTAAAAATTGATGGAAAATACCCCAGTTGTGATCGATTGATTCCTGATAAATCAAATGCGGAATTTACCATAAACTTACCAGTTATAACGGCACTTGATGCATTTAGTGCTTTGTTAAAAGTAAATCAAGTAATTGGTAAAGGTGGCGAATGGGTTAGTATTAGCGAAAGAAATAATAATCAAGTGGTTTTTCATACTAAAAATCTAGTGATGGAAGCTAGTTATGACGCTGGTGTAGCTGCTGGAACTGTTGGAAAATTGACGTTTAATACTATATTTATGGTTGATGCATTGAAGCTTTTCAAAGATGTAGGAGCTACTGAAGTTGAAATGCGCTATTACGGTGAGTTACGACCATTTACACTTACAGCGGGAGAAGATGATGAGTTGTTTGTAATGATAGTTCCGATCAGAACCGTAAGAAATAGCTGAAATAAAAAAATATAATAAAATACAATTTTTATTAATAAAAAAATCCAAAAAATTCTTGAAAAATAAATTAAAATAATATAAAATAAAACTGTAGAGAGAATTACTGATGTTTTTCTCTCTACAGTTTTCACGTTAACCAGCTCCATGTTTTTGTAGTTAGGGATCATCCCTAACTATTTTTTTAAAAAAATCATTTGACAAAAATAAATTAATTAAATATAATATAGACATAAAAATAAACAGATAAATATGTGAGTAAAGGGAGGAAACCTAGATGGTTTTATTCGGGTTGTTTGATTATTTCAAGAGACACGTTTATACAATGACACAAAAGCAAAGAGAAGACGCACTGAAAGAAATTAAATCGATAGAATGTTTGTTAGAAAAATCTCTTTGGAGTGAAGTTGGATGATTGCTAATAAAGTTGCTAAAATAAATGAAAATATGGTTTATGATCAGATCATAAAGTTTTTACGGCAGAAAGGCTATAAAAGCGATAATACAAAAAAAGCATATGAAGCTGATATTAGGTTATTTTTTAGACTAATCAAAGACAAAGAAAAAAAGAGTGAAATTGAATTTTTAACTATAGATGATGTTCAATTAACCTTAGATGATTTTGAAGATTTTATTGACATTATGATGGAAGAAGGGCTTTCTCATAGTACGATTAACAGGAAAGTTGCTTCTGTAAAAAGTTTAATTAAATATTTGGCTTCAAAAGATATTGTAAACAACATAAATTATTTAAAATTAATTCCACATTTATCAAGGAATGAGGAATCTTTTGGAGTTTTAGAGGTAAATGAAGTGTTTGAAATGGCAAAATTAGCATATCAAACGGAAAGAGAATTAAGAGAACAAAAACGTTTATTAATATTATTTGCATTAGACACATGTATTAGAAAATCAGCTTTATTGAATTTAAAATGGTCAAATTTTATAGAACGCGAAAACGATGTGCTGGTTCAAGGAGTAGATAAGAGAAATAAAAAATTTAGGAACATTATTAACAAAGATTTTTATGAGGAACTGCTTTCTATAAAAAGTGATTCACAAAAGGTTTTCACAATAAGTAAAGATTCTATCAATGATATGATGCAAAGACTAAAAAAAATAATGAACATTCCTGAAGAAAGAAATATAAAATTTCATTCAATAAGAAAGGCAGGGGTCACTTTCAAATATAGAATTACCGGAGACATCCTAGAGGCACAAAAAGCAGCTAACCATTCATCGCTTGCAACAACACAACGTTATTTGAATTATGAAAATGTTGGAGTATTGGGTGCTGTTTCTTCATTAGGAAATATTGACCAAGATGCATATAAAAAAGTTGATCATGATACACTAGTTAAAGCGATAGAAGCATGTCCAAAAGATGTTAAATACATTTTGAATGTTAACATCAAAAAATTAATTAATAATGAAACTGTATAATGTTTACATTAATTTTGGTTCGTGTATAATAAATATTAAATAAAAAATTAAATAATAGGAGGACAATTCAAAATGCTTTTACCGCGAGAAGAACTTGAGGAAAAACTTAAAGAAGGCATTAAAGAAGTAAGAAAAAAACGAAGGACAGTTCATGATATTAAAAAACATTTAGTTGATAAGTATGACATATTGGCTGGAACAATTCAACTTTGTTTAAATGATCCAAGCCATTTAAAAAATTTAGATCCCAGAGTATTAATGTTATTAACAGAACAAATTTATTTGAAAACAGGAATCCAAGAATTAAATCCCGAAAAATATTTTACTGAAGCTGAAATTAAAAAATCGCGTCAATATAATGGAAAACTACAATTAGAAGATGAAATTGAATTTCCATATGTTATTGATAACGTCATCATGATCGAAGAAGATGCGTTTGTCGCAAAATTGAGCGCACAAGAAATTGCCAAATTACTGAAATCAAGACATCTTAACTATAATTTTGATATTCAAAGAGAATCAGTTAAAACACAAAGACATGGTAAAATTATTCAAGAAGCTAAATTAGTAATGGAAAATGTGTTAGAAATAAAAGAGCACTTAAAAAAGAACACCCTAGTGCCTACATTTTTGGTTTTTAATGCAGCAGTAAGAACTTCTGATACTGGTGATGAATTAGTTTATGATGCTTCAAAAATGCAGTTAACCATCACTAAAGGCACAAGGTTGGACATAGTTGATGGCTATCATAGGTGTAAAGCCTGTGAATTAGCTGTAACCGAAAACCCAGAAATTGATTTTGAGTTTGGAGTATTATTTACAAATTATACCGACAATAGAGCAAAACAATATCAAGCCCAATTAGCTAAAGCTACACCAATTTCACGAACTCGTCAAAAAGAATTAGAAGGTTCAAGAAATGCTGATTTGGTTGTAAAAGAATTAAAAATTGATTCGGATTTAAAAGACAAAATTTCTCAAACTCATCAACCACGTATAACAGTGGGTGAACTTGTCTCTTACAATATATTAGCTGATACTATAGAAGAACAATTCAAAATGAAAACAAGAGCTGATGTATATGATGTAGCAGATTTTTTGAAGGAATTTTTTAATACACTTATTGGAACGTACACAGACGAGTTTGTTGACAATGTTCAAGAAACAAGAAAAAATTCTTTAATTAATGAAAATATCACGTTCATAGGCTATATCGTATTAGCAAGAAGAATGTTTGAAAAAGGAATTAAAGCAAGAAATGTCATTAGATATATTGCTGATATTGATTTTAGAAAAGATAATCCGATGTGGGAAGAGATTGGAGTATTAGTGGCTGGGAATATAAATGACAATGTGAAGAAAGCACGTAAGGCAATTAAAGAGTTTTTTGAAAATATTAGTATTGAAGATGGCGAAGAGGTGAAAACGAGTGATGAAATTGTACAATGAAGAAATAAAAAGGCGTTTTTTGGAGTTATACGATAATCCTGATACACGAAGGACTATTGAATATACACTTGTTAAAGCATATGATATAGAGACTGTTCTTGAAAAAGACTTGTATAATTTTAATATAGATGAAATAGCACAGGTTCTTTATAATTCAAGTCCGTCTACTTTTTTGGTAGCGAGAACTAGGGCGCATTTTATCGAAAATTATATTTCATGGGCTATAGAAAACGGTTATCGTGATGATAATTTAAATCCTTTACATGGTGTAGACAAAAGTTGGTTTGAACAATTTATAGTCAAAGGAATTAAAAAACACTTTTCTGAAGACGAGCTATTGGAATTAGTTGAAAGCTTTCACAATGCTCAAGATCAGGCGTTGATATGGTTATTGTTTGAAGGAGTAATGGGAAAAGGGACAGAAGAATTGTTAAATTTAAATTACAATGACGTTGATTGGAATAGCAATAAATTGACATTAAGAGATGGCGATGAAGTTAGAGTATTAAAAGTAAGCGATAGATGTATGAGATATATAGAAAATGCTTATAAGGAGCAAGTTTATTATATTTACGATCCAGAAGAAGGAGTACACAGAGAATATTCGTTGTTAAATGGTGAATATATTTTTAGAAATACTGAGAGTCGAAATACGAAAAGTGTTAAATTAACGAAATACAATATTCATACTCGATTGAGATATCTTAGAGATGAACACGATTTGGAAATCTTAACTCCAAATTTAATTAGACAATCCGGAATGATTAAGATGGCCCATGATTTGTATTTGGAAAGAGGCAAATTGGAAAAGGAAGAATTCAAACTTATTGGTGACAGATATAACTTGAGTAAGATCAAAGCGAATGGATATGAATACTATAATACGACTGCAATGAAACAATATATTAATTCAGAAAATTTAAAAGAACTTTATGGTTTAGATGTGGAAATATAATTAATATTAATTTGATCCCTGAATCAATTATCAGGGATTACATAACAGACAAAAATAAATTTATACGATATAGAGTAAATTATTAAGTTGTTGTGGGGAATATAATATGATACTACATCTAATAAAGAGAAGGCAAGCAATTATTTTCGACAAGAATTTAATAATTTACACAATTCGACATAATTTGATAAAGACAAAATGCAAAAAATGCTGTAAAATGAATTTAATAGGATTATTGTCATATTAAGTTAACGAAATAGTTAATTTATTCTCAAGGGACTAAAGGCTTGTTATTACTGTAAATTCTGAATTATCTAATCATTTTTCCATTCATATAAATCTTCGATTAGGCAATTCAGAGCATCGGAAATTATTTTAGCATTATTCAAAGACATGACTCTCTTATTATTAATAAACTCGTTTATTTGAACCTTGTTTATCCCTGTTATAATTTCAAGATCAACTTGAGTCATTGCTTTTTTATACAAGATGTCGCCTAAAAGACATCTACCTACAATATTCCTTTTTTTACCATTTTTCATGACGAAAGTCCTCCTGAAAATCCGATAGGATAATGATACCAAAATTGGAACATGTGAACAACAAAAATTTAATTAATACCTAGTCAATTAGAATGGTTTGATGTATAATAAAAACAAGAACAAATGTTCGGTTTGATAGGAGATGTTAGTGTGAAAACATAAGATTATTGAAAATTTAATTTAGAATTGGCTTGGGATTTTAATAATTAAGAAGGGGGAAAAGACATGAGACAGTTTGCTCATGGACAAGGGAATTTTGATTTATTTTTTAATACAGAGTTTACCGAAGAAGAAGTTAGAAGCAAATTCAATGGTGACGCAATTATAAAAATAGATATGAAAATGACTTTGGCAGACGGTAGCGTACATACGATAGAAGGATTTGAACCGAAAATTGATTGGCTTCATTTTGAAGAAGATGAACGAAAATTATAGAATAACAGTTTTTCAAGTCACCATTGCGAAACCGTATGGTGGCTTCGTTTTGTGAAAAAGAATTTCTTATTGACTTTTAAAATAAATTAAAATAATATTATCATAGGGGGATTGTGTAAATGTGTTCGTTGGCTAGGCGGAAACTATTACAAACAATACAAGAGTGTCAACAAGCACTAGAATTATTAGAAAAGGGGGATGAAAGAAAGGCAATTGGATGTATTGATGAAGCAGAGTTTCAATTGGAAGGTGCAAAATGGATTCTAATTAATGATGTGATTGAAAGGGAAGGGAGATTGTAATGTGAGAATATTAAATGAATAAATAGATAGCAATATTGATTATCTTGCTCTTAACAATCGTGTTTGTCGGGAAAGTTCAGTGATTAAATTGTTTGACTAAATTTTGTTATGGGTGATAAAATTAAATTAATATCAAATAAGAATGTGGTGATTCTTTTGTCAAACGAAAATAATAATTGTTTATTTAATGAAGAAGTAAAAAACAGTTTTCTTAAAGACATGGTACAAAGCGGTTCAATATCAGAAGAAACGTCTAAAAGCTATGCTAGAATTCTTGAAAAAACATCATACTATGAAGAAAAAACTAATAAGGACTTAAACAAATTTACTTTAGAAGAATTGGAAACGATTTTATTTGATTTTCAAGCAAATAATCGAAATACAATTGAAAGTTATGCTCGAATTATTTCAAGCTATTTCAATTGGAGTGTCAATAAGGGATTATCACAAAGTAATCCATTAGCAGACATTAAACCTGATGATTTTTCGAAATATTTAACAAACGAAGAACGATATTTTACTGATACGGAATTAAGGTTGTACGAAGCTAATTGCGTAAATTTTCAAGATGCTGTTATTATGAGACTGCTATTTATGGGTGTAGGAGGGAAACAATTTAGTGAGATAAGAAATTTAAAAAAGAATGATATTGATAGGGACAATATGTGTTTAAAACTTATAAATACTTTAAAGGCTGACGATCATGGTTTTCCAGTAAAATATACTGAACGATGGATAAATATAGATAATCGAACTTTACAATTAATTGATGGTGCTCTAAAACAAAAAATATATACTAAGAAAAATGGAGAAATGGAAACTGAAAGAAATAACATAAGACCATTTACAAATTTAGTTAATAATGATTATGTTATTAGAACTTCAATAACAAATACAGAAAATTGGCATGCACCAGTTGATAAATATGTTATTTACCGAAGGATCAAAACAATTTCCGAAAGCTTAGGTATTGATCTAACAGCAAAATTTATTCAGCGTTCCGGCATGATTTATCATGCAAATCATTTGATTCAAGATAATGAATTATCATTAGATGATATTAAAATTATAGCAGATCGTTTTAACATAACTTCATATCACAATTTAAAAGGATTTTTAACAGTTGAAAACATCCGCAAGACATATCCACTAAGAGAATGAGAAGGAGGTGATGAGCAAATTCGTAAAATATAGTATTTTGAGATTATATGTGTCCAAAAACCTTGAAAATAAAGGGTTTTGTAATACAAAAAATCAATAAAAGGTGAATTTTATCTATATGAAATTTTTCAAAAAATTCTTGTAAAATAAATTAAAATAATATAGAATAAACATAACGAATTAATTATTTTTGAAAGGAGAAGTTAATGATGGATGTAGAAAAATGGATTGAAGGAATAGACAGGATGTTTGAAAAACAAAGAGAAATTGATCAAAAACTTTCACCAAGTAGAGGAGAAATCAACTATATTAAGAGCTATGCTCGTTCAATTTTAGAAAAAGTTAATTATATTGAATTTACGTCCGCATTGGCACATGAAGGGGTAATTGATTTTGATATGGCTCAAAAAATAATGGATTGGCAAAAACAGCAGATTAAAAAAGATGTAGAGTATTTTAAGGAATATCTGGGATTAGATGAAAATGAAGAAAAGTAGATTTGGAGTGAATGATAATGGGGAGATTCAAATATGATTTATAAGCTAATTCATAAGAACAAAAGCAAAGAGAAGAAATCAAAATGTTTTCATGAATGGTGTGTTGTAGATTTTGAAGAAACAGTGGAATCAGATGGGACTTGTACTGATTTTAACGAATATTATATTCTAGGCTGCGAGAAATGCGAAAACACGAGAAGGGTCGATGAATTTGTTTTTGAGAAAATGAAACAAACAGGTTTGATAAAGGGAGGTAATTACAATGGTAGAAAAATTTTATGAAGGACAAAAACTTCATTTATTAGAAGATCCATCAATTCAAATGACAGTATTTAGAGTTGAACCTAATGCTGTTGTCGTTCATAGGTGGCTAGATGATTATCGTTATGTTAACGAACGATACACAGATTTAGAAGGAACCAAAGCAGTCGTTGGTGAAGGTTGGGATTAGTGATGACAAGATAAAAATAAATTAATACATAATGTAAAAAGGAGAAATAAGAGATATGGGCAAGTTTTCAATTGGAGACATGGTGTATTTTATTTTTTCCAAAGACAATAAAGAAGTATTTAAAGTTGTTAAAACATATTATGATGTTTGTGAAATTGTCAGCTTAAAAAATAACGAAAGAGTATTGGCATTTGAAGATGAATTGAAACCAGTTAAAAACAAAGAATACAACTATGCTAGTAACGATGATTTTATTAAAATGTTTACCTTTGACCAAAAAGAAATCGAATCTTTTAGTAATTTTATAAAAGATTTGTTATTCGATTACGATCTGATAAAGGAGGGAGAACTGATGGGTGAATCTAAAGAAAAATCGTCTAATACAAATAAAGAGCTTGTAAAAGAAGCAGAAAAACGTACAATTATGAAAATGGAACGCTCAAAAGCAATCGATTTGTTGTTAGATACTATGAATTCTTATCAATTCTTGTTAGATAAATTCGGTGATGAAGAATATAAAGAAAAAATTGATTATGTTAAGGAATTGCTTGCAGAATTAACACAAGAAAAAACTTAATAATGATGGAGGAGAAGGAGTTAATGAATTTACATTTAATGCTCAAATTGACGGAACAAGATATTGATGAATTGAAATATCAGAAAGACAAACTTAAAAAGACTCTGGAAAGAATAGAAAATGAATTAGAAATAAAAGAAAGAGCTGCTGGTGAAATTCGTAGTTTGATAGAAAAAGAAGAAAGTAAGGCAAGTACATATGGAGGAATTTGACGAAAACAGAAAAACTGAAAGCAAAAGTTGGCGAACGGATTTTGATTGCGAATAGTTGCGATAGAAGGTATAGAAATGGAAGTATTGGCGTAGCTAAAGAAGAACGTATAGGTGGTGTTTTTGTCGATAATATCGGTGAAGGTAATATATTTGTTTACCATGAAGAATATGAAGTTATCGTAGACGAAACGGAGGCTGATAACGTGGGAATCATCGAAAAATTACAGGTTGAATTATCTCAAACGAAAGATGAACTAGAAGCGTTGAAAAAACGTGTGGATGAATTAGAAACGAAGCAACGAGTTCGAAAAAGTTTTGCAGAATATCGTGAAATAAAAGCGAAGAAAATGAGTTTAGAAGAATCACACGAGGATTTGTTACGAATATTCACCGAAAAGAAACAGCAGCAACGACGCGACGAGATCATCGAAAAGGCAAAGCGAGATATTGACGAATTAAAGGTAACGCATCATCCGACATTATTACAGTTTTATAACGTTGGAAAGTACGTTAAATATGAGTGTAATGCGGAATTTATTGTAAATAAAGAAAAAAGAACTGTCGTTTGTTTGATGCGAGAAATACAGTACGACAACAAAGGTAAAGTCGTTTCGAAAGGAATCGCCAAATGTGCGCCTGACGACTGCTTCAATGTGCACCTCGGAAAGGTTATAGCGCTATATAAGGCGTTAGGACTCGAAGTGCCTGACGAATACCAGAATGCGCCGCAGCCAACGGAAGTGCGGGTCGGTGATATAGTTTACGTTCCGTATTCACTATTTTCAAATAGGAGGCGTGTAACCGATAAGCTTATTCCATCGGTTATTGACGAAATAAAAGTAGAGTTAGCAGCGAGATACATTTCGCTCGATATGGCGAGAATCATCGACGACTCACGCGAAGATTAAGGGGTGAAGCTTAATGGATAAAATAATTATTTATTCTGATGGTGCATGTTCAGGTAATCAATTTAATGAAAATATTGGTGGATGGGGAGCTGTTTTAAAATATAAAGATAAAAGAAAAGAAATATATGGTGGAGAAAAGAATACAACGAATAATGTCATGGAATTAACTGCTGCAATTAAAGCGTTAGAAGAGATAAAGACAACAAACATTCCAGTTGAGGTATATGCAGACAGCGCTTATCTAGTTAATGGTATGAACAAATGGGTACATAATTGGATTAAAAAAGGGTGGAAAACAGCAAAAAAGAAGCCCGTTGAAAATAAGGAATTATGGATAAAACTTAAAGAATTAGTTGATAAACAAAATAATATTAAATTCATAAAAGTAAAAGGTCATAACGGAATTGAATTGAATGAAAAAGCTGATGAATTAGCTAATAAAGGAATGGATGAACTAAGATAGGAGGCGTTTTAAAATGAGTGATAAAGAAATTTTAGATGAAATTGAAACAAGTTGGATGAGTAAAGGACATTTGGTTAAAATTGATCGTGAACATTTTGACTGGCTTATAAAACAAATTAAGATATTACATCAAGAAAAAGAAAAATACAAACAAGATATAGTTCCTTACCGAAAATGGTTGAATACAAACTTGAAAGAAAAACGAGAAATGAAAGAGCAACTTCAACAATTAATTGAGAAGATTAAACGATATGAGAAGGTTTTGAAAGAAATTAAAAACGACATAGAAACAGATTACAAACAAGAAGAAATTGCACTTGGAGAAATGACTAGTCTGCTAACAGTTATATACGAACAAGTTCAACAAGCATTGGAGGGATCGGAATGAAAACTAGGGAGTTTGATATTCGTGTATGGGATGATGTTGCAAAAAGAATGAGTTACAGCAAAATTGAACTTTTTGATGACATGCTAGGTTTTAGGTTTGAACATTTTGAAACGGATGAACCTATTTTTATGCAATACACAGGCCTCAAAGACAAGAACGGTCGGAAGATTTACGAAGGGGACATCCTAAAAATTGATGATGACTGGGAAAAGTGGGGTTTCGCAAGCGGTTTTGTGGGATACGTGATATATGATCAAGGATCGTTCAAGTTAAAAGAAGGGGAAATTTACGCCCCTGCATATCGTCTTGACAGTTCTGCGGAAGAAGGAGCAACAGTCATCGGCAACATATACGAAAACCCGGAATTGTTAGGTGATCCACAATGGAAGTAAGAGAGCAAGTGCGATGGTTTGCTGAACAAATGGAGTTGAAGCTGAAAGAAAACGATCATAAAGGCGGATGGGATGGATGTGGAATCTATGAGTTGATTTATAGACTCCAAGAAGAAACAGGAGAATTATTAAAGGCTGTTAATTCCTGGGTGGAAGGGGAACCAGTAGAAAATATTATCGAGGAATCTGCTGATGTAGCCAATTTCGCCATGATGATTGCTGATATAACTCGAAAATATTTAGTAGGTGAATCCAATGGGTAAAGCCGCAAGACTGAAACGGGAGAGGAAACATGCTTCTCCCTTGAATCCAAAGATGATGGAAGCGTGGAATAAAGGTTTTTACGCTGGATCAAAGCAACAAAAGGAACAGGATATTGAAAAAATTATGAAGTGGCTTGCCAGCCTAGAAGAGATCCCGGGAATCGGAGAAAAACGAGCTTTGGAGATTAGGAGACATTTCTTGGATTTTTTCGGGAGGGATAAGAATGAGCGATAAAGAGCGGATGGATCAGTTATTGTCTCAATTATCTGGATTTACAAATTTAGAAGATGGATATGGATGTAGAACAAATTTATTTGCAGATGAAATGAGTGAATTGATCGGATTGCTAGTGAAGGAAGCTGAAAAGGTTGAACGGTATGAGAAGGCGTTGAAAACAATTGCAGAACATCAATATTACGGTTCTATCGGTGCAATCGGTTATTATGCTGAATTCAAGTCGATTGCTAAACAAGCATTGGGGGAGTCGGAATGAATCTGCGGGAGATTGATCGGCTTGTTGCTGAGAAAGTGATGGGGTGGATACCTCAACGAGAAATACAAGATAGAATTTTGTATGTATTACAGGATGGAACACACGTTGCACTTGGTTGGAATCCGACAGCTAACATTTCAGATGCTTGGCAAGTGGTGGAGAAAATGAAGCGATCGAATTTTTCCGCACGACATCGTTTCGTCACTGAATTACAAAAAGAAGTCACTCCAAAAGAGCTTAAAGATAAAAATCAGCTATTGGATTTAGGCTGGATGATTTTCTATTTGACACCAAAATCCATTTGTTTAGCGGCTTTAAAAGCTGTTGGGGTTGATGTGAATGATTATCTCCAGATGTCCTGATTGTGGCTGGGAGGCTTGGAGCGAAAAGCCGATCATCAGGATTTGTTGTGATTATTACGTAGAACATGAGGAAGTGGAATGACTAAACAAAAATTAAACGGTTATTGGGTTAGCAAGAGTGATCCTAATGTATATATTTATGTTGACAGAGTATATAAGAAAGGGTATGTCACAGGATTTTGGTATAAAAAAATTCCGGAAGGAGAATTAGCTTCGCCCTTAAAAATAACCCATGAAGAATTATTAGAACAATATGAGCGCAAATAAAAAGAAAGGAAGATATTAATGAAATTATTAGAGGCATTGATGAAATCAAAACAAGGATTCAGCATTAAGTCTAATATTGGTAAAGTATATACGCAAGATATGTTAAATGTAAAATGGATTGGAGAACATTATGGCTCATGTCAAGCATGTGGCATGACCGAAGATGAGCGAAAAGGGGAATGGAGTGCAGTAAATTGAAAGTAAATAAAATTATAAAAGACAAAAGGGAATTTGAAATAGATTATTATTTTATTATTTATCGTGATGGGAAAAGAGATCTTATAATATTGCCAAGTGTTGATTCTTTTCAAATTGATGGAATTAATGCAGAATTATCACTATTGTTAGATGAAATACCAATGAGTTGGTATAAATGGGATTATGAAAAGAGCAAGTGGGATTTATTTTATGGTAAAGAACAAAAGAAACGGAGTTTTCCTATTCCTGTTAGTTTGTGAAGTAAAAATTAAAATAGTGCTCAAGGAGTGTTTATAATGGAAAAAGAATTGACGCCAAGTGAATATTTTGAAATGTTGAAGAACAAAAAGAATAAAATCACAGACCAAGAATTGCAGCGTATTTATGATAATTGTTTAGTATTATTAAACAAATATAAAATAACAGGGCAAACAAAAGCCATGAAAAAACTTATTTTTCATCTTGAAACTATTGAAAAAGAAAGAGAAATTATCAAATTGGGTATTGACACATTTATCTACCGTGATGATATTGAAGAGTATATTGACAACATTGCCAAAGATACTGTGAAAATTATCGAGTTAGAGAATTACGAGCGTGAAATTCCAGATGAAATTGTCGAAGCGTATGAAAAAGTAAAAGATTTATTCGATAAAGCGTATGTATTATTCACTGATTACACTGGAAAAGTAGAGCGACAAATTCAAAAAGAACGGAGAGATAAAGATCCAATTTTGTTTGGTACTTTTCAAGATAGGGATAGTCAAACAGTTATTGACAGATTTTATTTTATTGGCGATTGGGAAGATGAATATTGTGATTTAACATTAGATAAAATGGTGAATGAAATTAAACAAAACAAGAACAAAGATGTTATGTTACATATCAAAACACCGGAAGACATTAAAGAATTGAAAGAGCAATTAAACAGAATTGAAAATGTAAATGGTCGTTTTGTAATGCAAAATTATAATAAACAAACGTTTTTTACAAAAATAAAAACTTTCTTTAAGAAGTGATATAAATGAAGCGTAACGTTGATTTAACTGAAAATAGAGATTTTAGCAGACCAACTTTGTCAAATAGAAGATTGAAAAAGAAACTAATAAAACATTCAAACAGTGATTATCCTTGGAGTATAAAACAATCTTTGAATTCATTTGATGAAAATATAAATGAAATAGTGTTTACAGGAAATAAAAGAGACAGATCACGGAAAAAGGATTGGAAATTATACAATGATTTGCTTTCTTGTGAACGTTGCGGAAGAAATTATTCAAATACTCCTTGGAGGATGACAGGAACTCTTTGTATAGATTGTGATCAAGAACTGAGTAATGACATCAACAATCAGCAAGACTTGATTACTAGAGATCTTAATCGAAAAAACTAAGATAAAAGAAGTCTTTTATTTGAAAAAATTTAAAAATCATATTGCTAAAAATAAATTAAAATAATATAATTAAAACAGATGAAAACGGATGAAAGTATTTAAAAATGGAGGAGGGTGTAATATGTATTTTATCACAAAAGAAGAAGACTTGGTTGGTAAAGAAATTGCTTTTACTCATATGAACACTGATGAATTTGCAGAAGGAATTACAATAGTTACAAAAGATAATGGAATTTTTATTGTTGAACAACTCAATGGCGACTTTGAAGGGATATTTATTATTGATGAAAATCAAATAAAAAGTTACATTTTAAGAAATGATTATTTAAAAAATAAGCTTCTTGAAAAAGGAATTGTATCGAATGAAGAAATTAAAGAGTATGATAATCAACTAAAATTAGAATATCAAAAACAACAAAAAATACATAGAGAAAAAATTTATTCGTTTGACATATTGTTTCCAGAAATAAAATCTTTCTCATGGAAAAGAGTGTGAATAATTGAAAATAAATAATATGATATAGAAATCCTGATATTTTTGAGTTAATTGGATTTAACATTAAAGTCGCAAGTACCAGTTTAGAATTAAAGAATATGTGATGAAAGGGGAACGTATAATGGGTGATATTTATCGTCATTATAAAGGTGGCATTTACAATGTTATTGGAACAGGAAAGCATACCGAAACTTTAGAGGAATTTGTCATTTATGAAGGAACAAAAGGGGATTTGTGGATTAGACCAGTTAAAATGTTTTTTGAAGATGTGGAGATTAATGGGTTAAAAGTTAGGCGGTTTGAACATTTAGGTAAGTTTTCAAAATAAATTAAAATAAAAAAGAAAGGTGGATTAATCATGGAACTTTTTGGACTATATCTTTTTGGTGAGTTGATGGAAACATTTAATTCTTCAATTGAAGCACATGAAGCAGTAATTGAAGCTGAAGAAGAAACCGGATGACCACATGAAGTAAAAATAATTAAATAATAAAAACAGTTAAACGTATTGTAGCAAATTTGAATATTAAGGGTAATTGGTCGGTTATAAAGAATATAAACTATAAAGGGAGAGATGAATAAATGATTAAATTTGGTTTTGAAGACTATGTCATAGAATATCCTAATTGGAGCAAACATCATAAAACTGTGGGATTACATGTAAAGCGTGTCTATAATGATGGAAAACAAATACTACCAAATGACGAGAAATTAAAAAGTTTGGTATTAAAAAATGAAAATTTGCTTAAATCTAAGCACGTTAGGTTATTTGATCGAAAAACTTTTAAAAAAAGGAAGCAGTAGATTATTATTTACCTCTTAAAAATTTAGAATATCAAGAAGCAGATATTGACTATTATTCAGTTGGTGCGATGAATACGAGACAAACAACACACGTTCGTTTAACATTTCTTTTAGAATATGACAAATTTATTCTTGATTACAGCCTTAAGAGCGAAGGAAGTTTTGCAAAGAGTTTTTATAATCTCATTGATAGTATGGATTTTGTTGAGGATATTATTGATGAAGTATTAGAACAAGGAAAGCCAATTGAAGAAGTAGGTATTATAAAAGGTAAAGAAGAAGATTTTAATATCGTTATTGTTACGCCAGTAGGTGAAATTATGGATATTGAAATCGAAAAAAGAGAGCTGTTAAATAGTCTTGTAGGAGTTGAAATTTATAAGTTTGAACATGAAATTGTTGATTAACATTATCAAAATTTAAATATAAACATATTGTTTGTTTAATTTATCATCAAAGGAGTTAGCAAAATGAAAAAAGATCTACAATCAATCATCAAGAAAGTGGCTGACAGATATAGTTTGAAATACGATGAAACACAAACACAACCAACTGTACGTTGTGAAAATGGAACAATTGAAGTCATTTCAAAAGAAAAATTTCTAAAGGTCTTTGATTCGCTAATTGAAAATAATTTGAAAGGTAAGGAGATTGATTAAGTGAATTTATTTAAAAGTAGTAATGTGAATTTACATCCGATTGAAAAAATTATCTTATTATGCAATTGTACACTTGTTTCTCTTTTCCTGTTCTTTGGAATTGGAAATTATCTAACAACTAAATTTCATGATATACGTGCTTTATTTGGTTATTTGTTAATAGCATTTTCAGTTGTATATGTAGTAGATGCATACAGAATATTAAATGGAAAAGGATTAAATAGAAAGTGGTGACTATTAATGAAACGTAAACGTGTTTATGATTCCAGAACTGGTGAAGCTTTATTCGAGGGAGAAATTTTTGAATGTGTAAGATTTATCAATGAGAATTTTGATGAAAATGATGACGATTTTTTCCACATTTGGATTGAAGATATGGAGGTGTGATATTTGCAGCTGGAAATCCATAAATTAATCAATTCTGAATATAAACCATTGAAAGAGTTTGGTTGGTTGGTTGTTGTATGAAAAAGAAAACTTAAATGATGGATTAGACATAGAAGATATATACAAACTCTTGAAGATATTTAACGAAGAAACGTTTTGGAAGTTAGAAGAAAGTTTTTGGGAGACAGAACAAGAATGGGGGTAAAAATTTGAGAGAAGTAAAACGAATTATTGATCAAATCGCTTCCACAAGTGCGAGAACTGAAAAAGAACGAATTATTACTGAAAACAAAGATAATCAATTATTTAAAGAAATATTGTATCGAGTGTATAATCCATATATAGTTTATGGAATTGGCGATAAGAAATTGAAGAAATTTATTAAAAATGAAAATGGCGCATATGAATTTGATGATTTAATTAGTCTGCTTGATTATTTAGAAGTACATAACACAGGTGACGATGAAACTGTACGTAAAGTTGCTACTTTCATCAACTTAGCAGATGATGAGTTAAAACAATTTTATACTAATATTGTTTTGAAGAAATTGAAGATTGGTGCTACAGCTAAAACGTTTAACAAAATATTTGGAAAAGGGTTTATTCCTGAATTCAATGTCCAATTGGCAAAGAAATTTTATGATGAAGTTCACAAGATTAAAGGAAAAGAATTTGTTTTAACGGAAAAATTAGATGGTGTAAGGTGTTTGTTGTTTGTTGAAAGTGGTAAAGTTAAAGCATTTTCAAGACAGGGGCAACCGATTTTTGAGTTAATTGATATTTTTGATGAAGCAAAGAATTTAACCAATGGAGTTTATGATGGTGAATTGTTAATCGGCGATGCAGATGACTATAAAGACAGAGATGTTTTGCAGCAAACACTAAAAATTGCGCGTAAGGATGGAGAAAAACGAAATTTAGTTCTGCATGTGTTTGATTATGTAACAATTGATGAATTTAATGAAGGAAAATCAAAAAAGACATATATCGATAGAAGGAAATTTATTGAGAATGAAATAAATAGTAAATATAAATGGATTCAAGTATTACCTATTCTGTATCAAGGAAAAGATTTAGATGTGATTCCTGATATGCTAACTGAATTGGAAACTAAGGGCAAGGAAGGATTGATGTTAAACACTGTTAATGGATTGTATGTAACAAAGAGAACAGACCAATTATTAAAAATTAAAACAATGAACGAATTTGATGAAGTGGTATTAGATGTTGTTGAAGGCGATGGAAAGTATAAAGGGAAGTTAGGAGCAATTGTAGTCAATTATAAAGGATTTCCTTTGCAAGTGGGTTCTGGTTTTACCGATGAACAGCGTGAATATTATTTTGAACATAAAGATGAGATCATTGGGCGAGTTGTAACAATTCAATATTTCAGGGAGTCTAAAAATCAAAATGGTGGGTTATCTGTATCGTTTCCAGTATTTAAGACGATCAGAGAAGAAGGAAAAGAAGTTTCTTATTATTAATATAAAAAGGAAGGATGGAGAACACATGGAAATTAAATATCAAATTCACGCTAAGAATGAAGTTGAAAAATCTAAAATTGTAGATGGATTAATTAATAGTGGATATATTATCGGTGTAGAACCAGAAGGTAATAATAGTTTTGTGATTAATATCTATAATAGAATACTTAGACATTATCGTGTTTATGAGGATTGTGATTGTCAAAAACAAGATAGATAAAATTTTACTTTTATAAGGAGTGTTAACTTGAGAACTAGATATCGATGAAATCAATTCATTAAATGATGGCGATAAAGTTCTAGTCGAAGAACCTAGGATAAACTGGTCAGGTACTTGTCGAGTTGAAGTAAAAAATTTTAGCAATAAAAAACGTATGACTTCGCTAATTCCTTTAGAAAACAAACTATCTAAAGGACATGGATATTCATTCTTTCGGTTTGACGAAGAAGATTATGAATGGATATGGATTTTAAAATAAAATATCCATAAGGGTGATAATATGGAAAAACCGAGTTTACCAATTAGACAAAATAAAGAAAAGCTACACGGTGTAAAACCTAAACCTACAACACCTAGACCGCCAAAACCACCTGTACAAAGTAAAAATAAAGAATATGTAGTTATATCGGAAATAGAACGAGATTTATTAAGACAGGGTTTATTAGACTTATATGTTAATTCAGATAATTTTAATGACATTGAAAAAGAAATATTTATTAATTTATACCATAGGATAGGGTGAAGATATTATGGAAAACACAAAATTTATCGAAATTGTATTTGAAAATGTTGAGTCAATCGTTGTACCTATAGAACGTGTGATAAGTATGGATTTTGGTAAGTTAGAACCTGTAGAAGATAACCATTTTTTTGGATCATTTGCTTGTAGAGCTGAATATGTGCTATTAGAAATAACGTATAAAAATGAATCTGAATTGCAATATAATACCTCGGATTATGATGAACCATTGGGAATGTATGCTGCCAATCCTACTAGCAACTACGTAGAAGATAGACCAAATATTTTAGGTCGAATTCTTTATCATGACATTTCTGTGATTGAATTATTGAATGAGGATAAACAGCGTATTAAAAACATTTATGTTCCGTGGAATGAAGAAGATGATTACAGTAATAGATTCATGACTACAGAAGCGAAGAATGGGATTTTAAAAATAGAAATTAGAGAAAGATAAAATCTTAATTTTATGCAGGTGGTGACGTTATGAAGGAAGGTAAAAAGATTAAAATTTTGGTCAATTACAGGTTTCACAAAGCAGGTCACATCGGCATGATTGACGAAGTGCTAAGTGAAAATGAGGCGAGTGTTAATATGGAGTGGAATAATCCTAATAAAGCAAAAAGTATAATATTCATACATATGAAACACAAAGGAGAACTTTGGGATTTTGTAGATTGATAAAAGTTTGCTTTTCTTGCGGGAGGAGTTGTAAATATGGATGCTTTAATAAACTTTGGACTATTCATATCTTCTGTGTTGACAGCATTTTTCCTCGGAAGAATATATGAGTCAGATAAAATGAGAAAAACTGATAAAGAGCAAAATAAATGAAGGGAGATCGGATCGTGATAGTAAGATTTAGTGGTTTAAGGCTTACTCATGTGCATGTAAATGGTAACAGTATTGTAGCTGATACAGACACTTTGAAATGTGAAATTATCAAATAAAGTAGACTCAATGAGGGGGTAAAAAGATTGCAAGAGCAAATTGATGAACTTGTAGAACAATGGAAGTCTGTAGAACAGGCTAAAAAGTTAACAGAAAAAGAGAAGATATTCAATTTAGAATGTCAAGTTTCTATGCTAACAGATTTTGTAAAACAAATTGTTTTTGAGTTAAATAAAGCAGGAATAAAAGTTTCAACTAAATTAATTGACTAAAAATGGTGATCAAATGAAAACAAAATTAATATTATTCAATGGCGGGAATGAGTTATTCTCATTTGATAAACAAATAGATTTTGAATTATATGAAGAAATATCAATTTTGGGTGCTAAGTATGTTGTTGTTAGGATTGAAAGATATGAAGGGGTTATTTATGTAATATTGGAATCAAAAAGCGAATATGAGCTGCGAAACATTGTTTTTGATTTTGATAATAAATAATTAAATGAGGTGATAAAAATGTGTAGTTCTTTAAAGATAAACAAAAATATTAAAGAGGAGTTTAATATTCAATTTTTAGAAGTAGCAAGTGGAGTATATAAGGTTGTAAAAGATCGTTTTGGAAAAATAGGAGTAGATAGATTTGTAGATTCAAAAGTAGTAGTAAATACACTTAACGATTGTAAAAAAGTTGTAGTGTTAAGACTTGATGGTTGTGTGTATGTATCTAATTAAAATATTTAAAAATATGTTAAATAAGGAGATAACTATTAATGAAAGGTGTTAAAAGGAAATTTATAGATATTGATTGGGATAAAATAAAACAATTATATCCAAATATAGACGATGAGCAAATAAGGTGTATGAAAGACAAATGGAATCCATTTAAAGAGTGGAAGCAAGGTTTCGATAGTGATTGTGCTATACATTGTAGTTTACATGATATATGTTTTGAAGCTTTTTACGATGAAAGAGTGGAAGGAGAAAACCATTTTAAGGAGATAATCGTACCAACAGAAGAAAAGCTGTGGTGGGATGACATGATGATTGAGATAAAAGAAATAGAATAGGAGTTGAATATTTGTAAGAAAGGAGAAAGTATACGTTGATCACTAATAAGAATTACGAGAATTTGTCGCCATTGGATATCGCTTTAGACAGGTTCGAAAAAGAAAATGGTTATAGCTTTAATGAGATGGTTAAAAATCCTAAAGTAAAACAAAAACATAGGTTGAAACAAATGCAAAAACCTAATTATGACGATGATGATTTTCTTAAGGTTTATGAAAATGATCAGGGTGAATAATATGAAATATTAAACTTTGGAGGTAAATTTTCGTGAAGAATTGTGGGACTTGTAAGTTTTGGACAAAAAATACTCAGTATTATGGTGCGTCATCCAATGAAGGTAAATGTAGTGAATTAAGCAACAAAGTGACTATTGATGTGAGGTATGGTTGGGATGGTGGTTATATAGCCGCATACGAAACGGAAGAAGATTTTGGATGTGTACTATGGCAACATAAATAATATAAATAAAATTAAACTTTTATAAATAAGGATATGGTTTATATGAAAAACAACACGTTACAAACTATAAAAGAGTTTACAGAAGGAAAAATTGACTTTGAAAAGTTAAAACTAGTGCTTGGAGAAGAAATCGAAAAACGGAACGAACGATATGAATTTACATGGCATGGTAAAACCAAAGCAATGAAAATGGCTC
>Ga0207865_100105_pt1 | contig 103047 bp, 95 predicted proteins | sample HigsolmetaAR204D_FD_184836 | JGI IMG/M metagenome (GOLD analysis project Ga0207865, IMG submission 184836) | Ionic liquid and high solid enriched microbial communities from the Joint BioEnergy Institute, USA - AR20-4-D (SPAdes) (version 2) ... | reverse complement strand
CTTCGATCCATTGACTAATCACTTTGTAACGCTTCAATTCTTTTTTGCTCAATGGAATTCGCTCCTGTCTCATACTGACATTTTCACTGAAGCGTTACAATATGACAATATCACAGACGAACAACATCTTCATCCGCTTGCGGTTGACACAAACCTTTTCCTATGTTAAGATGCAAATGTTATGGACGGGAGCACCCGTGCTGCAACCGCGCATGGAAGGTTTTTAAGTTTTGCTTTCGGCAAAACACCTTCCGTGGCGAGTCTGAGTCTGAGGGAGGTGCAAGAAATGTACGCGATTATCGAAACCGGCGGCAAACAATACAAGGTGGAAGAAGGCCGTGAAATCGTCGTGGAAAAATTGGATGCCGGCGAAGGCGAAACGGTCACCTTCGACAAGGTCTTGCTCGTCAAGGGGGATTCCCTCAAAGTGGGCAATCCTTATGTGGAAGGTGCCAAAGTGACCGGCAAGGTGGAAAAACACGGCCGCGCCAAAAAAATCATCGTCTTCAAATACAAACCGAAGAAAAATTACCGCAAAAAACAAGGCCATCGCCAGCCCTTTACGAGAATCCGCATCGAAAAAATCGAGGCGTAAGGCGGCACGCGATGATTAAAGTAACGGTTCATCAATCGGAGAGGGGCGAGATCGCCGCCTTTACCGTGGAAGGGCACGCCAATTTCGCCCGATACGGTTCCGATCTCGTCTGTGCGGGCGTCTCCGCCGTCGTCTTCGGCGCATTGAACGGGATTGTCGAATTGACCGGCGTGGTGCCGAAGGTGGAAGAGGGCGGAGAAGGGGGATATCTCCATTGCGAAATCCCCGGGGATGTTCCGGAAGAAAAACGGCCCGAAGTGGACCTTTTGCTGAAAGCGATGGTCGTCTCATTGCGAACGATCGAAAAGGATTACGGGAAATATATCCGGATTACCTTCCAACGTTAGGAGGTGGCAGTCATGTTTCGATTGGATCTTCAATTCTTCGCGTCCAAAAAAGGTGTCGGCTCCACGAAAAACGGCCGCGACTCCATTTCCAAACGCCTCGGCGCGAAACGGGCGGACGGACAATTCGTAACGAGCGGTTCCATCCTGTACCGCCAACGGGGAACGAAAATCCATCCGGGCTTGAACGTCGGACGCGGCGGCGACGATACCTTGTATGCGAAAGTGGACGGCATCGTCCGTTTTGAACGGATGGGACGCAACCGGAAAAAAGTGAGCGTATATCCGGTGGCAAAAGAAGCGTAACGGATCAAGCGCCGAACTTTCCAGGAAAAACTCTGACCTTCCCAGGTTGGAGTTTTTTCTTTTCCGGGATTCCCCCGTATCCCGCTGGCGGTTCATCCTTCAAAAATCCCGGGAAGGGGCCGCCAAACCGTTCATCCTGCAAATCCCCGCCAAAGGGGGCGGCTTGCCCCTCCATGGTTACCTGCGGCATACTTTGTGGTATACTTTTTGATAACCGATGAAAGGGAAACGGGGGAAGAAATTTTTCATGCAGGAAGAATGGGACGTTGTGGAAATATTAAAGAAGGTGCGCCACGATTCGCTCAACCATATTCAAATTGTCAAAGGGTACCTGGCTTTGGAGAAAATCGATAAGGCGAAAGAAGCATTGGACCATTGGACGGACCGGCTGAGGAAGGAATCGGCCCTTTCCGGGCTGAAAGGGGAGAAATTGTCGGTTTTGCTTTTGACCTACCCTTACCGGCAATGGCCCGTCCGGCTGGAATATGAACTCATCGGCGACGGAAAATCATTAAGGATCGAAGAAGAACGGCTGGCGGAATGGCTGGAAAATTTTTTACGGAAACTGAATCGTTCGGCCTCTTGGGAAAGGGAAAATGTGCTGACTTTGGAAATGCACTTCCGCGAAAAGGAAACCTATTTCTCCTTCCTTTTCAGCGGGAGCTTGAACGACACTTCCTTTTTGAAGGAAATCGAACAAGCCACGGAAGAACCGCTGTATATCGATCATGCCGAAGACGGAAGAAACCGCTTTTCTTTTGAACTGCGGTGGAATGAGAACGGTAAAGGAAAGGAATGACGGCGATGTTTGTCGATCAGGTGAAAATCTATGTAAAAGGCGGTGACGGAGGAAACGGCATGGTGGCCTTCCGCCGGGAAAAATATGTTCCGAAGGGCGGACCCGCCGGCGGCGACGGGGGCAAGGGCGGAGATGTGGTCTTTGTCGTGGATGAAGGCTTGCGGACCCTCATGGATTTCCGCTATCAGCGGCATTTTAAGGCGCCCAGAGGGGAAAACGGCATGTCGAAGAACATGCACGGAAAAAATGCCGAAGACCTCGTCGTGAAGGTGCCGCCCGGCACGGTCGTCATCGACGACGACACGAAGGAAGTGATCGCCGATTTGACCGAACACGGGCAGCGGGTGGTCGTCGCCAGGGGCGGAAGGGGCGGAAGGGGGAACGCCCGCTTTGCGACGGCGAAAAATCCCGCCCCGGAAATCGCGGAAAAGGGGGAACCGGGTGAGGAACGGTACCTGGTTTTGGAACTGAAGCTGCTGGCGGACGTGGGCCTTGTCGGGTTCCCGAGCGTAGGCAAGTCGACACTGTTGTCCGTCGTCTCTTCCGCAAAACCGAAGATCGCCGATTATCATTTTACGACCATCGTCCCGAACCTCGGGGTGGTGGAAACGGAAGATCAGCGGAGTTTCGTCATGGCCGACCTCCCCGGCCTCATCAAGGGGGCCCATCAGGGCGCCGGCTTGGGCCTGCAGTTTTTGCGCCACATCGAAAGGACGAAGGTCATCGTCCACGTAATCGATATGGCGGCCGTGGAGGGCCGGGATCCCTATGAGGATTTCCTCACCATCAACGAGGAGTTGGCCCGTTACAAAATGCGCCTGACCGAACGGCCGATGATCATCGCCGCCAACAAGATGGACTTGCCGAATGCGGAAGCGAATTTAAGGGATTTTAAAAAGCGCCTGAAGGAAGATCTTCCCGTTTTCCCGATTTCCGCGGCGACGAAGCAAGGGATCCGGGAGCTGCTGTTCGCCGTCGCCGACCTGCTGGAAAAAACCCCGGAATTCCCCTTGTTGGAAGGGGAGCCTTCCGCGAACCGGGTCGTCTACAAACACCGGCCGGAAGAGGAAGGCTTTACGATCACGAGGGATCCGGACGGCGCCTTCGTCATCAAAGGAAAGAAAATCGAAAAATTGTTTAAAATGACCGATTTCAGCCGGGAAGAGGCCGTCAAGCGGTTTGCCAGACAGCTCCGAAGCATGGGCGTGGACGACGCGTTGAGAAAGAGGGGGGCCAAAGACGGGGACACGGTGCGCCTGCTCGATTACGAATTTGAATTTGTGGAATGACCCGATCGCGCAACGGGATGGGCCTGTTGCGCTTTTTTTCATCCGAACGGGCTGCGGCCGAACGAGGCGATGGGCCTGGCGAAGGCAGCCGGATTCGGCAAGCCGGTGAGGGCGGGGAAGAATCGGGAATCGCAATAAGCGGTCCGCCTGCCCTTTAAGGGAGAGGGGTTCCCCTTTCAAGGCCCCCTGGCGCTTCCCTCATAATTTTTTTCCTTCCGTCATAAGTTTTTATGAGAATGGTTAGCAATTCACCCATATTTTCATAAAATATAGGGACATTTACATCAGGAGGGAAGCCCATTGAGAATCCACATCGTCCAGAAAGGGGATACCCTTTGGAAAATCGCCCAAAAATATAATGTTGATTTTGAACAATTGAAACAGCTGAATTCCCATTTGGCCAATCCGGATTATATTTTGCCGGGGATGAAGATCAAAATCCCGGCAAAAAAGGAAACCCATATGCAGAAAAAAGAATATCCGGAAGCGGTGCACCCGTTTAAAGAACATATTCAGCCGGCCCATCCGGTGCAGAAGGAACAGCCGATAAAGGAAGCGCCGAAGAAGGAAATCCCGAAAAAGGAAGCGCCCAAACCGGCTCCGAAACCTTATTATTTCCCCAAACCCCCTTTGACCATTTCGCCGGAAATCGACGTCAATCAATATTATTTGTTCAACATGGCGAATCTGGCCAACCTGAAATTTGAACAGCCGGCGCCCCACGTTCCCCATGTCCCGCCGATGCCGCCCGTTCCTCCAAAGGTGGAGCACAAGGTCAAGGAAAAGCCGGTGGAAAAAGAAAAGAAAAAGGAAGAACCGAAAATGGAGGAGCAGCCGGTATATGTTCCCGCGCCGGTGCCGACCCATTGGTGCGTGCCGGTTACTCCGATATTGCCCGGTTCGGGATTCCCGTGTTTTCCGCAAGGGGGATGGCCCACGGCCGGCTTCGCCTTCCCGGGCGCGTGGCATCCGGCAGGTTACGGCGGCCATCCGATGATGCCCCATCATTGGCCGGGTGGCGAAGGCCAGGAGCAGGAAATGCAAGTTTCTCCCGGATTGCCTACGGAAGAATACACCGACCAGACGTTTCCGTTCCTGCCGCACATGGAATCCTTGGACGCTTTCCACGGCGGCGGTCCCGGCATGACCGAGGGGAAAGTGCAGGCGGCCGAGAAAGGAATGCCGCAGCCTTTTGCACCCGCTGCACTGCCGCATATGGTGCAACCCGGCTATTATCCGGGCTTTCCGGCTTCGTTCCCGGGGGCATCCGATTGCGGCTGCGGCGGATCCGGTGGAACGGCCGGCGTCCAAGCCCCCTACGGCGGAACCTTCGGGCAGCCACCCTTTTTTGCCGGCCCCTATGGCCAACCGATGACCCAAGGGAGCGTTTCGCCAAGCGACGGCTCCCAATGGCAGCAAACGGGAGCCATGCCCTATCCGGCGGGATGGGGCGGACCGCAAGCGGGAGGAATCTCCGGCCCGCCTCCGTTCATGCCGGCGGGCGCGCCCTACGGAGCGGATCCCTTCGGCGGATATTACGGCCCCGAAGCTATCGATCCGGACGATTATATGGCAAAACCGTGGCATCCCGCCCATTATCCGCCGCGGGAAGATGAAGGGGAAGAAAACTGAAGGAGACGGTCGATCTGATCGTCTCTTTTTCCTGTTTTTTGGAGGACCTCTGCCCCAAAAGATGGAAATTTTCCGGCTGGGACAAGCGGAATGGAAGGATTTTACAGGTTTCCGTGCGTGAGGGCGGCGTCCATCCCGGATAAAATTTCTCCGGCGATTCAGGAAGCCTTGCCCCGCCCGGGCCCTTCCTTTAAAGTTTCGAAAAAACGGAAAAGGCCGGCCGCCGAACGGTCCTTTTTTCCGGCCAACCGCCCCTTTCCCTTTCCCATCCTGTTTATTTTCCGGCCGCACATTCCGTGTTATAATTATAAGGCTGAAAAGGCAACCGCTCTTATTTCCTTCCTTTCTTGAAAATCTTGCTTGAGAGGAGATTTCAATATGGCAGGACATTCCAAATGGAAAAATATTCAGAGGAGAAAAAACGCCCAGGATACCAAAAAGGGAAAACAATTCATGAAATTGGCGAAGGAGATTTACGTGGCGGCAAAGGCCGGCGGAGGGGATCCCGCGGCCAACCCGGCCCTTCGGCTCGTCCTTGAAAAAGCGAAAAACGCCAACATGCCCAATGAAAATATTCAGCGGGCGATCAACAAGGCGACGGGAAACCAATCCGCCGACCATTATGAAGAAATCGTCTACGAAGGATATGGCCCCGGCGGCGTCGCCGTTATGGTCACCAGCCTGACGGATAATAAAAACCGTACCGCCGCCTCCGTCCGTCACGCCTTTGCGAAAAACGGCGGGAATTTGGGCGAAGACGGCTGCGTGTCCTACCTGTTCGATAAGAAAGGGTATTTGGTCATCGACCGGAGCCAACACCCGGTCGATGAGGATACGATGCTTCTGGAGGCCATCGAAGCCGGGGCGGAAGAAATGGAAACGGAAGAAGAAGTGTTCGAAATCTATACCGAACCGGATCAATTCATGGCCGTAAAAGAGGCGTTGGAACAAAAGGGCTATTCTTTCGTCAACGCCGAGATTACCATGGTTCCGCAGACCTATGTCTCTTTGGACGGGGAACAGGCGGAAAAGATGGAAAGGCTTTTGGATATGCTGGAAGATAACGATGATGTGCAAAACGTCTACCATAACTGGGAAGAATAAGGGGAAAGGGCGGGTGTTCGCCGTCCCGCGCTTTCGCGGCAGGGCCCCCGCTCCGTTTCTCTTTCTTCCGCACGAGGTTTTCCGGACGGTTCGGGCACCCTTTCATTCGGGCCGTGGGGCTTGTAAAGTGAGATACAGGAAGCTGAAGCGGCTGGCATGTTCCATTTCATCGGTCATGGCGAGAAAAAAGGTGTCTTTGATGAGGGCGTCCGTCGTGGAAAGCTGCACGTCCCGGTAGGCTTCTGCCGCCTCCAGCTCGTCTTTGTAGGCCTTCAGCAGCCCCTCTTGGTAGGACGCAAACCGGACCGGCTCGAATTGATATTGGGGTTCTTGCCCCGTGAAGTGGATATAGAGGCGGGTAAAGGCCTGCAAATGTTTTTGCTCGTCTTCGTAGGCGTGGCGGATGAATTCCTTGTGCAGGCCGTCGGGCGCATCCTTCAGCAATTTCGAATAAAAGTCTATGGCCGTTGCTTCACCGATGATCGCCTGATACAGCACCCAAATGAAATTGGCCAGCGACTGCTTTCCTTCAATGGGAAGGAAGGGGATGTTGCTCGTGTCGTTCCTGACCGCGGGAGGGAAGGTGCCTCCCGGGACAAAGTTCACCCCCGGATAATGGTCGAATCCGGGATAAAGAAACATCGGATGGGGATACATGGGCATTCCTCCTCATATCTGTTCCTTTTATCAAGCTATGCCGGAGATCCCGGTCGGTGAACCGGAAATGCCTTTCCCCGCCCGAAGGGATCCCCGTTTAATTCCCCCTTTTTTGGCCAAAATAGGAAGGAAGGGAAAAGATTCTGTCAAACGGGGGCAGCAGCATGAAAAGGAAAAGGCGTATCGGAGCGTTGACAGGCATCCTTCTCATTTTTTCCTGCTTTTCCGTGCTTTTCTGCGGGGAGGAAACGGCCGTTGCGGCAAAAAAGGAAGGGTTCCCGGCGGAAAAAAGCGGCGTCCGCCCGGCGGAAGTTCCCGCCGCCAAGATGCGAATCATCTTGCGATGCGATTATGCCGACGGGGACAGAAGCGAAACGGTCGTTGAAGAAAAGGGGCCGTTTCACCGGTGGCTGGGGAATTACCGCGGCTGGGACTTGTCCGATATGGGAACGGATCACATGATTTTGACGAAAAAGATGGGCGGGCATTCCCCTTTGCATTTTTCCTTCCCCGGAAAAGGACGGGATCTTTTTCAAGGCCTGTCCGAACTGTTTAATCATCCTCCCTTCCTTCAATTCGATCCGGAATGGCTCGAGGCGAAAGAGGGCCGGGAAGATCCGGCCGGTTCCGGAAAAACGGCCGTCCGGCAAGGTTGAAGAAAGAGAATTTTTTCCGGGAAGGAAGGAACTTTTCCTGAAGCATCCTCCGCGGACCGGGGACCCCCGCGGGGTTTCCGGAAGCGGGAGAACCTTCCCTTGGGACATCATCTCCCAAGGCGGGACCATGGCCGCAGCGGACAAGGCGAAGTCCGCCTTCCCTTGAGACATCATCCGTTGAGGGCGGCCTCTTTCCCCCGCGGAACTTTTCCGAATCTTCCCGATCATGACCTTTTTTCAAGCGCGCACGGATGAAACGGCCGTGCCTTTTCTTTTCCTGAGGATGGGGCGGAAGCGCCGGGAGGCTTTTTCCTCTTGGCCGCATCGGGAAGCTCAAAGCCGCTTCGGCGCCGCAGGGGATCTCCGGGGTGGGCGGCTTTTTCCGGAGTGGCGGAATCCACCGGTTTTCCTTAGCCGCCATGCCCACGCGGCCCAATCTTTCGATTCCCGTCAGGCGGAATGGATACAGAAAACCGGAAATATGATAAAATGGTTTCGAACAACCGGTAGGGAGAGAGAAAATTGTTCGAATATATCATCGGTACGGTTGAATACGTGGGGCCGCAATACATCGTCGTCGAAAACAACGGCATCGGCTACCAGATTTACACCCCGAACCCGTACGCCTTCCGGAAAGGAAGCGAACGGGAAAAGGTCTATACATATTTGTATGTCCGGGAAGATGCGAACATATTGTACGGCTTCAAAACGCGGGAAGCGAAAATGCTCTTTGAAAAATTGCTCACCGTATCGGGCATCGGGCCGAAAGGGGCGCTCGCCGTTTTGGCGTCCGCCGATCCCGGGCAAATCATCCGGTCGATCGAGGGAGAGGACGAGGAGTTTCTGATGAAATTTCCCGGCATCGGGAAAAAAACGGCCAGGCAGATGATTTTGGACTTAAAAGGAAAATTCAAGGAATTTCAAACGGAACCCGAAGGCCTCTCCGTGGAGGCCGGGGAAAACGGGGAGCGCCGCGAGCTGAAGGAGGCCATCCTTGCCCTGGAGGCCCTCGGTTTTACGCAGCGGGAAATCGGCGCCGTCCTGCCCGAATTGAAAAAAGCGGAATTGACGGCGGAGCAATATATTAAGCTTGCTTTGCAAAAATTAGCCAAGTAGAGGGGGTCGGGACGTTGGAAGAAAGATTGGTATCGGAACAGGCGGATGCCCAGGAACGCTCCCTTGAACAATCGATTCGTCCCCATTCCTTGGATGAATACATCGGCCAAAACCGGATGAAGGAAAACTTGAAGATCTTCATCCAGGCCGCCAAACAGCGGGAAGAGACGCTGGATCATGTGCTGCTGTTCGGCCCGCCGGGTCTGGGGAAAACGACCTTGGCGTCCATCATTGCCCGGGAGATGGAAGGGAATCTGCGGATCACCTCCGGCCCCGCCGTGGAAAGGACCGGGGATTTGGCGGCGATCTTGACATCCATCGAACCGGGGGATATTTTGTTTATCGATGAAATCCACCGGCTGCCCCGCGCCATTGAAGAAGTGTTATATTCGGCCATGGAAGATTTCAGCCTGGACATCGTCATCGGAAAAGGCGGCGCGGCCCGTTCGATCCGGATCGATCTTCCCCCCTTCACCCTGGTGGGCGCGACCACCCGGGCCGGGGCCCTGTCCGCGCCCCTCCGGGACCGTTTCGGCGTTTTATGCCGCCTGGAATATTATCAAATTGAGGAACTGAAACAAATCATTTTGCGGTCGGCGGGCATTCTGAATGTGCAGATCGCGCCGGAGGCGGCCCTGGAGATCGCCAAAAGATCCCGCGGGACGCCCCGGATCGCCAACCGGCTGCTGCGTCGGGTGAGGGATTATGCGGAAGTGAAGGGGAACGGAAGGATCAGCGGCCCCCTCGCCTTCGAGGCGCTGGACAGGCTGCAGGTCGACCGGATGGGTCTCGATCCGATCGATCATAAATTGTTGATGGCGCTCATTGAAAAATTCCGGGGAGGACCGGTCGGCCTGGAGGCGATTGCCGCCACGATCGGGGAAGAGGCGGAAACCATTGAAGATGTCTATGAACCTTTTTTATTGCAGATCGGATTCATCCAACGGACGCCGCGGGGGAGGATGGCGACGCCCCTCGCCTACCGACATTTTCAATTGGAGGTGCCCGACAAGTGGAAGGAATCGGAAAAATGATCGTCACGATCGGCCTGATTCTCGTCGTGATCGGCCTGCTCGTGCAGTTTACGGGATTCGGGAGGCTGCCCGGCGACATCATCATCCGCAAAGGGAACACGACCTTCTATTTTCCCATTGTCACCTGTCTCCTCCTCAGCGTGATTTTATCCCTCATTCTTTTTGTGATCAGCCGTTTCAGATAACTTAAAAGGTGGCGGAAGAATGAAGACGGAAGAATTTGATTTTGATTTGCCGGAAGAATTGATCGCCCAAACCCCTTTGAAGGAGCGCACATCCAGCCGGCTGATGGTCCTCGACCGGAAAACCGGCGGCATCGTCCACGACCGGTTTTCCAACATCAAAACCTATCTGCGCCCGGGGGATTGTCTCGTTTTGAACAACACGAAGGTCATGCCCGCCCGGCTGTACGGGGAAAAAACCGACACCGGGGCCCATGTGGAAATCCTCCTTTTGAAACAAAGGGAGGGGGATGAATGGGAAACCCTGGCCAAGCCCGCCAAGCGCATCAAGCCGGGGAGCGAAATCAGGTTCGGCCGCGGGGAACTGACGGCGGTATGCGTCGGGACGACCGATTTCGGCGGCCGCATTTTAAAATTCCGCTATGAAGGGATTTTTTACGAGATTTTGGAAAAACTCGGCGAGATGCCCCTCCCCCCTTATATCAAGGAGAAATTGGGGGATCAAAGCCGGTATCAAACGGTTTACGCCAAGGAAATCGGTTCGGCGGCAAGCCCCACGGCGGGCCTTCATTTTTCCGAAGGATTATTGGCAGAAATCAAGGAAATGGGGGTCCATCTTGCCTTTCTCACCTTGCATGTCGGCTTGGGGACCTTCCGGCCGGTGACGGCCGAAAATATCGAAGATCACAAGATGCATGCGGAATTTTACCAATTTCCGGAAGAAACGGCGGAACTCCTGAACCGGGTGAGGGAGGAAGGGGGCCGCATCATCTCCGTCGGCACGACCTCGACGCGGACGCTGGAGACGGTCGCTTCCAGACACAACGGGAAATTCGTCCCGGAAAGCGGCTGGACGGACATATTCATCTATCCGGGCTACCGGTTTCAGGCCATCGACGGCTTGATTACCAATTTTCACCTGCCCAAATCCACGTTGATTATGCTTGTCAGCGCCTTCGCCGGGAAAGAGCGGATCATGAACGCCTATCGGACCGCCGTTCGGGAAAGATACCGCTTTTTCAGCTTCGGCGACGCGATGCTCATCATTTAATAGCGACAGAAAGGGGCAATGCATTTGGCACCAATCCGCTTTGAATTGATAAAAGTTTGCAAACAGACCGGCGCGAGGCTCGGCATCCTCCACACCCCCCACGGCTCTTTCGAAACGCCGATGTTTATGCCCGTCGGTACCTTGGCGACGGTAAAGACCATGTCTCCCGAAGATTTGAAGGAATTGGGGGCGGGAATCATCCTGAGCAATACCTACCATCTTTGGCTGAGGCCCGGGCATGAAATCGTCGAGGAAGCCGGGGGGCTTCACGCCTTCATGAACTGGGACCGGGGGATCTTGACCGACTCCGGCGGCTTTCAGGTGTTCAGCTTGAGCGATTTGCGCCAGATCGATGAGGAGGGGGTCCATTTCCGAAGCCATTTGAACGGGGACAAGCTGTTTCTTTCTCCGGAAAAAGCGACGGAGATCCAAAACGCATTGGGGGCGGACATCATCATGGCCTTCGATGAATGCCCGCCCTACCCGTGCGATTACGATTATATGAAAAAATCGGTGGAACGGACGTCGAGATGGGCGGAGCGATGTTTAAAGGCCCATAAAAAACCGGATTGGCAAGGGATGTTCGGCATCGTCCAGGGAGGCGCTTACGAGGATTTGCGGAAACAGTCGGCCGCCGATTTGGTTTCCCTGGACTTCCCCGGCTATGCCATCGGCGGCCTGTCCGTCGGCGAACCGAAGGAAGTGATGAACCGAATGCTGGAATTCACTGCGCCGCTCTTGCCGGCGGATAAACCCCGCTATTTGATGGGCGTCGGTTCGCCGGATTCCTTGGTGGACGGGGCCATCCGCGGCATCGACATGTTCGACTGCGTCCTTCCGACGCGGATCGCCCGCAACGGGACGCTGCTGACAAGCTCCGGGCGGCTCGTCGTCAAAAACGCCCAATACCGGCGGGATTTCCGGCCACCGGATGAGGCATGCGACTGCTATGTCTGCAAAAACTACACCCGGGCCTATCTCCGCCACTTGATCCATGCGAATGAAATACTCGGATTCCGTTTAGCCACTTACCATAACTTATATTTTCTGTTAAAATTAATGGAGCAAGTCCGCCAGGCGATCCGGGAAGACCGCTTGGCGGATTTCCGCGAACAATTTTTTGACCAATACGGTTACAATAAACCGGATGCGAAAAATTTCTGAAAGGAGGGAGAAGGAATGGACAATCCGGTGATGCAGAGCTTTTTCATGCTCATTTTGATGCTCGTAATCTTTTATTTCCTCCTGATCCGGCCGCAGCAGAAACGGCAGCGGGCCATTCAGGAAATGCAAGCTTCCCTGCAAAAAGGGGATAAAGTGGTCACGATCGGGGGATTGCACGGCACGGTGGATTCCTTGGATGAGGGGACCGTTGTGATCCGATGCGGTGACGGCAGCCGCCTTACATACGACCGTTCGGCAATCCGGGAAGTTTTGGAGAAGGCATCGAAATAGCCGCAAAAACCTGGCGAAGAAAAAGCCAGGTTTATTCATTTCCGGCGAAAAGGAAAGCGGCGGGATCACGCCTTTTTGGAACGTTTTCCCGAGGCGTTCACCCCGAATACTCCCCCGGCCGTGGCGGCGAGGAGAAAGAAGGTGTAATATGCCGTTTGTTCCAAAGTGAATCCCGAGTCGCGGCCCAAAAATTGAAACATAAAATTGATCACCGCATAAAAGACTCCCGTCAACGCCCCCAAGATCCACCCCTTTTCCTTCCCCTTTCCCCCCGCGACAAAACCGCCGATGAAAAGGAGAAGAAAGGAAAAGGCGGTGACGACGCCTTCCAGGGAACTTTCATGGAGCGAAGTGAAGGAGAGCAATAGGGAAAAGATCAAACTGAACAATGCGGCGATCAAATATATGGTCAAAAGGCCGTAAAAAACGGATCGCATCATCTTCATGGACACTGTCCACCCCCCGGCAAAAAAAATCACGCTTTGTAGTACATGCATATTCGTCCCGCCGGAAATTTAGAATCCCGATTTTCCCATTCTTCTTTAAATGGCGCTCCATCCTTCTTACGTCCCTTTGCAAGAACACGCTCTCCGCGTCCGTCAATCCCTTTCCGCCTTTCAGGCAAGGGGTAAAACGCCGCATTCGGATGGGCGAAAAGGGCCGGTGCGGGAAATCCCCTTTTCAACGGGGAGCAAGCGCCGAAGAAAGCGGAAGTTCCCGGCGGGCAGGCGGAACAAAACCGGGAAGGCGGTCTAAAGCCGCAAGGCGGGCGGGTTTGCCGGCCGCCGGATTCTTGCGGAAAGGCTGAAAGACATAGGGCCGTTTCCGGCTCCGGAAAAGGAAAACCGGCGGATCCCCCGGGCGGAACTCTTCCGGTTCCGTCCCGCCGGAGGGTCCGCCAAACGCCCTCCCGCCTTTTCTTTCCTTTTTTTCCGGAAAAATATTTTTTCCCGAATCGTGCAAGATAACAAGGGAAAGGGGAAATCCAAATGTCCATCCAGCTGTCCGTTTATCTCAATATCATTTTGCGCACCTTGTTTATGTACGCCTTGATCACCGTCATTTTCCGGATTATGGGGAAAAGGGAGATCGGGGAATTGAGCATCCTCGATCTGGTCGTCTTTATCATGATCGGGGAGATGGCGGTTTTGGCCATCGAAAAACATTATTTATCCATTTGGGATTCGATCCTGCCGATGCTCCTTTTGATGGCCATCCAGGTCGGCTTGGCGTTTCTTTCGTTAAAGGTCAGCCGCTTCCGCAAGCTCATGGACGGCCATCCCTCCATCATCATCTTTCAGGGGAAGATCAATGAAAAGGAAATGCGAAGGCAGCGGTATAATTTCGACGACCTGATGATGCAGTTGCGGGAAAAAGAGGTGTGGAATCTGAACGAGGTGGAATATGCCCTTTTGGAACCGAACGGCAAGCTGTCCGTCCTGAAAAAGGAAAACGCCGCCAAAAAGCCGGAACGGGCCGTTCCGTTGATCATCGACGGGGAGATCCAAAGGGAAGGCCTGAAGGAGCTCGGCAAAACCGAGGACTGGCTCCTCGCGGAATTGAAAAAGACCGGCATAGCCGAGCCCGGGGATGTTTTGTTCTGCAGCTATTCCGGCGGCAATTTGCACATCCACGAAAAGGAAAGAAAAAGGAAAAGCCGTCCGGGGGCTAATGCCTGAAGAAAAAGTTCCGGAACCATCCCGTCAACTCCTTGAGGTAGACCGTTTTCGTGGCCAAAAGCAGGAAAATGTAGGCGGCGGCGATGGCGGCGATCGAAAGCAAAATGGCGAAAAGGGGCGTCGTTTCCCCGAGAAAATACGGGTACGCCAAATGCCCGAAAATCCCCGCGGCGACGGCTAGGGAGGCGACTTTTCCGTAAAACCGGAGATTGATCGAGAGGGGGATGATTTTTAGGATCGTCGCCAGATGAAGGAGGGTGACGAGCACCGTGCCCGTCGCCATCGCCAAGGCCACTCCGTTGATCCCGATGTTCGGGCGGGAGGCGAGGAGGAAGATGAGCACCGTCTTCGCCACGGCCCCGATCAAGCTGTTGACCATGGCCGCCCGGGCGGCGTCCAAAGCCTGCAAAGTCGCCAGCAGCGGCCCCTGGAAATATTGAAACAGGAACAAGGGGGCCATAATTTGAATGAATATGGTGCCGGAAGTGGAGCGGTAAAGGATCGCCATGAGCGGTTCCGCCAATGTGAAAATGATGACGACGCTGGCCGCCCCGGTGATGAGGCAAAACTTTAATGCCTGCTGGATCCGGTATTCCGCCAAATAGTAATTTTTTAAGGATGCCGCTTCGCTGATCGCCGGAATGAGGGAAGTGCTGAGGGCGGCGGTAATGAAGGAAGGCAAGAGCAGCAGGGGCAATGCCAGGCCCGTCAATATCCCGTATTGTTTGGTCGCGGCGACGGCGGAAACGCCGGCCAATGCCAGGCTTTGGGTGACGACGATCGGTTCGATGAACCAGGATACCGAACCGATCAGCCGGCTTCCCGTCGCCGGAAGGGCGATCGCCATCAGCTCCCGGAATTCGGCCCTGCTGTTTTTCAGCGAGCGGAAAAAGTTTTTTCGCAACTGGAAGGCCTTTTTGATTTTAAACAACCCGGCAAGATAAAGGCAGGACAGAAATTCGCCGCCGATGATCGCCAGCATCGCCGCGCTGGCGGCATATTCGGGCCCGTAAGGGACAAACAGGCGGGTGAGCGCGAGAAGCAGGAAAATGCGGACCAGCTGTTCGATCAATTGCGACAGGGCGGAAGGGAGCATGTTTTGTTTTCCCTGGAAATACCCCCGGATGACGCTGGAAGCGGCGACGATCGGCAAAACGGGGGCGATCGTTTGCAGCGGATACAAGGCGCGCTGGTCGGTGAAGAGGGCCTCCGTGAGGTACGGCGCGCCGAAATACAAGACAGGCGTGACAAGAAAGGAAAGGGCCAAGGTAATGAATAAGGACAGGGCGAAAATTTTTTTGATCTTCCGATGCTCTCCCAGGGCTTCCGCTTCCGCGATCCGTTTCGAAACGGCGACGGGAATCCCCAGCTGGATGATCGTCACCGCCAAAATGAAGGCCGGATAGGTCATCATGTACAGCCCGACCCCTTCCTCCCCGATGGATCTGGCGATGACCACCCGGTTGATGAAACCCAAAATTCTCGTCATCATCCCGGCGGCCAACAGGATGATCGTTCCTTTAACAAACTTGGACATTTTCCTTCCCTGCCTTCTCAAATGCTCGTTTTTTTTATACAATGATATATATGCGGTAAATTGGACAAACAATGACTAGTTTTTCTCATCGGGGGAGGATAAAGAATGGATCATCCTTACGACATATACAGGGAGGAAGTGAAAGAGGCGCTCCGCTGCAAACTGGATGAATTCGCCCTGTTGGATTTCACCGAGGTAACGGAAGACGACCTATGGGAAATGCTGACCAAGAAGCGATGGAAGAAACCGCAAGAAGATATACATATCTATCAAATCGTGAGCGACATCATGTCCGTAAAGCCGAGCGATATGATGAACTTTATTTCCGCTTTAGAGATGACGGCGGAAAATTTATTTTCCGAGGAAAACCGAGAAGAATTAAGGGAATTGTTGAAATGATTCCGGAATGCCAGGCTGACCGGCGGGAGGGCGGCAGGGAGCTTCGCCGGGGCTTTTTTCCTGCCCGATCCGCGGGTGTCTGACCGATTGTTGTGCCCAATGAAGGAGGATCGATCACGCATGGTAAAAAGGAACCGCCTCATCGCATTTCTTCTCATCGTCTTCATTTCCTTCGGCGTTATGATCCCGACGGCAAAACCGTTATTGGAAAGCCAGAAGCTCGGCCTGGATTTGCAGGGCGGTTTTGAAGTGCTGTACCAGGTGGAACCGGTAAACGAAGGGGATAAGATCACGAAAGAAGTTTTATCCAGCACCGTCGAGGCCCTGGATAAGCGGATCAATGTTTTGGGAGTCAGCGAACCGAGCATCGAGATCGAGGGAGGGAACCGGATCCGGGTCCAGCTGGCCGGCATTGAGGATCAAAATCAGGCCCGGGAAATTTTGTCCACGACGGCCGAATTGACCTTCCGGGACGCGGATGACAACAAGCTGCTGGACGGCAGCGACCTGGTTCAGGGTGCGGCCAAGCAATCCTATGATGCGACGGGAAAACCGAACGTGGTTTTAAAACTGAAGGACGCCGGCAAGTTTGCGGAGGCCACGAGGAAAGTCCTCCAATCGGATACGCCGGTTATGGTGATCTGGCTGGATTTTGAAGAGGGAAAAGATTCCTATAGGGAAGAAGCGAAGAAAGCGAATCCGAAATACATATCCGCCCCCGTCGTCGATGAGGTGATCAACAGCACGGACGTGGAGATCCGGGGGAATTTTACCGTAGAAGAGGCGAAAACGCTGGCTGACTTGTTGAATGCGGGCGCCCTTCCGGTGAAATTGAAGGAGATCTATTCCACATCCGTCGGCGCCCAATTCGGGGAAGACGCGCTGCAGAAAACGGTGCAGGCTGGCATCGTCGGCATCCTCCTCGTCTTCCTTTTCATGATCGGTTTTTACAGGCTGCCGGGGTTGATCGCCACCATCACATTGCTCATCTATATTTATTTGGTCCTGGCCGTAAACGGCGGGCTGAACGCCGTATTGACGCTGCCCGGCATCGCCGCGCTGCTGCTCGGGGTGGGCATGGCCGTTGACGCGAACGTCATCACCTACGAGCGGATGAAGGAAGAAATTAAAGTGGGGCGGACCCTGCAGGCGGCTTTCAAAGAAGGGAACAAATCCTCCTTCATCACCATTTTTGACGCCAATTTGACCACCATCATATCCGCCGCCGTGCTGTTCTATTTCGGGACGAGTTCGGTCAAGGGCTTTGCGACGATGCTGATCGTCAGCGTCATTCTCAGCTTCGTCACCAACGTTTATCTGACCCGGCTTTTCCTCGGGCTCTTGGTGCACAGCCGCTACTTCGACGGAAAACCGGGCTGGTTCGGCGTTAAGAGGGAGGATATTAAAGACATCAAAGAAGGCTATGACATTTACACCCTGCCGACCCGTTTCGACAAATGGGATTTTGTCCGGTTTAAGAACATCTTCTTCACCTTTTCCTTCGCCCTTTTGCTGATCGGTGCGGTGTTCCTGGCGGTATTCAAACTGAATTTGAGCATCGATTTTACGAGCGGGACCCGCATCGAAATCATGGCGGACCATCCGTTGACCACCGAGGAGATTGAAAAGCAGCTGGACAACTTTAATATCAAGCCGGATCAAATCGTTTTCTCCGGCGACAATCAGGAATCCGCCGTCGTCCGCATGAAAGGGGATATTGACCAGAAGACGGTCAACCGGATCAAATCCCATTTCGCTGAGGAATACGGCCACGATCCGAGCATCAGCGTCGTGACGCCGATGGTCGGCCAGGAGCTGGTCAAAAATGCGATCATGGCCGTCGCCATCGCTTCCCTCGGCATCATCTTGTATTTGGCCTTCCGCTTCGAAATCAAAATGGGCATCGCTTCCATCATCGCCCTGCTCCATGACGCCTTTTTCGTCATCGCCATTTTCAGCATCGTCCGGATGGAAGTGGATCTGACCATTGTCGCCGCCGTGCTGACGATCATCGGTTATTCCGTCAATGATACGATCGTCACCTTCGACCGGATCCGGGAAAATATGCGGATGAAACGGAGAATCAGGAAATATGATGAAATTGTCGAGATCGTCAACCGGAGCCTGCGGCAAGTCTTTACCCGCTCGATCAATACGATGTTGACCGTCCTGTTGCCCGTCGTCCTCCTCTTGGTCATGGGGAGCGAGGCGATCCGGAACTTCTCTTTGGCCATGTTCGTCGGTTTGATCGCCGGGGGCTACTCGTCCCTGTTTATCGCCGCCCAGCTGTGGCTCATTTGGAAAGGAAGGGAATTGAAGAAAAAGGGCGTTTTGATCACCTACAAGGAGAAAAAGAAATTTTCCGACGAGCCGCAAGTATAGGTGCGGAAACGCACCCCGGCTTCCGATGAAGTCCAGGAATTTGTGTAAAAAGAAGTGGGCGCAAAGCCGTTCCATTTCCGGAAGGCGATGTTCCCTTGACTGGGAGCAGGATTTTACACAAATAGGAGGACTTGATCCGGCATCCCATCCGCCCCGGTTTCCGGGGCTTTTTTCTGCCCCTCGGGATTCAAGGCCGGGAGGGGCGCCCCTTTCAAGGCTTGTCCGTGGCTGGCCGCTATTTCCTTCAGTAATCAAAGTTTGGGCGGGGCGTCGCCTTCCTTTCAGATTCTTCATCCACAACCGAAAACGGCGCATCTTTGCCCCGGGAGAGGCACCGTCCCCTTCAGTTTTCGCAGGGCTGCCCGTCTTCTTTTTCGGGTGCCGCGGGAAAGGAGGCGGTCCGCCGGGTTTTTCTTCATCCCCAGCCATTTTTCGGAAAAGGATGGCCTGCCGGCGTCCGCCGCGATGGGCGGCCAAGCTGCCCTTTCCGCTCCGGCCCGGCGCACCCGGGGACCATCCCGGTGATTTTGGCCGGCGGAATGGGAAAAAGGGGATCCGGGCCCCGGACCGTTCGCCGGAGGGATGGAAGATCCTTTCTTTTCCTTTCCGGGAACCGCAAAGACTCATTGAAAAAGACCGGACGGCTTTAGTATAATAAATGAGTTGAGAGGTGAAAGGAATGCTAGAGCCCAACACGCGCTGGGTCATGCGCCGGGTGGACGAAGGGGCCGTCCGAAAATTGGCCGAGCAATTGCAGATCGCACCTCTTGTCGCCAGAATACTGGCCGGCCGGGGCATCACCGATGCGGAAAATGCCCGCAGTTTTTTATTTTCTGACGGAATTTTTTACGATCCTTTTTTATTGCCCGACATGGAAAAGAGCGTGGAAAGGATCAGGCGGGCGGTCAGAGACGGGGAAAAAATCATGATCTACGGCGACTATGATGCGGACGGCGTCACCAGCACCTATTGCCTGTTGAAAACGCTAAAAACCCTCGGCGCAGACGTGCAATATTACATTCCGGACAGGCTCTCGGAAGGTTACGGCCCGAACGAAAAGGCGTTCCGCCGGTTTAAAGAAGAAGGGATCCGGCTGATCATTACCGTCGACAACGGCATCTCCGCCCTTCATGAGGCCAAGGTGGCCAAAGAGAGCGGAATGGATTTGATCATTACCGACCATCACGAACTGAAGGATGAACTGCCGGATGCTTACGGGATCATCCATCCGAAGCGGAAGGATTCCAAATACCCCTTCAAGGATTTGGCCGGCGTCGGCGTATCCTTCAAGCTGTCCAGCGCGTTGCTCGGGAAACCCCTCTCCGAATTGCTGCCCTATGCAGCGATCGGGACGATCGCCGATTTGGTCCCTTTAACCGGGGAAAACCGGTGGATCGTGAAAAAGGGAATTCCTCTCTTGAAAGAGACGAAGGATATCGGCTTGTCGGCGTTGATAAAAAACGCTTCATTGGATATGCACCAGATCGATGAAAACGGGATCGCTTTCGCCCTGGCCCCCCGGCTGAACGCGCCCGGGAGGCTGGGGAGCGCAAACCTTGCCGTCGAACTGTTTTTGACGAATGATCCGGGAACCGCCGGCGAATTGGCCGGAGAGCTGAGCCGGATCAATCAGGAGCGGCAGGACCTCGTCAATCGGATCACCGGGGAGGCCGTCGAACAGGCGGAACGGCTTTTCCGGGAAAGGGACGACAAAGTCCTCGTCGTCGGGGATCCGGATTGGCATCCCGGCGTGATCGGCATCGTGGCCTCCAAATTGGTCGAAAAGTTTTATAAACCGGCCGTCGTCCTTTCCTATGACGAGGAAAACGGGACGGCGAAAGGCTCCGCCCGGAGCATCCATGGCTTCAACATTTACGAAAACCTGGCCGAATGTGCCGATCTTCTTCTCCATTTCGGCGGACATCCGATGGCTGCGGGAATGGTTTTGCGGCTGGAGGATGTGGACGAATTGCGTTCCCGGCTGAACCGGCTCGCCGACCAGCGATTGACGGAGGAAGATTTCATTCCGTTGACGGAATACGATTGCCGCGCATCCTTGCAGGAAATCACCCTGGATGCCGTCGAACAGTTGGAAAAGCTGGCTCCTTTCGGAACCGGCAATCCGAAGCCGAAAATATTGGTGGAAGATGTACGGCTGTCCAATTGCCGCAAAGTCGGCGCCGGTGAAAACCATCTGAAGACGGTTTTGCAAAAGGATCCGGCCTTCCTGGAAGGCATCGGTTTTGACATGGGGCCCTTTGCGGACCATATTTCGCCTTTGGCCAGGGCATCCGTAATCGGCGAACTGGGGATCAATGAGTGGAATTCAACCCGGAAACCGCAAATCTATATAAAGGATATCGCCGTCAACGAGTGGCAATTGTTCGACTGCCGCGGGAACAAGAATCTTCCGCTGTGGCTTGCGAAAGTCCCCGAGGAAAACAGAAAGATCATCGTCTTTCGGGAAACGACGCTGGCCTATATCCGGGAAAGGCTCGACCCGGGCGCCGTTACGAATGTTTTTTCCGATGCCGAGGCGGAATCGGCCGTTTTGGACGGCCAAAACGTCGTCCTCCTCGATTTGCCGCCGACGAAAAATCGGCTGGTCAAGCTCGTCCAAGGAAAAAGGGTATCGAGGATCTACGCCCATTTTTACCAGGAAAGGGATCATTTTTTTGATACGGTTCCGGAAAGGGAACATTTCAAATGGTACTATGCGTTTTTATTGAAAAACGAATCCTTCGACATCGGCCGCCACGGGCGGGATTTGGCCAAATACCGCGGCTGGACCGAGCGGACGGTACACTTCATGACCCGGGTATTTTTGGAGCTCGGGTTCATAGAAATGGAGAAGGGGATCGTCTCCGTGAACAGGTCGGCGAAAAAACGGGATTTGTCCGAATCCGCCGCTTACCGGGAACTGCGGGAACATGTCGAATTGGAGAAGGAATTGCTTTTTTCCACGGCCGAACAGCTGAAAAATTGGTTTGACCGCTTATTAAAGTCAAAGATTGGGGAGGAAAAAATATGGATTTAAAAAAATACATCGCCATTGTGCCGGACTGGCCCAAACCGGGGATCCAATTCAAGGATATCACCCCGCTCATGAACGACGGGAAGGCTTTCCGCTATGCGACGGAACAAATCGTCCAATATGCGCGGAATAAGAAAATCGATATCGTCGTCGGCCCGGAAGCCCGCGGATTCATCATCGGCTGTCCGGTCGCCTATGAACTGGGCGTCGGTTTTGCCCCCGTCCGAAAAGAAGGAAAATTGCCGCGGGAAACGATCAAAGTGGAGTATGATCTGGAATACGGAAAAGGGGTTTTGACGATCCATAAGGACGCGATCCAACCCGGGCAAAGAGTGCTGATAATCGACGATCTGCTCGCCACCGGCGGAACGATCGGCGCGACGATCAAATTGGTGGAACAGCTGGGCGGAATCGTCGCCGGATGCGCTTTTCTCATCGAGCTGACGTACCTGGAAGGGCGGAAGAAGCTGGAAGGTTACGACGTGTTGACGCTTATGGAATTTTGACGGATCGGGAATGATGAATCCAAGGGACGAAAAGGTTTCGCCGTGGGAAGACCGCCGGCCCGTCCGCTCCCGGACGGGCCGCGGCCGTTCCCGAATCTCCGCCCGACTCCGGTTCCTTTCCGGGGATGTTGGGCGTTGACCGGATGTTGGCAGGAAATGGCCCCGCGGGTTGGCGAAGATCCGGGTAATCTCGGCATTTTTGGGGGAAGAAATCCGGTGACGGAAGGTTCTTCCCTTCGTCGGGCCGCTTTCCGGTTCGCTCTTTTTCGTGCGGGACGGGCGCCGATCCGCCGCCTTGTTGCAATATGTTGAAAAATTGCTTAAAAACCTTCCGGAAACGCATCCTTTCCAGTGCAAATACTTTACAATTTTAATATTTTTATTAATAATAATTACAATCCATCCCTAACTCCTGGGAATAACCCGCAATTTTAAGGTGATTATTCATGAACGACGTGGATCAATCCTGTATCGTTGCCAACGTTTTCAATAAAATAGCGAGCTATTTGAACGACGAACATATGGCCGTCGTGCGGAAGGCCTACGAGTTTGCCAAAAAGGCCCACGAAGGCCAATACCGGAAATCGGGGGAACCGTACATCTACCATCCGGTCCAAGTTGTCGAAATTTTGGCAGATTTACGAATGGATCCGGCAACGCTGGCCGCCGGCTTTCTCCATGATGTGGTGGAAGACACGGATGTTTCCCTCGACACGATCCGCGAGGAATTCGGCGAAGAGATCGCCATGCTGGTGGATGGAGTGACCAAGCTGGGGAAAATCAAGTATAAATCCCATGAAGAACAGCAGGCGGAAAACCACCGGAAGATGTTTGTCGCCATGGCGAAGGATTTGCGGGTCATCCTGATCAAATTTTCCGACCGGCTCCATAACATGCGGACGCTGAAGTATTTGCCGGAGGAGAAACAGCGGCGGATCGCCACCGAGACCTTGGAGATTTTCGCCCCCCTCGCCCACCGCCTCGGGATTTCCAAAATCAAGTGGGAACTGGAAGATACGGCGCTGCGCTATTTGAATCCCCAACAATATTACCGCATCGTCAATTTGATGAAGCGAAAGCGGGCGGAACGGGAAAAGTATTTGCAGGAAGTGATCAACGAGATCAAAAACCGGCTGAACGAGGTGCAAATCAAAGCCGAGATCACCGGAAGGCCGAAGCATATCTACAGCATTTACCGGAAGATGGTTCTGCAAAACAAACAATTCAATGAGATCTACGATCTGCTGGCGGTCCGCATCATCGTCAACAGCATCAAAGACTGTTACGCCGTGCTCGGCATCATCCACACCTGCTGGAAGCCGATGCCCGGCCGTTTCAAAGACTACATCGCCATGCCGAAACAAAATTTGTACCAATCCCTGCACACGACGGTGATCGGTCCGAAAGGCGAACCTTTGGAAGTGCAAATCCGCACATACGGCATGCACCAGATCGCCGAGTACGGGATCGCCGCCCATTGGGCCTACAAGGAAGGGAAAAAGGTCAATCCCCAGGACGATTTTGAAAAGAAGCTGAGCTGGTTCCGGGAAATCCTGGAGTTTCAAAACGATTCCTCCAACGCGGAAGAATTTATGGAATCTTTGAAACTCGACCTGTTTTCCGACATGGTGTACGTCTTTACCCCGAAGGGGGATGTCATCGAGCTGCCGACGGGTTCGGTGCCCATCGACTTTGCCTACCGCATCCATTCGGAAATCGGCAACAAAACGATCGGGGCCAAAGTGAACAACAAGCTGGTGCCCCTGGACTACAAATTAAAAACCGGGGACATCGTCGAGATCATCACGTCGAAACATTCCTACGGCCCGAGCGCCGACTGGCTGAAGCTGGCGCAAACCTCCCAAGCGAAAAACAAGATCAAGCAATTTTTCAAAAGGCAGCGGAAAGAAGAAAACATCGTCAAAGGCCGGGAGATGGTCGAAAAGGAAATCCGCAGCATGGACTTCGATGTAAAAGAGGTGATGACTGCGGAAAACTTGAAGCAGGTGGCGGAAAAATACAATTTTTCCAACGAAGAGGACATGTTTGCCGCCGTCGGTTACAACGGCATCACCGCCGCCCAGGTGGCCAACCGGCTGACGGAAAAATTCCGGAAAAAGAAGGACGAGGAAGAGGCGACCATCCTCGACCAGGTGTCCGAACTCCGGCCGATCCCCGCCGTCAAGCGGCATGACACCGGCGTGAAGGTCAAAGGGATCGACAATTTGCTGATCCGCCTTTCCAGATGCTGCAATCCGATTCCGGGGGATGAAATCATCGGCTACATCACGAAGGGGCGGGGAGTGTCCGTGCACCGCGCCGACTGCCCGAACATTAAAAACGAGGATAACAAGGAACGGCTCATTGAAGTGGAATGGGAAAACTACGCGGGCAAAAACAAGGAATACAATGTGGATCTGGAGATCATCGGCTACGACCGCCGCGGCCTGCTCAACGAAATCCTGCAGGCCATCAACGAGGCGAAGACGAACATCACCCAGGTTTCCGGAAGAACCGACCGGAATAAGATGGCGACCATCTTTGTCACCATCTCCATCTACAATATATCCCATCTGCAAAAGATCGTGGACCGGATCAAGCAGGTTCCCGACATTTTTACCGTGCGCCGCGTCATGAATTGAGGAGGGTTCTTATGCGTATCGTGCTGCAACGGGTATCGAAGGCGAAAGTGACCGTCAGGGGAGAGACCGTCGGAGAAATCGGAACCGGATTTCTCCTGTTGGTCGGTGTCACCCATGACGATGAGGAAAAGGACGCCGAATACCTGGCGGAAAAAGTGGCGGGTTTGCGGGTTTTTGAAGACGGGGACGGGAAGATGAATTTGTCCGTTCTTGACGTCGGCGGCGAAGTCTTGTCGGTCTCCCAGTTCACCTTATACGGCGATGCGAGGAAAGGAAGGCGCCCGAACTTTATGGCCGCGGCAAAACCGGACATGGCGGAACGGCTGTACGGACGATTCAATGAATTTTTGCGGGAAAAGGGATTGCGGGTGGAGACGGGAAGATTTGGCGAACGGATGGAAGTCCATCTCATCAACGACGGTCCGGTAACCCTCATTTTGGACAGCAAGAACCGGTGAGGAAAAGCGCCGGGAACGGGGAAAATGCGCCGGAAAAAGGATGGCCGAAGGGAAACAATGATTCCGTGCGGAGGGGATCATTGTTTTATTGTGCCAAAAAATTTTTCCGCCGGCGTGTAAAAGGGGCCCGCATCCGGAAAAGCTATGAAAAAACGAAAAGGATGAGGCCGATGCGCGCCGGAGAAAAGGATGGACGGATCCATCAGGAACCGAAGGATCTATTCGGGATCTCCTTCCACGATCTGATCGAGCAGATGCGGAGCGCCGCACCGATGGAGCTGGCGAAGGAATTCGGGATCACCCTCGGGGAAGTGCGAAGACTGAAGAAGCAGATGGACAGGCGTTAAACGGGCGTCCTGGTTATGGGGACCGGGCGCCATTTTGTTTATTGGCGGGAAGCGGAGGCTGCCCCTCCGGCCGAAAAGGGGTCGGCCCCGACCGGGGCGGGATTCCATTTTTCCGTCCGGGAGGGAAGAGGACGAGATGGGGTCAAGGCCGAATCTGCCCTTGACAGATGAGGGCCGGAAAGGGAGAATGGAATCAGGAGACGGGCCCGCATCCCCGTTAAGTAAGGCTTTCGCCCGGCAAAAAGCCGGCTTTGGATGCCGGAGCCTGGATCCGTGCTTGTTTTGATTGCCTGCCTTCGGCAAGGGCGGCGGACGCCGCGAAAAAAGATACGGAACGAAAATGCATCCGCCGGGCAAAAGGAGCGACAAACCCTTGACAATCCCCCGCCCCAAGCGGTATAAAAATAGATAAAATTAACCTTTCAAAATGGAATAGGCGGATCCAATGATGGAGAGAAGTAGTTTTGACCCACATGGAAAGAGAGGGAATGCCCCGGCTGAAAGCATTCCTCCATGATGGCAAGACGAAAGACACTCCGGAGGATGGTCCCCGAAAGAAAGCCCTTTTTGAGTAGGGGATTCACGCAGGCAGGCGTTAGCTGCGGAAGCGGAAAAAGACTCGGGAAAGTCTTTTTCAATTAGGGTGGCACCGCGGGTATCTTCGCTCGTCCCTGATCGGCAGAGGACGGGTTTTTTATTTTTCCCGAAAAAAAAAAAGGAGGGTTTTTTATATGAAAGTGCAGATCCCTCGGGGCGTGCAAGACATTTTGCCGGAACAGGCGGGGTTGTGGAGGGCCATCGAGAACAAGGCGGCGGACATTTGCGAAAGGTACGGCTATGAGGAAATCCGCACCCCGATATTCGAATACGCGGAAGTCTTCTTAAGGAGCGTCGGGGATACGACCGACATCGTCCAAAAGGAGATGTACACGTTCCAGGACAAGGGGGGACGCCTCTTAAGCCTCCGTCCGGAAGGCACCGCCCCCGTTGTCCGCGCCTATGTCGAAAACAAACGGTTCGGACATCCGGTGCAGCCGGCCAAGTTCTATTATATCGGGCCGATGTTCCGCTATGAGCGCCCCCAGGCCGGAAGATACCGGCAATTCGTCCAGTTCGGGGTGGAGGCGCTGGGGAGCGATGACCCGGCCATCGACGCCGAAGTGATCTCCCTCGCTTACCGGTTTTACGTCGAAATGGGATTGAAAAATCTCCAGCTTTCGATAAACAGCCTCGGCGACAAAGAAAGCCGCAAGGCGTACAAGGAAGCGCTGATCGCCCATTTTAAACCGAGGATCGGGGAGTTTTGCGCCGACTGCCAAAACCGGCTGGAAAAAAATCCGTTGAGAATCCTGGATTGCAAGGTGGACCGGGATCACCCGCTGATGAAGGAATCGCCCGTGATCCTTGATTATTTGAACGGGGAATCGAAGGAGTTTTTCGACAAGGTCTTGCGCTATTTGAACCAATTGCAAATCCCCTACACGATCGATCCCCATCTCGTCAGGGGGCTGGATTACTATCATCATACGACCTTTGAGATCATGAGCACGAAGGAAGGCTTCGGCGCGATTACCTCCCTGTGCGGCGGAGGAAGATACAACGGGCTGGTAGAGGAGTTCGGCGGTCCCAGCGTTCCGGGGATCGGCTTCGCCCTGAGCATCGAGCGGCTCATCGCCTCCCTGGAGGCGGAGGGGATCCGGATCCCGACGGAAAAACAGACGGATGTGTTCATCGTTACCCAGGGGGAAGCGGCGAAGGATTATTCCGTACTCCTGCTCCAGCAGCTGCGCTCCCTCGGACTGAAGGCGGACCGTGACTATATGGACCGGAAGATGAAGGCGCAGCTGAAGGCCGCCGACCGCCTGAACAGCAAGTATGCGGCCATTATCGGCGACAGCGAAATGGAAAGGCAAGTCGTTCTCCTGCGGAAAATGGATACGGGAGAACAAAGGGAAATCCCGATGTCCCGCTTTGCGGAAGAATTTCAACGTATGGTCGGAGGAGGAGCATGATGTTTGGGCGTACCCATTATTGCGGTGAAGTGACGGAAAAGAACGTCGGCGAACGGGTGACGTTAAAGGGATGGGTGCAAAAGAGAAGGGATTTGGGCGGATTGATCTTCGTCGATCTGCGGGACCGCACCGGGATCGTCCAGATCGTTTTCAGCCCGGAACATTCCCCGGAAGCCTTTCATACGGCGGAGGCCATCCGCAGCGAATACGTCCTTGACGTGACGGGGAAGGTCGTCCCCCGCAGCGAAGAAACGGTGAATCCGAGGCTGAAGACGGGGAAAATCGAGGTTTTGTGCGAGAAAGTTTCCATCATCAACGAAGCGAAAACCCCTCCCTTCGTCATTGCCAACGATACCGACATATCGGAGGAAGTCCGGTTAAAGTACCGCTATTTGGATCTGCGCAGACCGGTCATGTACGAGACATTGAAATTGCGCCATCAAACGGTCAAGGCGATCCGCGATTTTCTCGACGAAAACGGATTTTTGGAAGTGGAAACGCCGATGCTGACGAAAAGCACGCCGGAAGGGGCGCGGGATTATCTCGTGCCGAGCCGGGTGCATCCCGGGAAATTTTACGCCCTGCCCCAATCGCCGCAAATTTTTAAACAGCTCCTGATGGTCGCCGGCATCGACCGGTATTTCCAAATCGCCCGCTGCTTCCGCGACGAGGACCTGCGGGCGGACAGGCAGCCGGAATTTACCCAGATCGACATCGAGATGAGCTTTATGGACCGGGACGAGATCATCGGGCTCGTGGAACGAATGGTCAAGTACGTCATGAAAAAGGTGAAGGGGATGGATATCGAAACCCCCTTTCCCCGTTTGACCTACCGGGAGGCGATGGAACGGTACGGCTCGGATAAGCCCGATACCCGGTTCGGGTTGGAACTGGTGGATGTGTCGGACATCGTAAAACATTCGGCCTTCCAAGTCTTCGCCGGCGCGGTGGAAAAAGGGGGGCAGGTGAAGGCCATCAACGTCAAAGGGGCGAAGGACAAATATTCCCGGAAGGACATCGACGGATTGGCGGAATTCGTAAAACCTTACGGGGCGAAAGGACTGGCCTGGATGAAGGTCGAAGCGCAAGGGATCACCGGGCCGATCGCCAAATTCTTCACTGAGGCGGAAAGGGAAAAACTGCTGGAACGGTTATCCGGCGAACCCGGGGATTTGTTCCTGTTCGTGGCCGACCGGCCCGACGTTGTCGCCGCCGCCCTCGGCGCCTTGCGGGTAAAACTCGGCAAAGACCTCCGGCTGATCGACGAAAGCCAGTACCATTTCCTATGGGTCGTCGATTGGCCGCTATTGGAATACGATGAGGAGGAAGGCCGTTACTTTGCCGCTCACCATCCCTTCACGATGCCGGCCCTGGAAGATTTGGATCTTTTGGAAAGCAATCCCGGGCAAGTGCGCGCCCAAGCCTATGATCTCGTTTTGAACGGGTTTGAACTGGGGGGCGGTTCTTTGCGGATTTTTGACCGGAAGATCCAGGAGAGGATGTTTCAAGTGCTGGGCTTTACGAAGGAAAAGGCGGTGGAGCAGTTCGGGTTCCTCCTCGAGGCCTTCGAATACGGGACGCCGCCCCACGGCGGGATCGCCCTCGGCCTGGACCGATTCGTCATGCTCCTTTCGGGAAGAAGCAATTTGCGGGATACGATCGCCTTCCCGAAGACGTCCAGCGGAAGCTGCCTCCTGACGGATGCCCCCGGCGAAGTGAGCGCGGAGCAGCTGGAAGAGCTCCGTTTGTCCGTCAAAAAATGAGCCCCTTTTCGGGGCGGTTTGGTTTCGGGATTCGGGCTTTATTGAAAACCCGAATCCCGATATGTTATTATTAAAATAACGGGAGAGTCCTGATGTGTGCGTTGTGAAACCAAGTTTTGACCGAACACCAATTGCCAAGGGAGTCCGGAGTTCCTATGCGGCGCAAAAGCCTTCTCCGAAAGGACTTGCAAAGTATAGGACAGGACACCCACCTGCCGAGAGCGGGTTCAAAACGTTGGCGATAGACAACGGCACGATTGGGACTCTCTTTCCTTTGGAATTTGGATCGGATTCCGATGCGGATGTCGTTCTCCTCGACCGGTTTGATCGGGGATTTTTTATTTATATCGGATTTTTCAAAGAAAAGTTGAGCAATTTCGCGAAAGGCCGGCCGGAAACCGGCAGAAAGCCCCTTGCCTTGCCGGAATCGGCAAAGGTTGTCTTCCCCGCCGGGAGGGGGCGCCCCCCTGGGACCGGTTCGCGGCATTTGCCGGAGAAAGAGACGGGGGAAACGGAAGCCTTCCGAACATGCCGGAGAGGATCTCCGGGCGGAAACCGCCCGGAAGGCGTGATCAGGATAACGTTTCGCCCGCCGCTAGCGCCTGCCGCGGGTTGCGAAAATTCCCCGCGGCGCCGGAAGCTGACCGGGAAAAGCCGCTGAAGGCGGCGAAAGGGTCCTGCCCTTTCCGGCGTTCAGTTTTCCGAAAGCTTTCGGATCTTTTCATAGACTTGGGCGAGGGCCTGCTCGAATTTCGAGGTCTTTTTCGGTTCATAATAGGTCCTGTTTTTGATCCGATCGGGCAAATACTGTTGTTTCACCCAGGCGTTTTCATAATCGTGGGGATACTTATAATCGATGCCCCGGCCCAATTCCTTCGCCCCGCGGTAATGGGCGTCTTTCAAATGATCGGGCACTTCGCCGCCGAAGCCCTTGCGGATGTCATCCAAAGCCCTGTCTATGGCCACGATCGCCGAATTGGATTTCGGCGAAAGGCAGAGTTCGATGACGGCGTTCGCCAGCGGGATCCGGGCTTCCGGGAATCCGATTTTTTCGGCGGTCATGACGGCGGCCAATGTCCGCACGGCCGCCTGGGGATTGGCCAGCCCCACATCTTCGTAGGCGGTGACAAGCAATCTCCGGCTGATGGAAGGAAGGTCGCCGGCTTCGATCAGCCTGCCCAAATAATGGAGGGCGGCGTTGACGTCGCTGCCCCGGATCGATTTTTGGAAGGCGGACAAAACGTCATAATGGGCGTCCCCGTCTTTGTCGTGGCTGAAACTTTTCTTTTGGATGCATTCTTCCGCCGTCCGCACGTCGATCCGGATCTTCCCTTCCTCATCCGGTTCCGTCGACAATACCGCCAATTCCAGGGCGTTCAGCGCGTTCCGGATATCCCCGTTGGCGGCAAAGGCAAGATGCTTGATGGCCTCTTCGCTGATTTCGACCGGATATTTTCCCAGCCCCCGTTCCTCGTCGGCGAGGGCCCTGCGCAAAGCCGTTTCGATATGTTCCGGCTCGAGCGGCTTCAATTCGAAAATCTGGCACCGGCTGCGGATCGCCGGATTGATGGCGTGGTACGGGTTGGACGTGGTCGCCCCGATGAGCACGATCAGCCCGTTTTCCAGAAAGGGCAAAAGGAAGTCCTGCTTGGCCTTGTCCAGGCGGTGCACCTCGTCGAGCAGGAGGATAACTTTGCCGCTCATTTTCGCTTCTTCGGCGACGATCTCCAAATCCTTTTTGTTATTGGTCACCGCGTTCAGCATGCGGAAGGCGTATTCGGTGCTTCCGGCGATGGCGCTGGCGATCGAGGTTTTCCCGACCCCCGGAGGCCCGTAAAGGATCATGGAAAACAATTGCCTTGCCCTCACCATCCGATCGATGATTTTATTCTTGCCGACCAGGTGTTCCTGGCCGATGACTTCCGACAGCTTTCTCGGCCTCATCCGGTAAGCCAGAGGTTCTCCGTTCATTTTCATTCTCCTTGTACGTCTTTTCCTTTTACTTTTAATGTAGCACAAAGGGCCAGGATTCCGAAAGCGAGGGGAACCCGGCGATGACAGATTGACCCGGTTCTCATGTGTGTGTAAAATCCTGCTTCCGGTCCAGGGAACACAGCCTTCCGGAAAGGGAACAGCCTTGCGCCGCTTCCTTTTGCGCCAATTCTTGGACTGCCTCACATATTTCGTTTGCCGGCAAAAGTATGCTATAATTCGGGAAGTAAAACCCTTCGTTTTTCAGCAGGATGATCCTTTAAAGACTGATGGGGCGTTCGGATGGAAAAGAACATCTTTCGTTACCTTCTTTTTTTTGCCGGGCTGGCCGTCATGTCCTTCGGCATCGTTTTGACGATCAAAGCCGATTTGGGCGCGGCCCCCTGGGATGTGCTTCACATCGGTTTATACAAGCAATTCGGATTATCGATCGGAAGCTGGTCGGTCATCGTCGGGGTGTTCATTCTCGGCCTTTCTTCCGCGATCATGAAACAATGGCCCCGGATGGGCTCCTTTCTGAACATGATTTTCGTAGGCCCGTGCATCGATTTGTTTATGGCCGTTCCGTGGCTTTCCACGCCGGATACGCTGGCGGGAAAGTTGGCCATGCTGATTGCGGGCATTCTCATCCTCGCCCTCGGAATGGGGATTTACATCTCTGCAAGGATCGGCGCCGGACCGCGGGACAGCCTGATGCTGGCCCTTCACCTGAAAAAGGGATGGAAGATCGCCCATGTCCGCCTGGCCATGGAAACGATCGTGCTTTTCATCGGATTTATCCTCGGCGGCCCGGTCCATCTCGGCACATTGGTGATCACCGCTTCCATCGGGCATGTAACGGGGATCACCCTCCCCCTTTGCAGAAAACTGGCCGACCGCTTTCTTTTTCAAAACGGCGGGAAAACCGCGAACAGAATATGGCATCCTAATAAAGGAGTTTGATATTCGGTGAAGATATCGACGAAAGGGAGATACGGCCTGACCATTATGATCGAACTGGCCAAAAATTACGGAAACCGCCCGACCCCGCTCAAGGCGATCGCCCAAACCCATGACTTATCCGAGCATTATTTGGAGCAGATCGTGTCCCAATTGCGGAACGCCGGGTTGGTCAAAAGCATCCGCGGCGCTTACGGCGGCTATGTGTTGGCGAAGGAGCCGTCGAAGGTTACGGCCGGGGATGTGATCCGCGTGTTGGAAGGCCCGATTACCCCCGTCGAAGGGATCGAAAACGAGAAACTTCCCCAGCAGCGGGAGCTTTGGCTGAGGATCCGGGACGCGGTCAAAAACGTCCTCGACGGGACGACCCTGCTGGATTTGGCCAACTATTCCGAGGACAGGGAAGCGATGGAAGGTTACATGTTTTACATTTGACAAGGGAACTTATCTTGCGGAAAACAGGTGATGGAAATGGAAAGAATCTATGCGGATCACGCGGCGACGACTCCGGTCATTCCGGAAGTAAAAAAGACGGTCTTGGAAATCACGGAAAAAATGTTCGGCAATCCGTCGAGCATCCATGCCTTCGGCCGGGAGGCCCGGGCGGTCGTCGACCAGGCGAGGCAGACCGCCTCCCGATCCATCGGGGCAAAATTCCATGAAATCATCTTCACGTGCGGAGGAACGGAAGCGGACAATTTGGCCTGGATCGGAACCGCCCTCGCCAACCGGGGGAGGGGGAAACACCTGATTACCACTTCCATCGAACATCACGCGGTGCTGAAGACGGCGGAATTTTTGGAAAGCCTTGGCTTTGAAGTCACCTATTTGCCGGTGGACGAATCCGGCGCCGTAAAGGCGGATGCGGTAAAGCGGGCGCTAAGGGACGATACGATCCTCGTTTCCGTCATGTTTGCCAACAATGAAACCGGGGTCATCCAGCCGGTGAAGGAAATCGGGGAACTTTTGCAAGACCATCCCGCCTATTTCCATACGGACGCCGTCCAGGCTTACGGTCATATTCCAATCGATGTGAACGAGCTGCACATCGATTTGCTGTCGGTATCCGCCCATAAAATGAACGGGCCGAAGGGCGCGGGATTCCTTTATGTGCGGGACGGCGTAAAACTCGCTCCCCTCATCCACGGCGGGGAACAGGAGCGAAGGAGGCGGGCCGGCACGGAAAATGTCGCGGCCATCGCCGGTTTCGGGAAAGCGATCGAAATCGCCATGGAAAGGATGGCTGCCAACAAGGCGCATCATGAACGGCTCCGGGACGCTTTTATCCGGAAGCTGCGGGAAGAAGGGGTGGATTTTGCCATCAACGGCGACCCGGAACAATCGCTGGCCAACATCATCAACCTCAGTTTCCCGGGGACGAGAACGGATCAGGTTCTGGTGAATCTGGATCTGGAAGGGATCGCCGCCTCCAGCGGCTCCGCCTGCACCGCCGGTTCCCTGGAACCGAGCCATGTCCTGAAGGCGATGTACGGGGAAAATTCCCCCCGGATCGGGAATTCGGTGCGCTTCAGTTTCGGTTACGGCAATACGGTTGAGCAGATGGAGATCCTCGGGGAAAAATGCGCCGCAGTGGTGAAACGGCTGTCATCAGACGGGAGGTGAGAACGTGCGGGACAGGAAAAACATCCGCGTCGTCGTCGGCATGAGCGGCGGCGTGGATTCGTCGGTCGCCGCCTTATTGTTGAAAGAGCAAGGCTACGACGTGATCGGGGTTTTCATGAAAAACTGGGATGATTCCGACGAAAACGGCGTATGTACGGCGGCCCAGGATTACGAAGACGTCGCCCGCGTCGCCAACCAGATCGGGATTCCCTACTATTCGGTCAATTTTGAACGGGAGTACTGGGACAGGGTCTTCACCTATTTTTTGGACGAATACAAGGCGGGAAGGACGCCCAATCCCGATGTGGTCTGCAACAAGGAGATCAAATTCAAGGCCTTTTTGGACCACGCCATGAAACTGGGCGCCGACTGCGTGGCCACCGGCCATTACGCGAAAGTCGTCTACCGGGACGGGGAGTACAAGCTCCTCCGGGGAGCGGACAAAAACAAGGATCAAAGCTACTTCTTGAATCAGCTCTCCCAAAAGCAAATTTCCAAAGTGATGTTCCCGCTCGGCGGATTGACGAAGGAGGAAGTCCGCAAGATCGCCAGGGAAGCGGGCCTTGCCACGGCGGACAAGAAGGACAGCACGGGGATCTGCTTTATCGGCGAACGGAACTTCAAGGAATTTTTAAGCAAATATCTTCCGGCCCAACCGGGCAAAATGATGACCTTGGACGGGGAAGTCAAGGGGACCCATGACGGCCTGATGTATTACACGATCGGCCAACGGCACGGCCTGGGAATCGGCGGCGCCGGCGAACCGTGGTTCGTCGTCGGAAAGGACGTCAAGAAAAACATCCTCTATGTCGGTCAAGGATTCCACAACCCTTATTTGTATTCCGATTCCATCATTGCCACGAAGGTGAATTGGGTCTCCGAAAAGGAAAAGCCGGATACCTTCCATTGCACCGCCAAATTCCGCTACCGCCAGCCGGACTACGGCGTCACCGTGGAAAGATTGGACGGGGACCGGGTCCGGGTCGTTTTCGACGAACCGGTCCGCTCGGTCACGCCCGGCCAAGCCGTCGTCTTTTACAACGGGGAAGAATGCCTTGGCGGCGGCACCATCGATGAAGTGTTTAAAAACGGGGAAAAACTGAAGTACGTCAGCTGAAAACGAAAAGGCCCGATTCCTTCCGCCAAGGCCAGCCCTTGACGGAGGAGGAGCGGGAAACGGATCAAACCGGCGGCGCTCCGCCGAGCGCCGTGATGGGACTCTTCCGCGGCCTGCCGCCGGATGCGGGATCCGGGCCCCATGGAAAATGGGGATTTCAGCCGTTAAGCGGGCGGCTGCGTGTTCCTTCTCTTATTTGCCCCGCTTTCAAGCTTTCTCCAAGGATCCGCGGAGCTTTCGTTCCGCGGTTTTTTTAACGGTCCACAAAATCCGTCTTTCTTCCCCGCGGATCTGATTACGCAAGCGAAAGGGTGAAAGCGGCGCCCGGCCAAAGGACTTTCCGGCGGAAGGATTTCCGGCAATCTCCAGGGGATCGCCGGGTTTGACCGGATGCGCCCGTCCCGTGAAAGGATTTCCGGGTTTCTCCGCCTGGACTCCGGAATAAGTGAGGCCGTCGGGTTTGGGAGCGGTTATGCGTTCCCGGAATCTCCGTCCGGGGTTCTCCCGTTCCGAAAGAAGGATCCGGGATCCGGTGCGAGAAGGAAGGCTCGGAATTGCTTTGAGGGGAGCGGCCGGCATTTGAAAAATCGGGGAAGTTCCGGCGCTTTTTTAATCTTTTCTTTTTCCCTGACGATTCCTTTCCGCATGGCAAAAGGCGCTGTGCTATAATGTTTGTGAAAAGCCAAAGGCTTCCGGATGAAGGATGCCGGCGTTACGGACAAACGGGATCCGGCGCGCGCTTTCGGCATGCCGGGTCCGTCGGGCCATTCGCGGGCCTTTTGCTGAAGACTTGGGAGCGAGGAAGGACAAAGTGAAAGATTGGGTATTTGCCGAACCGTCCATAGGGGGTGGGGCGTCATGACGGAACAAGGGACGGCGCCTTTCGCCGACGGAAAAAAATATATCAAAGGCCGGCTGATCGTCACGATTTTCCATAATGAAAAAAATTTGTACACGGTGCTTCGCCTGCGGGTGGAGGAGACGACGGAAGATTTCCGCGACAAGGAAGTCGTTGTGACCGGCTATTTTCCCCCGATCCACGAAAATGAGACGTATGTTTTTTACGGCCGGTTTGTCGAGCATCCGAAGTACGGCCTCCAATACCAGGCGGAGCAATTCCGTAGGGACATCCCGACCACGAAGCAAGGGATCATTCAGTATTTGTCGAGCCCCCTTTTTAAAGGAATCGGGAAAAAGACCGCGGAAAAGATCGTCGAGCATATCGGCGAAAATGCCATATCCAAAATCCTCGAGCAGCCTTCCGTGCTGGATTCGGTGCCGAATTTGCCGGCGGAAAAGGCGAAGCAACTGTACGATGCCCTCGTTTTGCATCAGGGGCTGGAAAAGATCATGATCGCCCTGAACGACTACGGGTTCGGCACAAATTTGGCCCTGCGGATTTATCAGGCCTATAAGGAACAGACATTGGAAATCATTGAACAAAATCCCTACCGGTTGGTCGAGGACGTTGAGGGGATCGGATTCAATAGGGCGGATGAACTGGGTTCCCGCCTCGGGTTTCAGGGCAGCCACCCCTACCGGATCAAAGCGGGCATCCTGTATGCGCTGGAAACCCTTTGCCTTCAGGAGGGTCATTGTTTTTACGAACGGGAATCCCTGAAGCAGGCGGTCAAGGAGCTGTTGGAAAAAAGCCGGGATGCCGAAATCGATTCGGATGCCATCGAACTGGAAATGCTGAAGCTGGAAGAGGAAGGAAAAATCATCGCCGAAGAAACGAGGGTTTACCTGCCCTCCATCTACTTTTCCGAAAAGGGGCTCGTCAACAATATCAAACGGCTGTTGGCGCAAGAACGGAACGGCGGGCGGTTCAGCGAAGCGGAAATTCTCCTGGCCTTGGGCGAAGTGGAAGAACGGTTGGGAATCGAATATTCCCCTTCCCAGAGGGAAGCGTTGCGCACGGCTTTGCATTCGCCGATGATGATCTTGACCGGGGGGCCGGGAACGGGGAAGACGACGGTCATCCGGGGGATCATCGAACTTTACGGCAAACTGTACGGATATTCCTTGAATCCGGCGGACTACCGGGGAGACGAACCGTTTCCCTTCCTGCTCGCCGCGCCCACCGGGCGGGCGGCCAAGCGGATGGCGGAATCGACGGGGCTTCCCGCCGTCACCATTCACCGCCTGCTCGGCTGGAACGGGACGGAATCCTTCGAACACGATGAAGACCATCCCGTTTCCGGTAAACTCCTGATCATCGATGAAATGTCGATGGTGGATATTTGGCTTGCCCACCACTTGTTTAAGGCGCTGCCGGACGACATTCAGGTCGTCATCGTCGGCGACGAAGACCAGCTCCCCTCCGTCGGACCCGGCCAGGTTTTAAAGGATTTGCTGGCATCCAACCTGATTCCGACGGTAAGGCTTACGGAAATTTATCGCCAGGAAAACGGATCGTCCATCATCCCCCTCGCCCACTCGATTAAAAACGGAGTGATCCCCCCCGATTTGACGGAACAAAAGAAGGACCGTTCCTTTATCGCCTGTTCCTACCGGCAGGTTTCGCATGTCGTCCGTCAAGTCGTGGAAAAGGCGCTGGAGAAGGGGTATTCGAAGAAGGATATTCAAGTGCTGGCCCCCATTTACCGGGGCAACGCCGGCATCGATCATTTTAACCTTCTGCTCCAGGATCTGCTCAACGGAAACGAAGACGGAAAGAAACGGGAACTGAAGTTCGGGGACGTGACGTACCGGGTCGGGGATAAGGTCTTGCAGCTTGTGAACCGTCCGGAAGACAATGTGTTCAACGGGGACATCGGGGAAGTCGTCGCCATCCTTTACGCCAAGGAAAATGTCGAAAAGGAAGATGTATTGATCGTTTCCTTCGACGGGAACGAAGTCGCCTATACCCGGCAGGATTTGCAGCAGATTACCCTCTCCTATTGCGTCAGCATCCACAAATCCCAGGGGAGCGAGTTCCCGGTCGTCATTTTGCCGGTCCTGAAAGGCTATTATCGGATGCTGAGGAGGAACCTGCTCTATACGGCGGTGACGAGAAGCAAGCGGTTTTTGATTATCTGCGGGGAGGAAGAAGCTTTCCGCATCGCCGTTTCCCGCGCCGACGACCATCAAAGGAACACGTCCTTGCGGGAAAGATTGCTCCGCGCCTGCCGGGAAACGGAGGAGGAAGATCCGGAAGCCGTCCGAGAATCGTCTCTGGAAGAGGAACTAATGAAGGTCGACCCGATGATCGGAATGGAAAATATCACGCCGTACCATTTTTTGGAGTCCGGGGAAAAGGAATGAGGGGCCGGATGTTTCCTCCGCGGCAGTTATATTTTTTCCGTCATTTGGGCAGGATGAAAATGTTTAACATTCCTTCTTTTCGGCGAGGTGCGAACATTGTTGGTCTGCCCGAATTGTCACGGAAAAGATATCGGAAAAATCGGCATTAACCAATACTACTGCTGGAACTGTTTCATCGAATTGTCCGTTGCGGACGGAAAGATCTGCGTCCATCAAATCGAAGAGGACGGCACCCTTTCCTCTTTGGATGATTTGTTTACCGAAGAGGAGCGGCGCTATCGGGCGTGAACGTCTGATCCCCTTTTTTCGGCCTGGTTTTGCCGGCCGGCTGAAAAACCAAGACGATTCACGTCTTTTTTTTGTTCTTTTTTGACCGGAAGATTTTTGCACGACCGGCTTGATCGAATCCGGTTTCACCCTTCCATCCCGCCGGCAACATCGTCGGGCATCCCCGGATCGGCTTCCGCACATAAGCTGCAGATGCAAATTCCTGATCAACCATGAGCGGACGGTTTCATGCTCCGTCATTCGCCGTTTCCTGGCCGGAAAAATCATCCGCTGAAAGCCTCGGTCTTCCTCTCCGCATCCCGTTCTCGGCCCGCTTTCGGGCCCCGCATTCCCGCAAATTGGACCTTCCATGGACTCTGCAGAATCCCATTAATGACAGTAAGCAATCCGCATCGAAATTCCTCCCGACAAGCAAACAGAAAAGCGGTCCATGCAAGCGGGCCGGCTCTTTTTCGCGAAAAGAAAAACGATAGCCCGCTTCATCTGCCTCCGGTCGGGGGACCCGGCCGTGGAAACCCGCCGGAGCGGCTCCCCCAGTTGTTTTCCCATATTTGCCGGAAAGCGAATTATCCATTCGAGCGGCAGGAAAGAGAAAGGTGAATGCGTTCCGGTCGGGAACCGGTCATTGCATTCGGAGCACCTCAATGAATCTTTCAAGTACAAATCGAAGGATTAAGTTGAATGTATATAAAAATGACGGAATATTCATAAAGTTTATTGATATTGAGAATCGGTATTAAAAATCGGAAGGTGGAAGTCTGCATATTTTCCGGACCGAAAATCGAGAAACAGAAATAAAAGGAGGAAAGAGACGGGAATTGAGAAATTTCCCGGGTTCATCCCGTAGGGTATTTTACGGAAGGGCTGAAAGATTACGAACTCTGCACGGCAAACTTATTCAGTCCTTTTCCGGCCGGATGTTTTCGTCGGTACGCTTTGCGCAGGGTGGAAGCATAAGGCCATGCATTGACCCGTTCGCCTCCGAAAAATGAACAGCCTGAGTCCTTGGAAATTAGGACTCAGGCAGTTTTTCATCCCCGGCGGCCAGACCGGGGGGCGTTCCGCATCCTTGAAAAGGGTGGTCTGTCTTTTTTCGCCGCGGCCCGTTCCCTTATTTTTTCAAGTGGTAGGGAACGGTGCTGACCACGACGTTTTTCCTGTGCAGCAAGTATTCGCGGAGGATCAGGCCCGATTGGTTATGCAAAATGTTGTGCCAGCCTTTCTTCGGCAAAAATTGGGGGATGATGACCGTCACGCCGTAATTGGCTTTCATCGCCCGGGAATTCACCATGTCAATGAATTTCCCCAATTTCCCGTTGATGTTCCTGTAGGAGGAGTAGATGGTGACAAGCCGGACCCCGGGCTGCCACTTCTTCCATTTCTCCTCGAATTTTTTCGTCTCTTCCTTCGTAAATCCGACGTAGACGGCGATGATCAGATCCGGCGACAAGGATTTGGCGTAAATCAGGGAATTTTCCACAACCCTCGTAATGCCGGATACGGGCACGATGATGATATTTCCCTTGATCGGCTTGGCGGGTTCATCGGGACAGATCCGCAATTGATCCCCCACCGCAAGATAGTGGTTCCGGATGCGGTCGAAAAACAATACGATCAGCGGCAGGAAGATGAGGACCGGCCAAACCTGGTTCAATTTGGTAATAAAAAACATGGACGTAACGATGAAGCAGATGATTGCGCCGGTCGTATTAATCAGGAACCTTCGCACCCAGCCGGCGGGTTTTTCCCGCATCCATTTGACCATCATTCCCGTTTGGGACAAGGTAAAGGGAATGAAGACGCCCACCGCATAGAGCGGGATCAGGTGTTCCGTATTTCCGTTGAACAGGAATACCAAAATAATGGCGGTCACGGCAAGGGTGAGAATTCCGTTGGAATAAACGAGACGTTCCCCCCGGCTCAGAAACATTCTGGGCAAATATTTGTCTTTGGCCAGATTTACGGCCAACAGCGGAAAAGCGGAAAATCCGGTGTTGGCGGCAAGCACCAGGATGATCGTCGTCGCCACTTGGATGAGATAGTAAACGATGTTTCGCCCGAAGGTATGGGACGCGATTTGGGAGACGACCGTTTCCGTCGCCGAGGGAACGATCCCGTAGTAATAGGCCAAAAAGGTGATGCCTGCCACCATGATGGCGAGGATCGTTCCCATGACCGCCAACGTTTTTGCCGCATTGGCCGGGGCCGGATCCTTGAAATTCGGGACGGCGTTGGATATGGCTTCCACGCCCGTTAAAGCGGAACATCCCGAGGCAAAAGCTTTCAGCAATAAAAACAGGGAAATGCCGGCGACCGGCGTCCCGACGGATACTTCCGTCTCCGGCGGCACCGCGCCGGTAACGATCTTATATAGGCTTGTTCCGATCAGCAACAATATGGCAAAGATGAACAAATAGACAGGAAAAGCGAAAACGTTGGCCGATTCGGTGATCCCCCTGAGATTTAAAATGGTGATGAAGATAATGAACGAAACGGCAATCTCCACTTTGAAAGGCAATAGAACCGGGAAAGCGGAAGCGATGGCATCCGCCCCCGACGAGACACTGACCGCCACCGTCAAAATATAATCCACCAACAAGGCGCCGCCGGCGATTAACCCGGGTTTGGCGCCGAGGTTTTCCTTCGATACGACGTAGGCCCCTCCCCCATGGGGGTAGGCGAAGATGATCTGGCGATAGGACAAGACGAGCGCCGTCAATAATATCAGAATTCCGAAGGCAATCGGAAGGGAATACCAGATGGCCAGATAGCTGAATGTGGCGAGAACGATGATCACTTGCTCAGGGCCGTAAGCAACCGATGAAAGCGCATCGGAAGAAAGGATGGCCAATGCTTTGACATTCGACAATTTTTGTTCATTGATTTCCGTCGACTTCAGCGGTCTTCCAATGAGCAGTCTTTTTACTGAAAATGCCAAAATCTCACCTTCTTAGTCCGAATAATGAGGTTTGCGGATGCTTTGTCCATGGGCCAAGACATCCAAAGAAAATCTCAAAGCGAATGGAGTGGAACCTTGTGCCATGTGTTCGTCAAGCATCCGGCACCTGATGCATCCCTTTCTTTCCCGATGGCGCGAAAGGGCTACCGCCCGGGTTTGGCCCTTGAGCCTCGCATGGTTCGGATTCACCCCCGGAAAAGGTTTTGCATTCGACGAAAGATTTTTTATTTGTGTCCCAAAGATGAAGAACTGGGAAGCAGAATGATATGTTACTCCTTTTTTGGCGAAATGTAAATACGCGGATTCGAAATTTATTTGTTGATATTTTATGGATGGATTCATTTTCCATCCATAACTGCAGAACAGCATTCGATGGCTTCTTGTATGAACGGCCGGCTAAATGCCATGGCCGTTTTTCTGAAAGGCCCGAGGGACGCATTCCTGCCGGAACCTTCCCCTCTTCAGCCGTTGGCGGCCATCCTTCCGCTTATGTTTCCCCGTTTCTCCCCCGCCGGCCGATGTTCCTTCCGTTTGCGGCCGGGGAAAACACGATTTTTTCAGCCGCGTTTTATCTTAATCTGTTCAGTTTCGCTTCCGATCCCGAAAATCCTTCGGACGCCATTGCCATTTCCCGTCCGCTTCTCCGGTCATCCCGAAAGCCTTCGCGGGTTCGTCCCGTTCATTGGCGCCCCGGAACCTTCTTGAGGCTCTTTCGACGGACGAATCAAGATCCTTTCCTTTTTTCGGGGAATGTCCGCGAATAAAAAACCGCTGTTTTGTAAACCTAAAACGAGGAGGATGGCCCATGGACATCAAAATGAAATGGTTTTACCGGCTGGCTTTTTTGCTGTTATTATTCATCGTGCTTTTTGTTTTTTTTAAATTGCAGCCCTTTTGGCATCCGGTCTTGACGACGGTCTTGAAGGCGCTCTTCCCCTTTGCCGTGGCCGCATTCATTGCCTATCTCCTCTATCCGCTCATCCGCTATCTGCAGAAAAACGGCTTGCCGAAAGCGCTGTCCGTCCTGATCATCTATCTTTTGTTTTTCGGCGGCGCCGGGGTGGCCATTTACAAAGGTTTGCCGGCGTTATTGGACCAATTGAAGGAACTGTCGGCCAATGCGCCTTATGTGATGGAACAATATGAAAATTGGGTTTCCGTCGTCGAAAGAAACACGAAAACTTGGCCGGACGGCTTCAAAGAGGAGATTGATCAAGGTTTTGCCGCGGTCAATGAAACGGTGGAGAGGATCGCCGAAAAAACCCTGTCCTTCTTCTTTTGGATTGTCGACTCGTTCATCATCTTGACGTTGATTCCCTTTATCGCCTTTTTTATGATCAAAGATATGGAGGTTATCCAGAAGGCCTTTTGGTCGGTCGTCCCGGAAAAATGGAAAGATCCCTTGAGGGATTTCTTCGCCGAAGTCGACCGTTCCCTCGGCGGCTACATACGGGGCCAGCTGATCGTCTGTACGCTGATCGGCGGCCTTTCTTCCCTCCTTTTTTGGTGGATCAAAATGAAATATCCCCTCATTTTGGGATTGATCGTCGGGGTCACCAACGTGATCCCCTATTTCGGCCCGATCATCGGGGCGGTCCCGGCGGTCGTGATCGCCGCGACCGTTTCTTTTCGCATGGCCGTCTATGTGGTGCTCATCCTTTTTATTTTGCAATTCCTTGAAGGAAATATTATTTCCCCTTATGTGGTCGGGAAAAGTGTTGACTTGCATCCCCTTTTCATCATATTATCGATCTTGATCGGGGAAGAGGCGGGCGGGGTTTTGGGCCTTGTTTTGGCCGTCCCGATCGTCGCGATCCTGAAGACCGCCCTCTTGGAATTGCGGCGGCAAATGAAGGGGAAGGAACGGGCCGGATGAAAGACGAAAAAGCAAGAAAGCATTGACAATCCCGGCCGCTGTGAATATAATCCTCTATATAATAAACAATGAAAAACAGCCAAACGGCTGCGGAATAAATCCATCCGCGAAAGCGTTTCAGGCGAAAGAAATAAGCGGAATTTCCCTGGAAGGACAGAAATTCCAGATGAAGGATAACGGAAGGCAGATCCGGAGTGCAGGAAAACCCTGCCGCAATGACGCGTCATAACCGACAAGTGACGGGAGAAGCGGAACGTTTCCTCCCTGATCAGGGTGATACCACGGAAAACTCTTCGTCCCTGCATTTGGGATGGAGAGTTTATTTTGTGTAGCGTCCATACATAATGAAAACGTCAGCTCAAGGAGGTTTTTATTGATGAAACGGTTATCCAGTTCCGAAATCAGGCAAATGTTTTTGGCCTTCTTCCGGGAAAAAGGCCATCGGGTGGAGCCGAGCGCTTCGCTGATTCCGAAGGACGACCCGAGTCTTTTGTGGATCAACAGCGGGGTCGCCACGCTGAAAAAATATTTCGACGGGCGGGTGAAACCGGAAAACCCCCGCATCACCAACGTGCAAAAATCGATCCGCACCAATGATATTGAAAATGTCGGCAAAACGGCACGGCATCATACCTTTTTTGAAATGCTCGGAAATTTTTCCATCGGCGATTACTTTAAAAAAGAGGCGATCGAATGGGCCTGGGAGTTTTTGACGAGCCCGAAATGGATCGGCTTTGACCCGGACAGGCTTTCCGTGACGATCCATCCCGAGGACGATGAAGCTTTTCGCATTTGGCGGGATGAGATCGGGATCCCGGAAGAGCGGATCATCCGTTTGGAAGGGAACTTTTGGGATATCGGCGAAGGGCCGAGCGGACCGAACTCGGAGATCTTCTATGACCGGGGTCCGGAATTCGGGAACGACCCGAACGATCCGGAACTTTTCCCGGGCGGGGAAAACGACCGCTATTTGGAAGTGTGGAATCTGGTCTTTTCCCAATTCAATCATAATCCCGACGGCAGCTACACCCCCCTCCCGAAAAAGAACATCGATACGGGGATGGGTCTGGAGCGGATGGCTTCCATCCTGCAGAACGCCCCGACGAATTTTGAGACGGATCTGTTCCTGCCGATCATCCGGGAGACGGAGAAAATTTCCGGGGAGACCTACGGACGGGACCGGGAAAAGGACGTGGCCTTCAAGGTCATTGCCGATCATATCCGCGCCGTGACCTTCGCCGTCTCCGACGGGGCCCTTCCGTCCAACGAAGGACGGGGATATGTCCTCCGAAGACTGCTCAGGCGCGCCGTCCGTTACGGGAAAATGCTCGGCATCGACCGGCCGTTCATGCACGGGCTCGTTCCGGTCGTCGCGGAGATTATGGGCGATTTCTATCCGGAAGTGGCCAAAAGAAAAGAATTTGTCCAAAAGGTTGTCAAAACGGAAGAGGAACGTTTCCATGAAACCCTCAACGAAGGGCTGGCCATCCTGCAGGAGGTCATCAAGGAAGAAAAGGAAAAAGGGACAAAGGTCATCAGCGGGGAAGTGGTGTTTAAGCTTTATGACACCTACGGTTTTCCCGTCGAGCTGACGGAGGAATACGCCGCGGAAAGCGGCATGGAAATCGACCGCACGGGATTTGAAACGGAAATGGAAAAACAGCGGGAGCGGGCGAGAAACGCCCGGCAGGAAGCCGGTTCCATGCAGGTCCAGGGCGGCGTCCTGGGGGATATCACCGTCCAAAGCGAATTTGTCGGCTACGACTTGCTGGAAACGGAGGCGAAGGTCCTGACGATCATAAAGGACGGAGATTTGGCCGACGGGGCTTCCAGCGGGGAAGAAGTGCAAATGATTTTGGACCGCACCCCCTTTTATGCGGAAAGCGGCGGGCAAGTCGCCGACCGGGGGCTCATCGAAAACGCCCATTTCCTCGGCAGGGTGCTGGACGTGCAAAAATCCCCGAACGGGCAAAACCTGCATAAAGTTTTTGTGGAATCGGGAAGCCTCCTGACCGGCGAACAAGTGACGGCAAAGGTCGATGAAAAAAGCCGGGTGAACATCACGAGAAACCATTCCGCCACCCACCTGCTGCACCGGGCGTTAAAGGACGTCTTGGGCGAACATGTCAACCAGGCGGGCTCCCTGGTGGCGCCGGACCGTTTGCGCTTCGACTTCTCCCATTTCGGGCCGGTGACGCGGGAAGAATTGGAGCGGATCGAAACGATCGTCAACGAAAAGATTTGGGAAAGCCTGCCCGTCACCATTTCCCACATGCCCCTTGATGAAGCCAAGGCCATGGGCGCCATGGCCCTCTTCGGGGAAAAATACGGGGAGATCGTCCGCGTCGTGAATATCGGCGGCTATTCCCTCGAGTTGTGCGGCGGCTGCCATGTGCCGAACACCTCCGTCATCGGCTTGTTCAAGATCGTCTCCGAAGAAGGGATCGGCGCCGGAACCCGGCGGATCGAAGCCTTGACCGGCGAAAGGGCATACGCCTATTTCAACAGCCAAATCGAGATCTTGAACGCGTCGGCGAAAAAGTTAAAGGCGCGGCGGGAAGAATTGCCGGAAAGAATTGAAGGCCTGCTGAACGAAGTGAAGGAACTGCAGCGGGAAAACGAATCCCTGGCGGCCAAGATCAGCCATTTGGAGGCGGAACAATTGGTCGGCTCGGCGAAAGAGATCAACGGCGTCAAGGTCTTGGCCAAAAGGGTACAGGCCCGCAATATGAATCAGCTGCGCGCCATGGTGGATGAATTGAAGGTGAAGATCGGATCCGGCGTCATCGTCCTCGGCACCGTTGACGACGACGGCAAAGTCCAGCTGAGCGCCGGGGTGACGAAGGATTTGACCGGCCGCTATCACGCCGGAAAGCTGATCAAGGAAGTCGCGGGCATATGCGGCGGCAGCGGCGGCGGCAGGCCGGACATGGCGCAGGCGGGCGGAAAAAATCCCGGCAAGCTGGACGAGGCGCTCGCCTTTGCCGAGAACTGGATAAAAAAGTTTTAATATCTTGTTCAACTGGTGTACAATATAAATAACAGTCAGGCTGCGCAGTTTGCCAACGGAAAGCGAGGTGCATGAAGTGGGATCGCTGGACAAAACCATGCAATTCCATTTTCCCGAAGAGCCGCTGGAGAAGGAAGTAAGGGAAGTCATCTTTCACGTCTTCCAGGCGCTGGAGGAAAAAGGATACAATCCGATCAACCAAATCGTCGGCTACTTATTATCAGGGGATCCCGCCTATATCCCGAGGCATAAGGACGCCAGAAACATCATCCGGAAACTGGAGCGGGATGAAATCATCGAAGAGCTGGTAAAATCCTATTTGGAGCATCATCGTGAGGAAAAGTAATGCGGATCATGGGACTGGATGTCGGCACGAAAACGGTGGGCGTGGCGGTTAGCGACCCGTTCGGCTGGACCGCCCAGGGAGTGGAAACGATCGCCATCGACGAAGAACAGGACGAATACGGTTGGGAGCGGCTGGGAAAACTCATCGCGGAATATCAGGTGGATCAAATCGTCATCGGTTTTCCGAAAAACATGGACGGATCCACCGGTCCGCGGGCGGAAGCGGTCCGGCGATACGCCGCCATGGCGGAAGAAAGGTTTCATATCCCGGTCATTTTATGGGACGAGCGCCTGTCGACGATGGCCGCCGAGAGGATTTTGCTGAAGGCGGACATGAGCAGAAAAAAAAGGAAAAAGGTCATCGACAAGATGGCGGCGGTCATGATTTTGCAAAATTATTTGGACAGCAAAAAATCACGGATATAATACGGAGGTTAAAAAATGGAACACGGCGACAACCACATTACGGTCATCGACGACGAAGGCAACGAGCAGCTGTGCGAGATCCTGTTCACCTTCGAATCGGATGAATTTAACAAATCCTATGTCCTCTATTATCCGGTGGGGGCCGAAGAGGATGAAAACGGGGAAATCCAAATTTACGCATCCAGCTTTACGCCGGGCGACGAAGAAGGGCAATTGCAGCCGATTGAAACGGAGGAAGAATGGGATATGATCGAGGAAGTGCTGGACGCTTTCCTCGCGGAAGAGGAAGAGGAGGAAGAAAAATAAAAAAATGGCAGAGTAATCGATTTTCATTCGATTGCTCTTTTTTTTTTCAGAAAAATATTGCCATTGATTCGGGAAAGTATAGTATAATGATTCGCGAGAATCGGTTACTTTCCCGAATATCCTCGAATTTTAAGGAGGAAGCGCATGGATAAAGAACAAATCTTGCTGGAGAGGCAAAGGGAAGCGAAAGTCGTCCGGAAAATCGTCTTCATCACCGCCTCCGTCATTCTCCTTATTTTTGCCGGAATCGTGACGGGGGGATATTTATATGTGAAAAACGCGCTGGAACCGCGGGATCCGCAGGATCACCGGGAAATTGAAGTGAAAATCCCGATCGGGTCCGGGGTGGGGACCATCGCCGACATCTTGGAAAAGAAGAAGGTCATCAAAGACGCCACCGTTTTCAAGTATTACGTGAAATTGAAAAACGAAACCGGTTTCCAGGCGGGCACCTATCATTTGAAGCCTTCGATGACCTTCGATGAAATAATCGCCAGCCTGAAAACGGGAAAAGTCTATAAAGACGCGGTCTACAAAATCACGATCCCGGAAGGGACCCGCCTGAAGGACATCGTTGCGATCATCGACAGGGAAACGAAATATTCGAAAGGCGAGATTGAAGCCTTAGTGAACGACCGGACATTTATCAGACAATTGATGGACGAGTATCCCGGATTGCTGACCGAAGAGATTTTGCAGAAAAATGTCAAATATCCGCTGGAGGGATATTTGTTTCCCGCCACCTATACATTTGACGACGAGAATGTTCCCTTGGAAAATATTATAAGAGAGATGGTGAAAAAGACGGACGATGTCCTGCAGAAATATTTGCCGGACATCGAACAGAAGAAGATGACCGTCCATCAGGTGCTGACGCTGGCTTCCCTGATCGAGGAGGAAGCGACGAAGCTGTCCGACCGGAAACTGATTTCCAGCGTGTTTTACAACCGGATGAAGATCGGCATGCCCCTGCAGACGGATCCGACGGTATTGTACGCCCTCGGGATCCATAAAGACAGGGTGCTCTATGAAGACTTAAAAGTGGACGATCCGTACAACACTTACAAGCACGCCGGGCTGCCTCCGGGGCCGATCGCCAATGCCGGCACCGACTCGATTGAAGCGGCGCTGTATCCGAAACATTCCGATTACTATTATTTTCTGGCGACCAAAACGGGGGAAGTGCTGTTTTCCAAAACGAAGGAAGAGCATGATGAAAAATACAACACCCATATCGCCGGGCAAAAATGATATTCGCTTTTTTCCGATTCTGTGTTATAATATCTCAAGTATTTAAAGAGGATGCATGGAAGAAGGAAAAGGAGCGGGCTCATTCAGCAGTCGCTTCTTCTCTTTATGGGGAAAAACGGCCCCGCTCTCGGCCGGAGGAAGGGGCCGGGCATATGCGGCAACGGAATTGCGGTCTTTCCGCGGGTTTCAAAAAAATCTGCGGAAAGATCCCCTTTTTTTAACCGCCGGCGGATAACCGGACGGAAAAAATCCTCTATGCCGGGACGGGATGCCGGCTTCGGGATCCGGAAGCCCGGATCTTTGGAACCGGTCCCGGTTGCCATGGACGCCATCCTGCCGGAACGGGTCCCGTCCGGACGGCCGGCGCCGCCGGGGAGAGGCGGAAAATTTCTTTCGCAGGCAGAAATCCGGCGCCTGAGGGAAAAAGGGCATGCCCGGCGATTTTCGAGGTGAGTCTGATGAAAAGACCTGAAATCTCTGTCACCCCCTTTTCCGTGGAAGATATCGAACCGTTGATCGAAGCCGGGGCCGATGCCTTCCTCATCGGGGAAGAGCGCTACGGGCTTTGCCTGGCGGGGGAATTTAAGCGGGAGGATATCCGGCGGGCGGCCGAGGCCGCCCACCGCCGCGGAAAAAAGGTGTACGTGTCGATGAACGCCCTCTTCCACAACGATCTCGTCGACGAATTGGCGGACTATGTCGCCTTTTTGCAGGAATGCGGCGCCGACGCCGTCATCTTCGGCGATCCCGCCGTTTTGATGACGGTCCGCGAAACCGCCCCGGGGATGAATCTGCACTGGGACCCGGAAATGACGGCGACGAACTGGTACAGCTGCAATTATTGGGGGAGGAAAGGGGCGAAACGGGCGGTCCTCTCCCGGGAGCTGAGCATGGATGAAATCTTGGAGATCAAAGCCCGCGCCGAAGTGGAGATCGAAGTGCAAGTACACGGCATGACCTGCATGTTCCATTCGAAGCGGAAACTGATCGGGAACTATTTCGCCTACCGGGGAAAGCAGCTGGCGGTCGAAAGGGGAGACGGTTTCCTCTTCCTCTTCGACAAGGAGCGCAACAATAAATATCCGATCTTCGAAGACGCAAACGGAACCCATATCATGAGCCCGAACGATATTTGCATCATCGACGAACTCGGTGAGCTGATCGAAGCCGGCATCGACTGCTTCAGGATCGACGGGATTTTTAAGGATCCCGCCTATTTAAGGGAAGTGACGAAGGCCTACCGGACCGCCGTCGACGCCTATTTGGAAAGCCCCGGAAAATACGGGCGGCTGAAAGGGGAGCTGCTTGCGAAGATTCAGGCGGTGCAGCCGAAAAACCGGCCGCTGGATACGGGGTTCTTTTTCAAGGAAACGGTCTATTAGAGGGGGGAAAGCCATTGACCGGGCCTGCTGCGGAAACCGCCCTCGAAAGGAAAGAAAAACGGGCGGTGAAAAAGCCGGAATTGCTGGCGCCTGCCGGGAATTTGGAGAAGCTGAAAGTCGCCGTCCTCTACGGGGCGGACGCCGTTTATTTGGCCGGCCGGGAATACGGCCTTCGTTCCAATGCGGACAATTTTTCCCTGGAGGAGATGAGGGAAGGGGTCCGGTTCGCCCGTCAACACGGAGCGAAAGTGTACGTGGCGGCGAATATTTACGCCCACAACGAAAACATCCCGGGGCTGGAAGATTATTTGCGGGCCGTTGAAGAGGCGGGGGTGGACGGCGTGATCGTCGCCGACCCGCTGGTTATCGAGACTTGCAAAAAGGTAGCCCCGGCCCTGGAAATCCATTTGAGCACCCAGCAGTCCCTGTCCAACTGGAAGGCCGTCCAATTTTGGAAGGAAGAGGGGCTCGACCGGGTCGTGCTGGCGAGGGAAACGAGCGCGGAGGAAATCCGCCTCATCAAAGAGAAAGTGGACATCGAAATCGAGACCTTCATCCACGGGGCGATGTGCATCGCCTATTCCGGCCGCTGCGTCTTGAGCAACCACATGACGGCAAGGGACTCAAACCGGGGCGGGTGCTGCCAATCCTGCCGGTGGGATTACGACCTGTACCGGCTGGAGGGAGAAAATGAAGTCCCCCTCTTTTCCGAGGGCGATCCTCCCTTCTCCATGAGCGCCAAGGATTTGCGCCTGGTTGAAGCGATCCCGAAAATCATCGGTCTCGGGATCGACAGTTTGAAAATTGAAGGGAGGATGAAATCGGTCCATTACGTGGGCACCGTGACGAACGTCTACCGACAGGTGATCGACCGGTATTGTGAAGATCCGGAAAATTTCCGGCTGGAAAAGAGATGGCTGGACGAGCTGGAAAAATGCGCCAACCGGGAAACGGCCCCCGCCTTTTTTGAGGGATTTCCCGATTACCGGCAGCAGCTGTTCAAAAACCACAGCAAAAAGCCGAGCCACCAATTTGTCGGCATGGTGCTCGGCTACGACCCGGAAACGGGGACGGCGACCGTCCAGCAGCGCAATTTTTTTCAAACGGGGGATAGATTGGAGTTTTTCGGGCCGGGCATGAAACATTTTACGATGGAACTCGGAGAATTGACCGATGAAGAAGGGAATCGGATCGAAGCGGCCAGGCATCCGCTCGAGATCGTAAAGATAAAAGTCGATCATCCGGTCGAACCGTACTACATGATTCGAAAGGAGAACTGACATGCAGGGGAAACCGGTAGTCATAGGGGTCGCCGGCGGCTCCAGTTCCGGCAAGACCACGGTGGCAAAGGCGATCTGCGAAAGGCTGGGGCACCAATCCATCGTTTTAATCGAACAGGATGCCTATTACAAAGATCAAAGCCAACTCCCCTTTGAGGAACGTTTGAAGGTCAACTACGACCATCCGTTGGCTTTCGACACCGAGCTGCTCATCGAGCATTTGCAGAAATTGATCCGTTACGAGCCGATCGACATGCCGGTCTATGATTACAAAGCCTATACCCGCTCAACGGCAACGATCCGGGTCGAGCCCCGGGACGTGATCATTTTGGAAGGCATTTTGGTGCTGGAAGACGAAAGGCTGCGCAAGCTGATGGACATCAAATTGTTTGTCGACGCCGATCCGGACATCCGCATCATCCGCCGTCTGCAGCGGGATATCCTGGAAAGGGGGCGGTCGATGGAATCGGTCATCCGCCAGTATTTGGAGGTTGTCCGTCCGATGCACAACCAATTTATTGAACCGACGAAGAGGTATGCCGACATCATCATACCGGAGGGCGGGAAAAATGCGGTAGCCATCGATTTGATGGTGACAAAAATCAAAACCATACTGGAAAAAAAGTCATTTTTATGAAATGATATCATAAATACAATTATTAACCACGTAAACCCATTCCCGCATGGCCGAGCCCCAACGGCTTGCCTGCCATGCAGGGGATTTTTCTATTGACCATAAAACGGTCCGATGAACAAAAAAAATACAATAAGGAATGATCATAAGGAGTGAGGGAAGATGACAGGCGAAAAAAGCTATCCGATGACGAAGGAAGGGAGAGAAAAATTACTCCAGGAGCTGGAATATTTGAAAACGGTTAAAAGAAAAGAAGTGGTGGAACGGATCAAAGTTGCCCGCAGCTATGGGGATCTGTCCGAAAACTCGGAATACGATTCCGCCAAAGAAGAGCAGGCTTTCGTGGAAGGCAGGATCAGCCTCCTGGAAAAAATGCTCCGCAATGCGGTCATCATTGAAGAAGACGATTCGGATGTGGTGACCTTGGGGAAATCGATCACTTTCGTGGAACTGCCCGACGGGGAAGAAGAAACCTATACGATCGTCGGGAGCGCGGAAGCCGATCCCTTTGAAGGGAAAATATCCAATGACTCCCCGATCGCCAAGAGCCTGCTGGGCAAAAGGGTAGGCGATGAAGTGGTGGTACAGACTCCCGGCGGCGAAATGAACGTCAAAATCATCGCGATTAAATAAAAGCGTCTCTTTCTTATCGGCCGGTCTGACGATCGGCAGATGCGGCCGCCTCCGGCCGCACAGGAGAAACAGGCCTTATCGGCGGCAGGAAAACGGGCCGGATTCCGGAAAGGGAAAGCCCGTTCCCCTGCCTGAGGAGCCGCCCGTTTGCCGGGCGGAGCTTCTCCGCCTTTGCCGCCTTTAAGGAGGAGCTTTCCGCCGATGAAACCGGCGCATTGCATGACGGATTTTCGTGATTCCGCCAAGGGAAGCTGCCCGGCAACCGCCCGGGGCGGCTTTTTTTTTTTTGTGTCCGGCTTTCCCGTTTCGACGGTTTCGGGGTGGCGTGCCGTCTGGAAAACGACGGATGCCTCATCGGTTTTCCGCCGTCCGCAGCTGTTTGCCGGCCGGGAAGGGAAGCCGTGAAGCCGAAATCGCTGGCGCGTTTGAACGGCCTGCCGTTATCCGCCGCCCGTTATCTTAAACACGGGGCTTCGCCGGATGGACCAGGTTTTTCGTCCGGACCGGCCTGTCAAGGGCGTCCCGGCGGTTTTAGGAAAAACGGCAGGCTTTCGGCTGCGGCATAAGCAATCGCCTGTTTTCGCTTCCGGTTCCGGACGGGTTTGAACGGACCGCCGCCCCGTACGCGTCCGGACGGATCTTGCCCGTTCGTCGATGTTTTGCTGATACGCCATTGTCAGACCACCCGCCTATCTTGCGGCAAAACCTCTACCGGCGTCTAAAAACTTGCTGCCCCGTCTACACTGCTAAGGGGTGGTTCCTATGCCGAACAGAATCCGGGGAATCTCCGTGTTCATCCTTTGCGCCATCCTTGTTCTCCTTTTGCGGTTGGCGCAGATTCAATTGTTGGAACCGGAATCCTTCGGCAAGCATCACATCAATCTGCTGGAAGAAAGCGTGAAACAAAGGGCGCAGGAGTTTTTGCTGGATGACGGGCGGGGGGAATTTTATGACAAAAACGGCCGTGCCCTCACCGGCACGAAAGTCCCCTCCCTCGTCCTTTTCCCGTTTTTGAAGGATATGGACTGGGATGTGGAGGCACTTGCGGAAATCTTGAACGTAACGCCCGAGGAAATCGAGGCCGCGGTGCGGACGGCGGAGAAGCCCTTCGTCTTCGGCCGGCCGTTGACGGAGGAAGAAATGGAGAAAATCAACCGGCTGAAAATCCCCGGCGCCTTTGCCGTTTATAAGGAGACGGACGGGAAGGACACCATCGCCGCCCAATTGATCGGCGTCGTCGGCGTAAACGGGAAACTGTTCCGGCAGAGATATCCGGACCGGCCCGGCGCCGGCAGGATCCCCGTCGGCCTTACCGGTTTGCAAAAAGGTTTTGACGAATTTCTGATCCCCGATGAAAATTCCAGGCTAGTTTTTCATGTGGACGGCAAGGGGGATCCGTTGTTCGGCCTGCATGTCCGATACATAAGTCCGGCCAATCCCTATACCCCGCTGAAGGCGATCATGACGATCGACGGGGAGATCCAGCGGGAGGCGGAACGGATCGCCGACCTGCACAAGATGAAAAAAGGCGGGATCGTTCTCCTCGACATCGAGACAAACAGCGTCCTCGCCCTTGTTTCCCGGCCGGATCTCAACCGGGAACAACCTTTTTCCGGCGAAGGGAGCAAAAATTTTCCGGCGACTGCCCAAATCCCCGGTTCGGTTTTTAAAACCGTCATCGCGGCGGCGGCGATCGAGGAGGGAATCGTTCCGCCGGATCGTCAATTTGATTGCGACCGGCCGATCGCCGGAGAAGGGGAGGCGGAAAGGAAGCTGGGGGCCCTCGATTTTCCCGACAGCTTCGCGCAAAGCTGCAACTATACCTTTGCCCAATTGGCGAAGGAATTGGCCGAAAAAGACAAGAATCTGATCGAAAAATACGCGGAAAAGCTCGGCCTGTTGGAACCCGTCGGCTGGAGGGGGGACGTTTTCCGCTTTCCGGATTTCCGGCAGCTGCCCGACGAGGAAGGGGGCAGGGTTTTTTTGAACGACGAGGAGCGGAGGGATAAAAATTTCGCGGCCTTAACGGGCATCGGGCAAAAAAACGTGCGGATTACTCCCCTGGCGGCCGCGAATATGATGGCGGCCATCGCCCGGGGAGGGGAAAAGAAACAAGTCCGCTTCGTATCGGAAATCCGGTACGCGGATGGGACGACCATGTTTTCCTTTCCGGAGCAAAGGATGGCAGGGGAAAACATTTCCACCGATACGGCGGCCGCATTGCAAAAATTGCTCCGCGGCGTCGTGGAAAAAGGAACCGGCAGCCCGTTGAACCATTTGCCCGCTGCGGTAGCCGGAAAATCCGGCACGGCAGAGACGAACCGCTACGTCGGGGAAAAGCAGCTGCTCAACAAATGGTTCGTCGGCTATTTTCCCTTCGACACACCGAAATACGCGCTGGCGGTCGTGAATCTGGACGTTTTTGCCGACGAAGGATCGGTGTTGCCCATCTTCGGAGACATGGTAAAATATTTACACAGGAAAGGAAAATAATTTACAGTGTTGGATTACCCGGCCGGTTCATATACTTTTGGTAGCCATCCTTCCGAAGGAGGGGGAAAAATTGCCGGAAAATCAATATTATCCGCCCTTCCGGACATCCAGGGCGGAGCAGCACGCCAGAAAAAGAAAGGAAAATTTTATCTTAAATCTTTTAATTGCCGTCGTGTTTCTGCTGATCATCATTGTCGCTGTTTCCATCTTGACGGGTAATCCTCCCGACCGGGCCGGTCAGGGGGATCAGGGCAACAAAAACGCCGAAAATACCGCCGCCGTGGACAAAGGTTCGAAGGCGGAAGGGAAGACCCCGGCATCCGGTTCCGGCACTTCGACGGAACAGGGGGACAAGCCGGCCGCGGAAGGGGAAGAAAGTGATGCCGAAACCGGAAGCAGGGAGCATGCCGAGGTTCCGCAAACGGAAAGCGGGACGGCTGGAAATCAAGAAGTGGAGATCGCGGAAACCGGAAACGATCCGAATGTGATCAAAACCGTCGTCAACCCGGCCTGGGAGCCGGTGGGTACCGTACAGAGCGGCGAACATGTCACCCGGTACGATGAAGGCACCGTCGACCGGCAGGAAATGGACCGGGCCATGGCCTATGCGGCAGGTCTGGCGGAAGATGACATGATCGTCTGGTGGGTCGGCCACGGCGGCGAGCCGAACAGAAATGTGATCGGCACGATCACATCGAAGGATCAGACGAAGATTTACCGCGTCTATTTGGAATGGGTGGACGGACAAGGATGGAAGCCGGTGAAATTGCAATATTTGCGGGAAAACGATAAAAAACGATGAAAACAGGGAGAAGGATCGATGAAAATCGCTGTAATCGGAGCCATGGAAGAAGAAGTGGAAATTTACCGGGAGAACATGAGGGATAAACATGCCTTTACGGTTGCCGGATGCGAATTTACGGAAGGAAAATTGGCGGGGAAAGACGCGGTCCTCTTGCGTTCGGGGATCGGCAAGGTCAACGCGGCCATGGGCACCGCCCTGATGTTGGAAAAATTCAAGCCGGATTATGTCATCAATACCGGTTCCGCCGGGGGGCTGAATCCGTCCCTGAAAGTCGGGGACATCGTCATATCCACGGAGGTCCGCCATCACGATGTGGACGCCACCGCCTTCGGCTACGCCTACGGACAAGTCCCGCAGATGCCCGAATCCTTCGCTGCCGATTCCTTTCTCGTGGAACTGGCGGAACAATGCGCGGCGGGGATCACGGATGTCCGAACGGTGAAGGGACTGATCGCCACCGGAGATTCATTCATCAACGATCCGGAACGGGTGAAGGAAATTCAAAGAAAATTTCCCGGTCTGCAGGCGGTGGAAATGGAAGCGGCGGCCATCGCCCAGGTGGCCTATCAGTTTTCCGTTCCCTTTGTCATCATCCGTTCCCTTTCCGATATCGCAGGAAAGGATTCCGATCTTTCCTTCGAGCAATATTTGCGGAAGGCGTCGCAAAACTCCGCTTCCCTCGTCATGAAGATGGTGGAATCGCTATAAACGGATCTTCCGATCGGAAAAGGGAGGCCGGAGGCCTTTTAAGGAAGGCATCCGGCTTTCGTTTTTACATGATTTCGCCGACGGCATCATCGATCATCCGGAAGCTGAACCCTTGCTAACCGGGTTTTCCCCAAGGAGATCTTCCTTTCCAGGAGCCGGGGGCCGGTTTTCTCGGGGCGTTCTTTCGGATATCGGGATCCATCGGCAAAAAAGAGTAAATAAGAAAACCGTTCTTGTTTGGCCGGTTGCGGCGCCAAAACGGAGCGGTTTTCTTTTTTGCCCAAGTGGATGGGAACAGACCGGGCCCCTCTTTACGCGCCATTTTCCTGATTTTTCATGGGGAAAGAACGGATTTTCTATGTTAATCTATAAATATCAGTTTTTCGGATCAACCATCCGTCGCCGGATGGAAAGATCGGAAGGTGGAAACATGGAAGATAGGAAAAAATTGCGGGAGAAAATTTCCGACTATCATCATTTTTCCTTTGTTTTAATTGCCCTCAGCGCATTTTTATATATCGGAATTTTCATAGACCAATATCAATATGAAGGCCGGCGTGTTCTCTTCCTGGCGACGGGGATGATCCTTTTCCTCCTTTTCGCCTTTTTCTTCCGCTTTTTGTCCGGCAGGTATGAAAAGATGCTCGAGGAAATGGAGGAAAAATGAATGCCCGTGCCGGGGGAGGAAGATCCGTCCGGACCGGATGCCCGGGCGGTGTTCACAAAAATTTCATTAATTTGTGAACAACTGTTCAAAATTCGTCCCGTAAACCACATATTCCCCGTGCTAAACTGATTATAGACAGATCGATGAGGAGTGGGAATATGCTGGCTGTAATCGTCGGCCTTTTGATCAGTACCGTCATCGGAATCTATATCGCCAACGAAGTCAGTGTTGAATGAATTTTCGGCTTTTTTGGCGGCCGGGCCGCAAGGCTGGCCTTTCTCTTGTGTTTTTTCATCCGATTTCCCCCCCTTTATGTGAAGGATGGGCTTGCCCCATCCGACGCGGGAAGAAATTTCTGAAAATCCTTTCCCCCGTTTTCGAAACGGGGTTTTTTTCGCGTTCCAAAAAGGTTCCCCGGCGAGGTACCCCGCGGAGTACCCGGCATCCCCTTCCTTCCGGGGGGCGGGGACCTGCGGAACCTGGCGGGTCCGGATACGGAGCAACGGTTTTTCCTTTCTGATGGCGGCGGTGTTTTTTAACAGGGAACCGTCCGGAAGCCAAGGTTGTCCCCAGGCCGTTTTCCCGGTTGTTCACCGCCGCCTTACCGCTGAATGGTGCGGCAACCCGGGACCCTTTTCTTAAGTTATGTTTCCGTGGCAAGGAAAACCGTTCCCCGGAGCTTTACAGAAGGCGTACAGGCACGCGAAACCGCAGGGCCACATACAATGATAATACATGGTTTTCCGCCGGTTGGGCAGCAGAATCATCCGGTTTAGGAGGTATCGTGTCTGTGGCTGGTTTCCTTTCAAGCCTCGCCTTTTTCATCAAACAGCTTTCCCTTCTCGTGTCCTACGTCAAAAATAACGCCTTTCCCCAACCGCTGTCCCCGAGCGAAGAAAAATATTATTTGCAAAGAATGGCCGAGGGCGACCTGGAAGCCCGCAATCTGCTCATCGAGCACAATCTGCGGCTCGTCGCCCACATCGTGAAAAAGTTTGAAAATACGGGGGAAGATCAGGAAGATTTGATCTCCATCGGCACGATCGGCCTGATCAAAGCGATTGAAAGCTTTTCCGAGGGAAAGGGGACAAAATTGGCTACATACGCGGCGAGATGCATAGAAAATGAGATTTTCATGTCATTAGATATGCATGAATGCAATCGAATGATGTAAATGAAAAAGCCCCTCTGACGTTTAGCTTCAAATTGAAACGGAACGAACCGATCATTGCCATTACAAGCGTTTCCGGGAGTACGCCATTTCTTTTTCATCACGATTTATTTCAAAACAACTTTGAATTGTGAAATTTCGTCAAGTTGAGGAATTAGAGTTTTCGTTTCCATTCCTCAAACATGTTACCGGATACAGTTCCTTTTGTGGATGGTTAAACGTTTAACGGATCCGATCAAAATTTTTCAGGGCATGTGATTTTATCGAATATGGAGATGCGGATACAAAATACCGGGACCATAGGATAAAACGGTTGAATTGGAAAAAAACGGGCGGACAGGCAGAAAAACCGATTATTTTCCGGATCATAGTGGGGATCCAAGGTTTATCCGAATCGGGTTTAGGAAAAAAATAAGGGCAGTGGCTAACAAATAACATTATTGGTAATTTCTGTACTGTTCCCGTTGGCAGTCAGCAACACCTGTACTAAGTGAGCCCGGTTACTTACAACATCTTGCCATGAAATGGCCGCAAGTAAGGGGATTGAAACGGTGAATAATTCCAGGGCTGTTTTTTCTTGCTCTTTTCAAAACCGTACCACAGTCGGAAATCATGAAACCTATGAATTTCCAAGAAGAATTAGATGCGGCGGGAAAGCATGGGCGTAAAAATTGAGAAAAGAAGGAAAATACCATGAAAATTGTAATTGCAAAAATGTGCTGATTATGTGAGAGGAAGGAATTGCCGGCAGAGCAGCATCGGTTGAGAGCCGCAGCTTTCTGCAAAGTTGCGTTCGTCCTTCGTACGGATGTTTATAAACCTGAAGAAGATGAAGTCCAACGAGTTTTTAAATTACACATAAAAAATGAACCGGGGGAACTGATTTTTACAGATGGGGAAAAGGCAGGAATGCCAAAAGATACCAAGGCCGATTATTATCTCCCGATAATTTTTATCCGTTTACGGATTCCGCATGGGAAAATTTGAACAAAATTTTCATCCGAATGGGAAAGTTTGAAAAGACGGAAGGTCAACCGATGTGAAAATGCCCATCCCCCGAATCTTGACGGTTTCACCGACGCTCTTCATAAGCCGGCGGGGATCCTGACACCGCGCCATTTTGGACGGGCATTTGGCCAAAAAAAAGTGACAATTTGGTGAAACTTTTCACGTTTTCTTTATAAAAAGAAAATATTTTTTTAAAATAATTAATGTAAAGTAAGAATTGTTCGAGACAGCCTCCGGCCGCTGAGGCTGTCTCAAAAATCCCGAAACATCGATTATGAGGAGGAAATGTACATGTCTTTAATCGGGAAAGAAGTTCAACCTTTCAAAGCGAAAGCCTACAGAAACGGCGAATTCATAGAAGTCACCGAAGCGGATTTCAAAGGGCACTGGAGCGTCGTTTGTTTTTATCCGGCGGACTTTTCCTTTGTTTGCCCGACGGAGCTCGAGGATCTGCAAGAGCATTACGAAGAGCTGAAGAAGTTAAATGTGGAAGTGTTTTCCGTGTCCACCGATACGCATTTTGTCCATAAAGCATGGCATGATACTTCCGAAGCGATCAGCAAAATCGAATTTACGATGATTGGCGACCCTTCGCATGAGCTTTGCCGCATGTTCGATGTTCTGCGGGAAGAGGAAGGATTGGCGGACCGCGGTACGTTCATTATCGATCCGGACGGAGTCATCCAAGCTGTGGAAATCAATGCCGATGGAATCGGACGGGATGCCAGCACGCTCATCCCCAAGATCAAGGCAGCCCAATATGTCCGCAACCACCCGGGGGAAGTTTGCCCGGCGAAATGGCAAGAAGGCGAAGAAACCCTGAAACCGAGCATTGACCTTGTCGGGAAGATTTAAGGGTGAAGCCGATGTTGGATGAAGCAACCAAAAAACAAGTCGCCGAATATTTTCAACTATTGGAAGGGGATGTGCTGATCAAAGTCAGCGCCGGTTCCGACAAAGTCTCGCAGGATATGCTGGAACTGGTGGAAGATTTAGCCTCCCTTTCCCCCAAAATCAAAGTGGAGAAGGCCCGGTTGGAGCGGACGCCGAGCTTCAGCGTCAACCGCATCGGGGAAGACACGGGGATCATCTTCGCCGGACTTCCGATGGGACATGAATTTTCATCCCTGATCCTGGCCCTGTTGCAGGTGAGCGGAAGGCCGCCTAAGCTCGAGCAAAGCGTCATCGAGCAAATCAAAAAGATTGAAGGCGAATATCATTTTGAAACCTATGTCAGCCTGACCTGCAACAATTGCCCCGATGTCGTGCAGGCGTTGAACATGATGAGCCTTCTCAATCCGGGCATTACCCATACGATGATTGAGGGCACGGCGTATAAAGACGAGGTGGAGCAAAAAAATATCATGGCTGTGCCCACGGTTTACCTGAATGGCGAGTTCTTCGAAAGCGGCCGGATGACGGTCCAGGACATCCTCGCCAAATTGGGCAGTAGGCAGGATGCGTCGGCATTCGCCGACAAAGAACCGTTCGATGTGTTGGTTATCGGCGGCGGACCGGCCGGCTGCAGCGCGGCGATTTATGCGGCACGCAAAGGCATCCGCACCGGGATCGTCGCCGAACGTTTCGGCGGTCAAATCTTGGATACAGTGGGCATTGAAAACTTCATCAGCGTAAAATACACCGAAGGCCCCAAATTGGCATCCCAACTGGAGGAACATGTCCGCCAGTATGATATTGACGTGATGACCGGCCAGAGGGCCAAAGGGCTGGAAAAGAAAGACCTGATCGAAGTCAGGCTCGAAAACGGAGCGGTGCTGAAGAGTAAAACGGTCATCATCGCAACGGGTGCAAGTTGGCGCCATCTCGGTGTCCCCGGTGAGAAAGAGTTCCGTAACAAAGGGGTCACCTACTGCCCCCATTGTGATGGCCCGATCTTTGCAGGGAAAAACGTTGCCGTGATCGGCGGCGGAAATTCCGGCATCGAAGCGGCGATCGATTTGGCCGGCATTGTGAAGCATGTCACCGTTCTGGAGTTCCTGCCTGAACTGAAGGCGGATTCCATTCTGCAGAAGCGGCTTTATAGCCTGCCCAATGTCACTGTGATCACAAATGCCGAAACGAAGGAAATCACCGGAACGGATAAAGTGGATGGAATCACCTATGTGGATCAGGCGACGGGGGAAACCCATCATATTGATGTCGATGGCGTGTTCGTGCAAATCGGGCTCGTGCCGAACACCGATTGGTTAGGGGATACGGTGGAACGCGAACGGGGCGGGATCGTCGTTGACCGACGGGGCGCGACGAATATACCGGGGGTTTTTGCCGCCGGAGATTGTACGAACAGCCCTTACAAGCAAATCATCATTTCGATGGGATCCGGCGCAACCGCCGCTCTGGGCGCATTCGATTATTTGATACGCCATTAAAAAAGGAAACCGTCCTGCCAACCGTTGTGGCGGGCGGTTTTTTTTGTTTGCATGGTTCGTTTTTTCGCCGTTTAACATTTCCCTTACTTTCATAAGCTTATCATATTTCCTTTCAATGAAATCAAATGGGAACCCACGATAACGGGATTCCCCATTCTTCTCCGGCGTATGAATCCTTCCATTGACCGGTTTTTTGCTTTTGATCATCCCTTACGGCAGAATTGCCGCACATAAGGACAATCTGATCATACATATGCTCACTTTGAGGTGAGCGCAGGTGCATTGCAAAATCGTCGAGGGGGGACATGCCGGGCATATCAAAAAGGCTTGTTATGATTATTTATACATGAAATACAGGAGGGAAAAACTCCGTGATCGGGATCTACGTTCGGGTGAGCACGGACGAACAGGCGAAACGCGGCTACAGCATCCGGGACCAGATCGAAAAATGCCGGGCGAAAGCGGATTCCGATGAAATCATGGAATATGTGGACGACGGCTGCTCCGGGGAATTTTTGGATCGGCCGGCTCTGAACCGTCTCCGGGAAGATGTAAAAAAAGGATTGATCCACAAGGTGATTTGCTATGACCCGGACCGTCTTTCCAGGAAATTGATGAACCAGTTAATGATCACGGAGGAAATCGAAAAACGGGCCGAGCTGATTTTCGTGAATGGCGAATATGCCAAGACTCCGGAAGGCATGCTGTTTTACCAGATGCGGGGCGCAATCGCCGAATTCGAAAAAGCGAAAATAACCGAGCGCATGTCCAACGGCCGCCGGCAAAAGGCAAAACAAGGAAAGATCGTAAAGGATCCGAAAATTTACGGGTACAGATATAATAAGGAAACTTGCCGGCTGGAAATCTATGAGCCCGAAGCAAAGGTCGTGCGTTTAATTTTTGACTTGTTTACAAGACCGAACGGTCGGGTTAAGGGCATAAATGGAATTGCGCATTACCTTACCGATCAAAAAATACCGACGAAAAAAGGGAAACATGTATGGCATCGCCAGGTCGTCCGGCAAATTTTAAGGAATGAAGCGTACATCGGCCGATTTTACCACAACCGATGGAACACGGAAGGGATCCTTCAAAACAAGCATCTCCCCGATGAGGAAAAAATCGCGGTGAAAGAGCGGCCGCGTGAGGAATGGATCGAAATCCCCTGTCCGGCCATCATCGACGGGATGACCTTTTCCCATGCCCAAAAGCTTCTCCAGGAATCACGGAGAAGATGGGCCAAGCAAAGCAAGCATAACTATTTGCTCAGCGGGCTGCCCCGCTGCGCGAAGTGCGGCAATACAATGACAGGTGTATATGTGAAGAATTGGGCGAAATACGAAAGAATGTACATCGACCGTAAAAATACGGCCGGCGCAAAACATCCGGGCTGCGGCAGGAGAGTTAAGGCGGAAGGATTAGAAAAAGAAGTATGGGAACGGATCCGCAATTGGCTGAATCATCCGGCTGAAATCGCAGCTGCCGGCGAATCGGAAATGATAAAGCAGTCTTCTTTTGAAGAGGAAGAAATCGAACGGATCCGGTCTGAAATTGAAAAGACGAAGGAAGGCCGGAAGAGGCTACTCAAGCTTTTTGCGGATGGTCTGGACATTTCGGAAACGGAAATCCGGGAATCGTTAGAAGAATTGAAGGAAAGGGAAGAAGAACTTGAAAAAAGGCTGCGGGAATGGGAAGCTGTAAAAAAGCACGAAGAGAATCAATTATTGAGCCAAAGGATCTATCAGGATGCCGTCCATTTTTATTTAAACAAAGGCGAAAACGAATTAACCTTCGAAGACAAGCGATCATTGATCCGGATGGTTGTCCGCGAAATCATAGTTTTTGAAGATCATATTGAAATCAAAACGTTCTAGCGTGAATCTAATGACATCGAGATCGAGATTTTGATGCATCTTCGCACCCTTAAAAAGACGAAAAAGGACGTCTCGCTCCATGATCCGATCGGACAGGACAAGGAAGGGAACGAAATCAGTCTGATCGACGTGCTCAAATCCGACTCGGATGACGTGATCGACACCATCCAGCTCAATATGGAACTGGAAAAGATCCAGAAGTATATATCCGTTTTGGATGAACGGGAAAAGGAAGTGATCATCGGCAGGTTCGGGCTGGATACGCAAAAGGAAAAAACCCAGCGGGAAATCGCCAAGGAACTGGGCATCTCCAGAAGCTACGTTTCCCGGATCGAAAAGCGGGCGCTGATGAAAATGTTCCACGAGTATTACCGGGCGGAAAAGGAGAAAAGGAGCAATGAACAACAGGAAGAGGGATAGGCCCTTTTCCTTCTTTTTCTGATTCTGAAGGATCTGAAAATGTTAACGTATGATGAAATCCGCGATTATTCTTCGAACATGAGCCGGTCGGGATCCGGCCGCCGAGATGCGGGCGAAAAGGTCCTGGTCCGGCCAGCGGAAAGGAAAGGGACGGCATCAACGATCAATAGCGGTGATGGTCGGCGCCCTTCTGAAACGCCGCCCCATTCTTCCGCATGTATAAAATTCTTCCGGGCACAGGATCAAACCAAAAATCAACTGGAGAAGGCATCCTGCAAATTCGTTCTCCACGACAATTTCCAGAAGAAGCCGCCTTCTCCCGGAGCGCTTTTTCCAGTTGAAATTCCGGCAATTGCGCGTGTATAATCAAGAGTATTCAAAGGGAGGGATTTTATTGGAAAAAGGTACATATGAAATGCGCTGGGATTTGGACGCCTTATTTCCGGGCGGAAGCGGGTCGGAGGATTTCCAACGGTACTTGGCGGAAATCCGGGAACAATTGGCCGGCCTGAAAGCACGGATCGCGTCCCTCGATGAAACCGCGGATTTGGACCGGTTTTGCGAGATCGCCGACGGGATGGAGTCGGCAATCGTAAAAGTCCTTCAGGCCAATGCCTTCGTCGGCTGTTTGCTCGCCCAGAACACGGCGGACAAAAAGGCGGCGATGCTGCGCGGCCAAGTCTCGGAGGATCTTTCGGAATATTATCGTTTATTGGCCGTTTTAGACGAAAAAATAAAGGCCGTTGACGATTCCCTTTGGGAAGAATGGCTCAGGGACGGACGGCTCCGGGAGATCGCCTTCGTTCTCAACGAACGGAGGGAGCAGGCAAAAGAGAAACTTTCCGCTTCCGAAGAAGCGATCATCCAAAATTTAAGCGTGGACGGCTATCAGGCTTGGGGAAATCTTTACGATCGGCTGGTCGGCGACATGGTCATCCCCGTGGAAGTAAACGGGGAAAAGAAAGGTTTGTCATGCGGCCAGGCGGAAAATCTCTTTTCCGACCCGGACCGGGAAGTGAGAAAAAGGGTGTTTGAAAGCTGGGAAAAGGCCTGGGCGGAAAAGGGCGACTATTTCGCGGAAGCCCTGAACCATCTCGCCGGGTTCCGGTTGAATGTTTATAAGTCCCGGAAATGGGAGGATGTCTTAAAGGAACCGCTGATGCTGAACCGGATGAAAAGGGAAACATTGGCGGCCATGTGGTCGGCGGTCGAAGAAAACAAAGGGCCTTTCGTGGAATATTTAAACCGGAAGGCGAAGATGCTCGGCCTGGAAAAATTGTCCTGGTACGACTTGAATGCCCCATTGGGGAAGACCGAAAGAAAAATCCCCTACGCGGAAGCGGCGGAAACGGTCATCGCGCAATTCGGGAAATTCAGCGAACGGATGGCTTCTTTTGCGAAAAGGGCCTTCGAAAACCGCTGGATCGAAGCGGAGGACCGGCCCGGGAAGCAGCCCGGAGGGTTTTGCACCTCCTTTCCGGACAGCAGGCAAACGAGAATATTTATGACCTATTCCGGCACGCTTCCGAATGTGTTCACCCTCGCCCATGAATTGGGACACGCCTTCCATTCCCATGTCCTGGAGGAAGAACGGCCTTTCAACCGTTTGTACGGGATGAATGTGGCCGAGACGGCCTCCACCTTCGCGGAAATGATCGTCGCCGACCACGCCTTAAAAAACGCAAAGACGGAAGAGGAAAAGCTGTACTTGCTGGATGATAAAATTGCCCGTTCCGTGACGTTTTTCATGAACATCCACGCCCGGTTTCTGTTTGAAACAAGGTTTTACGACGAACGGAAAAAAGGGCCGGTCAGCGTCCGACGGTTGAATGAAATCATGGAAGGGGCGCAAAAGGAAGCCTATTGCCATGCCTTGGCAGAGTACCACCCGCTCTTTTGGGCGTCCAAGCTCCATTTCTATGTGACGGACGTCCCCTTCTACAATTTTCCATACACCTTCGGCTATCTCTTTTCCATGGGCTTATACGCCCGTGCCCTGGAGGAGGGAAGGGGATTCGAAGGACGCTATATCGCCCTGCTGAAAGATACGGCTGCCATGACCGTGGAGGATTTGGCAAAAAAGCATCTGAACGCGGATCTGACAAACAAGGAGTTTTGGAATTCCGCCGCCCGCCTGTGCGCCCGGGACGTGGAGGAATTTCTTCGCCTTACGGAAAAATGGTCCTGATCGTTAACATTCAAGTCGCGCCGGATGTGCGCGGCTTATTTTGTAGGGAAACCGATTTTTTGGTATTTTTAGATAGCGGATGCCGAATCGGGGCGGGAGGGTGAGGCGGTCCTTGACGTGACGGGGAAAAACGCACAAAAAAAATATCCGGATGCGGCCGATGCTGCGCCCGATCGTTCAAACCGACTTTTTGATTTTATGGGATAAGGAACGGCGTTGGATTTCTTTTTCGATCAGCAGGATGAATTCTTTCGACAGTTTCAGTTCGACGGCTTTAAAATAGGATTCAATGAGAAGCTCGTCGGACAATCGGACGATGCCCACGGAATCTTCACCCCCGTCCTGATTTTTTCCATGGCTTGTCATCCAGGTTAATATTTACTTTAGCAAATCCGGGCATATTGAACAACGGAGCAGTTATCCACAGGAAATTGTAGAAAACCTGTGAATAATTTGTTAATATTTAGGAAAAAACCTTGTTATTTCAAGGCGGAAATTGTGGATAGAATTATCCACAAATGTTGTAGGAAGCTTCCGATTGTCGAAAAGTTTTTTCCCCGTGTCGATTTTGCCGGGGATGTGTCGAAGCGTGATGCGGTACGGGTTCCCAGAAAGGAAGGGACGCTTTCGCCGGCGCGGGAAAAAACTTTTTCCGGGAAGCGAAGCTGACTTTTTTGGCTTTAAATGTTCAAGCGCGTCTACGGTTGAAAACATCGAGGGCGGCGGGCGCTCCCGCGAAGGGGCAAAAACATCCGCCTTGAAATGAAATCCGATTCGCTTTTGAAATTTGGGCGGTTTTCTTGTATGATTAATTTTATGCCGATTCGCAATGAGGTGCAGGAAAGATGTTGAAAAAATTTCTGCCGAACGATTTCGTTCCATCGGTCCGGGACATTTCCCCGGAATATTTGAAGAAACGGGAGATCCAAGGAATCATCACCGATTTGGACAACACCCTCGTGGAATGGGACAGGCCCCTGGCCACACAGGATGTCCGGTCTTGGATGGAAAATATGAAGGCCCACGGCATCCGGGTCGTGATCGTCTCGAACAACTCCAAAAAGCGGGTCTTCGCTTTTGCCGACCCGCTCAACGTGCCCTTTGTCTGCAGGGCGAAAAAGCCCCTCGGCAAGTCCTTCCGAAAGGCGCTCGAGATCCTGGATTTGCCGAAGGAGAAAGTGGCCGTCGTCGGCGATCAGCTGCTGACGGACATCTACGGGGGGAACCGCAGCGGGTTTTTTACCATTTTGGTCGTCCCCGTCGCCCAATCGGACGGATTCATGACAAAAATCAACCGGATGATTGAAAGAAAGCTGTTCCGGTGGTTTGAAAAAAAGGGACTTTTCCCGTGGAAGGAGGGTGTACGTGGAAAAAGTGTTGACCTGTGAAGGCTGCGGCGCGCCGCTGCAGTCGGAAGACCCGAGCCGTGCCGGCTACCTTCCGGAATCGGCGCTGGCGGGGGGAAAACGGATTTGCCAGCGCTGCTTCCGGCTGAAGCATTACAACGAAAACACCGATGTGCCGCTGGATGATGGCCGCTTTTTAAAAATGCTGCATGAAATCGGCCAAAAAAAGGCCTTGTTCGTCAAGATCGTGGACATTTTCGATTTCAACGGCAGCTGGCTGCCGGGCATTCACCGGTTTGCCGGAAGGAATCCCGTATTACTGATCGGCAACAAGGCGGATCTTCTGCCGAAATCGGTGAATAAAGACCGGGTCGTCCAATGGATGCGAAGCGAGGCGAAACATTTGGGGCTGAAACCGGTGGACATCCTGTTGATCAGCGCGGAAAAGGGGTACCGCATCCGGGAAGCCATCGAGATGATCGATTATTACCGGAACGGCGGGGACGTGTACGTGATCGGCTGCACAAATGTCGGGAAATCGACGTTTATCAACCGGCTGGTGAAAGAAATCCGGGATGAGGATACGGGCATTACGACCTCGTTTTATCCCGGCACGACGTTGAACATCATCGAGGTGCCGCTGGAGGACGGGAAAACCCTGTATGATACGCCGGGAATCATCAACCATCACCAGATGGCCCACTATGTGGGGAAACGGGATTTAAAGATCATCACGCCGAAGAAGGAAATCAAGCCGAAGATATACCAATTGAACGACGGCCAAACCCTGTTTTTCGGCGGTCTGGCCAGGCTGGACTTCCTCAAAGGGGAGCGCACCCCCTTTACCTGTTATTTGTCCAATGATTTGCTCGTCCACCGGACCAAACTGGAAAGGGCCGACGAACTTTACGAAAACCAGAGGGGAAAACTGTTGTCCCCGCCCGGGGAAGAGGACCTCGACCGGTTTCCCCCTTTCTATCGGCAGGAATTTTCTATCAAGCGGGAAAAAACGGATATCGTCTTCTCGGGGCTCGGCTGGGTGACGGTGAACCGGCCGAACGTCGTCGTTGCCGCTTATGCGCCGAAGGGCGTCCATGTGTTTATCCGGAAATCGATTATTTAGGAGGGCAAACGGTGGCAAAGCTTTTCGGAATTATCGGCGATCCCGTGGAAAATTCCCTTTCCCCCGCCATTCACCGCCTCTTTTTTGACCAATGCGGAATCGACGCCGAATACCGGCGGTTCCCGGCGAAAAAGGAAGAGCTCCGGGAGAGGTTGCGGGAATTGAGAGAAAGGAACATTTCCGGATTCAATGTCACCCATCCGCATAAACAGGCGGTGATCGAATTTTTGGATGATATCGATTTGCCCGCAAAAGAGGCGGGCGCCGTCAATACCGTCGTTTGCAAAGGGGGGCGTTGGATCGGCACGAACACGGACGGAACCGGCTTCATCGCTTCCTTGAAGGAACATGTCGCGGACATCGGGGGGATCAGCACGCTGATCATCGGTGCCGGAGGGGCGGCCAGGGCCATTTACCGCGCTTTGCTTGAAGAAGGGGCGAAAAGGATCGACGTGGCCAACCGCCATCCGGACCGTGCGGCATGGATGGTGGAGCGGTTGAACGGGGGGCGGGCCGAAAGCCGGGTGATGACGTTGGAAGACTGCGAACGGCGGCTTTCCGGATACGGCCTCGTCGTGCAAACCACCCCGGTGGGGATGGCGCCCCTGGACGGCCGGGCGCCCGTTTCTTTGCGGCATTTATCCGATAAGGCCCTGGTCATCGATATCATCTATCATCCGAAAGAGACCGTCTTTTTGCGGGAGGCCCGGCGGATGGGGGCGAAAACGGCAAACGGTTTGCCGATGCTCCTCCATCAGGCCGCTTTCGCCTTCCAAAAATGGTTCGGCCATCTTCCCGACATCGCCCCGGTCCGGGAAAAAATCGATCAAATATTGGAGGAAAGATCATGTTAACGGGCAAACAGAAACGGTTTCTCCGGGCAAAAGCCCATCATCTGCAGCCCATCTTCCAGGTGGGAAAGGGCGGCGTCAACGACAATTTGGTCGCCCAGGTGATGGACGCCCTGGAAGCCAGGGAATTGATCAAAATCCACGTGCTGAACAACTGTCCCCAGTCGGCGGATTCCGTCGCCTCCGAATTGGCGGAAAAAACCGGCGCGGAACTGGTGCAGACGATCGGAAAGACCATCGTTTTATATAAAGAATCCAAAGAAAACAAACAGATCGACTTGCCATAAGCCGGATGAAGGAGCGAGGGGATTTTCCATCCGCCGGCGGCCGGTATCATGAAATTGGCAAAGGATGAATGAAATGGGAAAAAGGATCGGCATTTTGGGCGGGACTTTCGATCCGCCCCACATCGGCCATTTGATCATCGCCGATGAAATTTTGCAGGCTTTCCGTTTGGAGGAAGTCCGCTTCATGCCCAATCATCTTCCGCCCCATAAAAAAAAGGACACGGACAGCACCGACGCGGACCGGTTGCACATGCTCCGGCTGGCGACGCAAGATCATCCCTTTTTTAAAATTGAAACGATTGAACTCGAACGGAAAGGCATATCCTACACCTATGACACGATGCGGCTCTTGAAAGCGAGGGAGCCGGACGCCGAATTTTTCTTTATCATCGGCGCGGACATGGCGGAATATTTGCCGAAATGGCATAAGATCGACGAACTCGTCAAGCTCGTCCAATTCATCGTCGTCAACCGTCCGGGACATCGCATGGAAACCGACTATCCGGTGAAGAAGGTGAATATCCCGGATATTTCTATTTCTTCATCGGTGATTCGCGCTAAAATAGAAAAAGGGGAATCGGTGCGGTATTTGCTGCCCCGCCCCGTTTGGGAATATATTAAGGAGAAGGGATTGTATGGATCGAGATAAGGCGCTGGAAATGGTCAGGAAGCAATTGCCGGAAAAACGGTACGTCCATACGCTGGGGGTTGTCGAAACGGCGCTCCGCCTTTCGGAAAAATACGGCGGTGACGCAAAAAAAATCGAATTGGCGGCCATCTTCCACGACTACGCCAAATACCTGCCGGACGAGGAGATGCGGGAAATCATCGTAAAGGAAAACCTGCCCCGGCGGCTCCTCCGGTTCCACAGGGAGCTTTGGCACGCCCCGGTGGGCGCCTGCCTGGTGAAAAAGGAGGCCGGGATTGAAGACGAGGAGATTTTAAACGGCATCCGCTACCATACGACCGGCCGGGCCAATATGACCCTGCTGGAAAAAATCGTCTTTTTGGCCGATTACATCGAACCGGGGAGAAACTTTCCCGGAGTCGATCCGGTCCGCAAGCGGGCGGAAGAAAGTCTGGACGGGGCCGTTCTTCTGGCCCTGGAACAAACCATTTCCTTTTTGCTCTCCAAACATTCGAAGATTTATCCGGATACGATCGATGCCTACAACGATTTGATCGACAAATGCAAAGGAGGGGTTTCCGGCGAATGAATCCGCGTGAAAAGCTGGCTCTTGTTTACCGGGCGCTGGAAAACAAAAAAGCGGAAAACATTGTGGTTTTAAACATGCAGGGAATCTCCGTCGTCGCCGACTTTTTCGTCATCTGCCACGGCAATTCGGACAAGCAGGTTCAGGCCATCGCCCAGGAACTGAAGGAAAAGATCGGGGAATACGGCTTGCCGGCCAAGACGATGGAAGGATACGACGAAGCCAGATGGGTATTGGCCGATTTGGGGGATGTCGTCGTCCATATTTTCCACCGGGAAGAAAGGGAGTATTACAATTTGGAGCGGCTGTGGGGGGACGCGAAGCGGGAAGATCTGGAAGATCTGAAGAGTGAAGCGGCGCCGTGATTTACCGCCATTTCGCCCAAGTGTACGACCTGGTCATGGATGAGGCCCCCTACGGCGACTGGATCGATTTTTTTCTGCGAAAGCAAAAAAAATATTGCCCCCACGGGAAAAAGGTGCTTGATTTGGCCTGCGGAACGGGGACCGTAACGATGATGCTCCATGAACGGGGATTTGAGGTGGCCGGGGCGGATCTCTCGGAAGAGATGCTTGCGGTCGCGGCGGAAAAATCCCTGGAAAAAGGCTACCGCATCCCTTTTTTTGCGCAAGACATGACCGCGATGGAAGATATCGGCCGTTTCGATATCGTCGTGATTTTCTGCGATTCCTTGAATTATTTGCGGGAAAAGGGGGATGTGGCCAAAGCCTTCGCCAACGTCCGCCGGCTTTTGAACGACGGGGGCCTGTTCCTCTTTGATGTCCACTCCCTTTACAAAGTGAACCGCTGGTATCCCGGAAAGACCTTCGCCTATAACGGCGAAGAAGTTTCCTATATTTGGAATTGCTTTCAAGGGGTTGAAGAGAACAGCGTGGAACATGAACTGACCTTTTTTGTCCGGGACGGTGAGGGGGAACTTTACCGGAGATTCGACGAGATCCATCTGCAGCGCACCTTTCCCCCTTCCGAATATGGGCGCATGCTGGAGGAGGCGGGGTTTGTTGTATTGGATATGGAAGGGGATTTCGGCGGCGAAGTGAAAGAGGAAAGCGAGAGGATCTTTTTTACCGCCAAAAGGGAAGGCTGAAGGAGAAAAAGGAAGAAAATTCTTTTTTCGCGGCTTCGGAAGCCTTCCCTTCCCCTTGCAATTTTTTTGAGAAAAAGAAGGAATTTTCCCTTCCCTATGGAATTTTTAACAGTAGACGCTTCCGCCGGGTTCCGTTCGGCAGACGCCCCGGTTTACGGATTTTCGAAGGCTTTTTCGATCCCCTTCACATCTTCCCGGAATTTGTCCGCGGTTGCGGTGAACACCTTTCCGAACAGCTCCTGCAAATTGGCCTCCTCCAGCACCTTGATTCCCTCGCCGGTAATGCCTCCTTTTACCGTCACTTTTTCCTGCAACGATGCCAAGGAATAATAGTTTTTCTCCAGCAGATTTCCCATCCCGACGAACATTTCCGCCGCAAGAAGCGAAGCGATTTCCCTTTCGATGCCGGTCTTTTCGGCCGCCGCTTCGATAAATTGCTGCAAAATATAACTGAAGAAGGCGGGCCCGCAGCTTACGATATCGGATGCCACCCGCGTCCATTCCTGCCTGATGGCCACCGGAATCCCGATATGGGAGAGGAGCTCGTAGATTTTCTCTTCCCATTCCTTCGAACAGTTGGTTCCCGCTGTGATCAGGCAGCAGCCGGATAATGCCCGGTTCGTGATGCTGGGAATGGCCCGGATGCAGGAGCAGGGCAGCGCCTTCTCCAGCTGTTCCGGCGTGACCGGGCTCGTGATCGACACGGCGCATTTGTCCTTCGTAAAATATTTCCGGTTTTCTTTCAAAAACCGGGGAAAATCGTGAGGCTTAATGGCGATGAAGATCACGTCGCATTTGGCGATCACATCCGCCGGTCGGTCTTCGACGCGGATGAGCGGGTAGCTTTCCCGCAGCCTTTCCGCCTTTTTCCGGGTCCGGTTGGAAACGTGAATCTGTTCCTGTTTCGCCGCTTTCCCCTCAATCAACGCTTCCGCAAGGATTGTCCCCATGTTTCCCGTACCAATGACACCGATCCGCACACCTTTCCCTCCAAAAAGAATTATTCATAAAAGGTTATGCTAAGGTTCCGGATGAATATGACGAAGGAAAAAGAAACCGAAGGGAGTGGACGGAAGGATTGGAGTTGGAAAAATTTCGCGAGAAACGATGGCTCCTGTGGCTTCCGCCGGCGGCCGTCCTTTTGTTCTTCCTTTTCCGTCCGGAAGCGGACATCCCATGGGCGCCGGAACCGGAGGCGAAAAGCGCCCAGGATGCCCTGGAGGCTGCCGATGCTCCGGATGAAAGGGGCGCTGCCCAGGATGAAGCGGGTGATGCCGGGAAGGAAGAACCGGAAGGGTGGAAGGTCGATGTGAAAGGGGCGGTGAAAAAACCTGGGGTCTATGCGGCCTCCCGATCCGACCGGGTGTTGGATCTCATCGAGCGGGCCGGCGGATTCGCGGAAGACGCGGACCGGGAAAAGATCAATCTGGCGCAGAAAGTGGCCGACGAAATGGTCATTTATGTCCCGAAGATCGGGGAGGAAATGCCGGATTTTTCGGGAGGAACGTCCGGGGCCGGGGCGAACGGCGGGGAGGGCGGCGGGGCCGAAAAAGTGAACATCAACACCGCCGACGAAAGCCTTTTGCAAACCTTGCCGGGCATCGGGCCCGCAAAGGCGAAGGCGATCATCGAATACCGGGAGGAGAACGGGCCCTTCCGCTCCGCGGAAGACATTAAAAACGTCTCCGGGATCGGGGAAAAGACCTTCGAAAAAATAGCCGGCCATATATCGGTAAAATAGCCGGTATGGTAAAATTTTATTGATATCTTTCGACAAAATCACAGCGAACACAGGGGGCGGATGAACGTGGAACGGATTTCATGGGATCAATATTTTATGGCCCAATGCTATTTGCTTTCTTTGCGGAGCACCTGCACGAGGCTGATGGTGGGCGCGACGATCGTCCGGGACAAGCGGATCATCGCCGGCGGTTATAACGGATCGATCGCCGGGGGCGACCATTGCATCGACAAAGGCTGCTACATCATCGACAACCATTGCGTGCGGACGATCCACGCGGAAATGAATGCCATCCTGCAATGCGCCAAATTCGGGGTGCCGACGGAAGGCGCGGAAATCTACGTGACCCATTTCCCCTGCCTGCAATGCAGCAAGGCGATCATCCAGGCCGGCATCCGAAAGGTTTACTACGGGGAGGATTACCATAACCACCCCTTCGCCGTCGAATTGTTTCAACAGGCGAATGTCCATGTGGAAAAAGTGAAGTTGGAAACGGACGCCATCGATATTAAATTGCCCTGGAAAAGATGAAAGGGTGATCTCCGATACCTTACGGTTTCCTCGCCTGCCTGGCCCTTTCCCTCCTGCTCGCCGTCTTCGCCTATCACCGGCCGGAAACGGGGCTCATCGCCCTCCTCGCCTTTCTCCACATCGTTCGCGGAAAAATGCCGAAGGGCTGTTTTCTCCTGCTGGTGCTGTGCCCGGCCGGATGGTATGCCTTTTTTTCCCTTCAGCATGCCGCCCTATTGCCGGACGCCCACGAAGAAACAAGGCTTTCCATCCCTTTGCGTTTCCTTGATTATCCGGAATATGACGGCGACCTGATGCGGGCGGAAGTGAAGACGGAAACGGGGGAAAAATGGCTCTTGCGTTACCGGTTCAAAAACCGGGATGAAAAGAAGAGGTGGCAGGATGTTCTCGGACCCGGGTCCGTCTGCCGGATCAGCGGCGTGAAAAAGACGCCCGGGGAGCCGAAAAATGACAACCTGTTCAACTACCGGCTCCATTTGGCTTCGCAGCGAATCTTTTTCCTTTTTGATGCGGAGGCCATGTCCGCCGGAAGCTGCGGACACGGCAGGAAGACTTTTCCCGAATGGTTGAAAGGGATCCGAAAAAAAGGGATGGAAACGGTGAAAGGCCATTTTTCCGAAAGGGCGGCGCCCTTGGTGAACGCCCTCCTGTTCGGCGATCAAGGGGAGCTGGACGAACGGACCGCGGGGAGCTACCGAAGGCTGGGAATCTCCCATCTCCTCGCCATATCCGGCCTGCATGTCACCATATTGGCGGGGCTCTTCTACTTTTGCTTATTGAGAATCGGGATGGTTCGGGAACGGGTGAGGAACTTGCTTCTTGTCCTGCTTCCCTGCTACGCCCTGTTGGCGGGCGGTTCCCCTTCCGTCGTCCGGGCGGTGATGATGGCCTGGACGGTTCTGTTTTTTTCCCGTTGGCGCGGACAGATCCACCCCATGGATTCCCTCGGATTATCCCTCATCCTTTTCCTCTTGGCCAATCCCTTCGCCGTTTACCACGCCGGTTTTCAGCTTTCCTATTTGGTTACGGCCGGTTTATTGCTTTCGAAGGGGATCATCCTTCGGAAAGAAGGCTTCCTGCGGCAAAATTTTGCCGTCTCCGCGGTGGCTTTCCTCGTTTCCCTGCCGGCGGTCCTGTACCATTTTTACCAAGTCTCCCTTTTGAGCTTATGGATGAACCTCCTGTTTGTTCCCCTTTATACCGCGGCACTTATCCCCCTGAGCCTGTTTTCCCTTTTGCTGCTCCTCGTCCTTCCCGGGGCGGGCTCCCTTTTTGCCGGCTTGTTTTCCCGGCTCGTCGAATGGACGAATGCAACCGCCGAATTTTTTGCGGACAGGGACCGGTTTGTTCTTGTCCTCGGAAGACCGGAAGGATTCGTCCTTATCTGTTATTTCCTTTCCGCGGTCTTGTTTTTCGGACTTCTCGAGAAAAGGGGGGATTGGAAGCGGATGGCGTTTTGCCTCCTGTTTCCGATATTCGTGCATCTTTTCGCGGTGAAATATTCGTTCGTCGGGGAAGTGACGATGATCGATGTCGGCCAGGGGGATTCGATCCTCATCCGCCTTCCGTTGCAAAAGGCCGTTTATTTAATCGATACCGGGGGAGTGCTCCGCTTTCCGAAGGAGGAATGGGCCGAGCGAAAAAACGCGTACGATCCGGGGGAATATATCGTCGTCCCCTATTTAAAGAGCAAAGGGATCGGCACGATCGACAAGCTGATTCTCACCCATGGGGACGCCGACCACATCGGTTCCGCCCGCACCATTCTCGAGGAATTGAGGGTGAAGGAAGTCGTCGTCGGAAAAACGGCGAACCGGAAGCCGATGGAGAAGGAATTGATGGAAGCGGCAAGGCGAAAGGGCGTGAAGGTGACGGAGGCGTACCAAGGAACGGGATGGGAAAAGGGGGGAATCCCTTTTTACGTGCTGTTTCCGAAACCGCTGGCGGAATCCGGGAACGATTCGTCCATCGTCCTTTTTGCCCGCATCGGCGGGAAAAACTGGCTGTTCACCGGAGATTTGGGGACGGAAGGGGAAAACCGGCTGTTGACCGACTATCCGAAACTGAAGGCGGATGTATTGAAAGTGGGCCATCACGGAAGCGAAACCTCATCTTCGGAACGGTTTTTAAAGGCAATCGGCGCGAAGACGGCCCTCATTTCCGCCGGTGAAAACAACCGTTACGGCCATCCCCACCAAGTCGTCCTCGATCGGTTAAGGAAGCGAAGGATGGCCATTTACCGGACGGATGTCCAGGGGGCCATTACCTACCGGTTTTTTCTCGGGAAAGGGTATTTCCGCACCTGGAAGGGAGACGGGGGAAAAACGGCCCTTGATCAGGCACCGTAAAAAGAAACGGTTCATATGGTAATAACAAAAAGAAAAGGCTGCCTTTCCGGCAGCTTTTCTTTTCCGAAGAACCGCCTTTAGGAGCCTAAAATTTTAATGACGGTGGCAATGATGAAAATGGTGGCAAAAAAGCCGAAGGACACGATAAAACCGACAACCGAGTCGATGAAATCATTCCGCTTCGATTGAACGTCCTTTTCAAATTCGTTCACAATGACCCCTCCTATTTCTCCTTTTTAGTATATCGGAAAAGCGGAAAAAAATCCACAAGGATCGAAGGGCTTTTCCTCCCTTGACAAGAGTTGTCACTAATATTCCAAAATGGTTTGCGGAAAATAAAGAATACCGTTGAAAGAAAAGTTCCTAGGGCTTTTTTTTCAACGTTCATCATAAAACGGGGAACCGGCCATTTTCCGGTTCCCTCCGCTTGCTTCTTCCCCTTTCCCTCTTTTACGATTAAAATAGAAACGAAAAAAGCGGAAACGGGGAGACAGGGCATTGATTTTCGACGTTTGGAAACAAATTGCGGACAACCAGTTGGAGCCATTATACTTAGTATATGGAGAAGAATCGTTTTTAATCAAGGAAACGGTAAGTTTCATCCTGAATCGGGCGCTGCAGAACGGGTCCGATGAATTTCAGCATGCCCGTTACGACCTGCGGGAAATCCCCGTCGAAGAAGCCGTCGAGGACTGTTTGACCGTTCCTTTTTTTGGCGAAAGGAAGGTCGTGGTCTTTGAAAATCCGTTTTTCTTGACGGCGGAAAATGAAAAAGCCAAGGTGCAGCATGATTTGGAAAAGCTCAGCGAATATGTGAAAAATCCCAATCCTTCTTCCGTCGCCGTTTTCCTCGCCCCTTATAAAAAGCTGGACGAACGGAAAAAATTGACGAAACTCCTGCTGAAGTCCTCCGTTGTCGTTCATGCCAAACCGCTGACGGAGAAGGAAATGGAAAAATGGATCAAATTGCAGGTGGAAGCGGGAGGAAAACGGATCAGCGGCCGGGGGATTTTGGCCCTGCTCCATTACGTCGGCCCCAATCTTCAGCTTTTGAAAAACGAAATCGAGAAACTGCTGCTGTACGGGGAAGAAAACATCACCGAGGAAACGGTGGAGAAGACGGTCTCCTTCCAGTCGGAGCAGAATGTCTTCCTGCTTGCGGACAAGGTGGTGAAGAGGGATCTGCCGGGGGCCTTATCGGTATATGATCAGCTGATCAAACAAAACGAGGAACCGATCAAGATTTTGGCTGCCTTGGCTTCCCAGTTCCGGTTTCTGTTTCAGGTGAAAGTCCTGTTGAAAAAAGGTTACAGCCAGTCCCAGCTCGCAAGCATGCTGAAAGCCCACCGCTTCCGGGTGAAGATGGCGGCGGAACAGGAAAAATATTTTTCGGAAGAGGACTTGCTCCGCATTTTGGACCAGCTTTCCGAACTGGATTACCGGATGAAGAGCGGTTCGGCCAATCGCGAGCAAATGCTGGAACTGTTTTTTATCAAAAATCTGTAGCTTTTTTGGTTTTCGAAAGTCCCGCTTCCTTCATGGCCGTGCCTGCAAGCCTCTGCCAAACGGTGTTTTTCCTTGCAAAAGCGGCGGGCTGCAGGCCCCATCGCCCGGAGGGCGGCCCGCGATGCCGGAACCGCCGTGGGGCGAAGCGATCAAGCCGGGCTTCCCGTCTATGGGTTGCTCCGGCTTTTTTGCTGCGGCCGGTCAAGTTCTGTCCGTTCTAAAAACGTTTTTTTAGCGCCGGGTTTGCAATTTGTGATTGCATTGTGCTGGAGGGATATGCACTTCGCTCCGTTCGCAGGCTGGGGCGTAGGGCAAAAAGGGGCAATGGTTTGCCGCGGCGGCCCATATTACAATCGGGCGTCCCATTCAAAGAATGGCAAGTGGATGCCGGACTTTGAAATCCGGAGGTCCGAATTTAAAAGATTTCGTTTCTTGGATCACAAGACGTTCTTTGGGCGCCGCTGCATAAAAAAAAGAAAATCTGGCGGGCGCCAAATTTTCTTTTTTTAGCTGATCAACGCGTTGACTTTTTTGGCAAGACGGGATTTATGGCGGTTGGCCGTATTCTTGTGGATCAATCCCTTGGTCACCGCTTTATCCAATTTGCGAACGGCCAATTTCAGCGCTTCTTTGGCGGCTTCCGCATCCTGGTTGGCCACCGCGATTTCCACTTTCTTCATCGCCGTGCGCATGGCGGATTTCATGGAAGCGTTGCGCGCTCTCCGTTTTTCGTTCGTTCTGATCCGTTTCTCCGCGGATTTCGTGTTTGCCATCCTGTCACCTCCTAGCCGAATGCGAATATCGGTTTGTTCAATTCCTTCGCTATACGATAAGAACAAATGTTATTCTACCAAAGGATGGGAAATAATGCAACAGGAAACGGAAACCTCTCGGAAAGGAAAAAAACGTTCGGACGAAAGAGTGTCGATTTCCTCCCTTCGTTCGAAAAGATTTCTCCGCTGCCCGGAATAAATCGGTCAAAAAATGTTTTTTTGTGAAAGGGATTCCCCGTTGCCTGGCCCGTTTCCCGCCTCCTTCCCCATGAAAAAAGCCGATCCGTTACTCCTCCCTTGCAAAGGCAACCATCCCTATTTTCCAATGACCGAGAAAACGCGATCACCATGCCGCGAATGCGCTTCAAAGAAAACCATTCCGATCTTCCCCCGGAACGGAAAAGGAGCGGACATCAAAAGCCGCCCCTCTTGCCGGTATGAACGGGGGCAAAGAAGGAAAAACTGTACATATCTCAGCTTCAGATTCGGAAAGGATCGGATGAAAATTGGACAAAGGAATGGATCTTTACTCCGTACGCACCGATTTGGCGCTTGAAGCGAAGGACATGGTTGCGGAAAGGGCGGACAATCAGGCCGCCTTGGAAGGCGTCACCGTCAAGGAAAGAACGGAAAAAGGGATCAAAGTTTCGGAAGTCGTCATCGACGAAAGGGCCGCGAAAGAGATCGGAAAGAAGCCGGGAAATTACATCACCCTGGAAGCGATCGGCGTCCGGGAGCAGGACGAACGGATCGAAAAGGACGCCCAAGAGATCTTTGCGAAGGAATTGGCGCTCCTGCTGAAAAGGTCCGGCATCTCTGAAGAAGCCTCCTGCCTGATCGTCGGCCTCGGCAACTGGAACGTGACGCCCGATGCCCTCGGCCCCCTCGTCTGCGAAAACGTCATCGTGACCCGCCATCTCTTTGAACTTCAACCGGAAACGGTCCGCGACGGCTACCGGCCGGTTTCCGCCCTTGCCCCGGGCGTGATGGGGTTGACCGGCATCGAGACGAGCGATATTGTCTTCGGCGTCGTCCAGAAGACGAAACCGGATTTCCTCATCGTCATCGACGCCCTGGCTTCCCGGTCGATCGAGCGGGTAAACGCGACCATCCAGATATCCGACAGCGGCATCCACCCCGGATCGGGGGTGGCCAACAAAAGGAAGGAATTGAGCAGGGAAACGATCGGCGTCCCGGTTTTCGCCGTCGGCGTCCCGACCGTGGTCGACGCGGTGACCATCGCCAGCGATACGATCGATTTTCTCCTGAAACATTTCGGCCGGGAAATGAAGGAAGGGAACCGGCCGTCCCGGGCATTGGCCCCCGCCGGGCTGACCTTCGGGAAAAAACGGGTGCTGACCGGGGAAGACCTTCCCGCCGAAGAGGAAAAAAAGACCTTCCTGGGGGTCGTCGGCACGCTGGGCGAGGAAGAGAAAAGGCAATTGATCCGGGAAGTGTTGAACCCTTTGGGCCATAATTTGATGGTGACGCCGAAGGAAGTGGACGTGTTCATGGAAAGGATGGCCAACCTTTTGGCCGCAGGGATCAACGCCGCTTTGCATGAGGCCGTCAACCGGGACAACGCCGGATTCATGACCCGCTGATTGTCCTATTCCGACGATTTCTTTCATATGGATAAAATAAGATCTTTTCGACGGGTGATCCCATGTTTCGATTCTTTTTCAAATGTCTGTTTGTCGCCTGTTTGCTGTTTATCGGCGTCATTCTCGGAATGCAGGAAGCCAATGAAGGGTTAAAAAAAATGAAAGGATACGACGACCCGCGTTTCGGAGACGTGTTTTCCGTCGAAGAAGGCCATGGGGAAAACTACGAGGCGACCGTTTTCGGGCAAAGCGTCGTCAGCCATGATCCGGAGGGCAAGGGGACCGGGCTGAAAGAAACCAGAGGCTTCGATTTCTTTTCCGAAATGGGGAAAAAGGCGTCAAAAGCCGTCTCCGATTTCGTTTCCTACCTTTTGTCCTTTTTGGAATGAAAGGTTAAGGTCGGACCGGGGGAGGGAAGGGCGGCCGGATCTGGAGTGCGTCCGGCCCTTTCTTTTTATTGAATATGGCCGGGGCTATTGCTATAATCTAAACTAGTGATTTTGCCCATTGTTGCAGGAGTGAACGGAATGAACGCAAAAGACAGGCGGGACCGCCAATCGAGGATCCGGAATTTTTCCATCATCGCCCATATCGACCACGGAAAATCCACCCTCGCCGACCGCATTTTGGAAAAGACCCACGCCTTGACCGCCAGGGAAATGCGGGAACAGCTGCTGGATTCGATGGATCTGGAGCGGGAGCGGGGGATCACGATCAAATTGAACGCGGTCCAGTTAAAATATCGGGCAAAGGATAACCGGGAATATATTTTTCATCTCATCGACACGCCGGGCCACGTGGATTTCGCCTATGAGGTTTCCCGCAGCCTGGCCGCCTGCGAAGGGGCGATCCTGGTCGTCGACGCGGCCCAGGGGATCGAAGCGCAAACGCTGGCGAATGTTTATTTGGCCTTGGACAACGATTTGGAAATCATCCCCGTCATCAACAAGATCGATCTTCCCAATGCCGACCCGGAACGGGTTCGGAAGGAGATCGAAGACGTCATCGGCCTGGACGGGAACGATGCGATCCTCGCATCGGCGAAAACGGGGCAGGGCGTCGATGAGATCCTGGAGCGGATCGTCGAACGGATCCCCGCGCCCGAAGGGGATCCCGACGCCCCGCTGAAGGCGTTGATCTTTGACTCCCTGTACGATTCCTACCGGGGGGTGATCGCCTACATCCGGGTCGTCGACGGAACGGTGAAACCGGGCGACCGGATCAAGATGATGGCAACGGGAAAAGAATTTGAGGTCGCGGAAGTGGGCGTGTTCACCCCGAAACCGGAAAAACGACCGGAGCTCTCCGTCGGAGACGTGGGCTACCTTACCGCTTCGATAAAGAACGTCAGCGACACGCGGGTCGGGGATACGATCACGAACGCCGACCGCCCGGCGGACAAGCCCCTTCCCGGTTACCGGAAGCTGAATCCGATGGTTTATTGCGGCCTTTACCCGGTGGATTCCGCCCGGTTCGATGATTTGCGGGAGGCTTTGGCAAAGCTGCAGCTCAACGATTCCTCCCTCCAATACGAACCGGAAACGTCCAGCGCCCTCGGATTCGGTTTCAGGTGCGGATTTTTGGGGCTTTTGCACATGGAAATCGTCCAGGAACGGCTGGAAAGGGAGTTCGGCATCGATCTCATCACCACGGCGCCGAGCGTGATTTACCACGTCCATTTGACGGACGGGACGGTCCTGAAAATCGACAACCCGTCCAATATGCCCGAACCGCAAAAGATCGACCATATCGAGGAACCGATGGTCCGCGCGTCCATCATGGTTCCGAACGATTTCGTCGGTTCGGTCATGGAGCTTTGCCAAAAGAAGCGGGGAAGTTTTAAGGACATGCAATATTTGGATGAGACCCGCGTCCTCATCTCCTATGAAATACCTTTATCGGAAATCATCTTCGACTTTTTCGACCAATTGAAGTCAAGCACGAAGGGATATGCTTCCCTCGATTACGAATTGCTCGGCTACAAACCTTCCAATCTTGTGAAAATGGACATTTTGCTAAACGGGGAAAAGATTGACGCCCTGAGTTTCATCGTTCACCGGGACGCGGCCTATGCCCGGGGGAAGGCGATCGTGGAAAAATTGAAGGAATTGATTCCCCGCCAGCAATTTGAAGTTCCCGTTCAGGCGGCCATCGGCAACCGGGTGATCGCCCGCTCGACGATTAAAGCGATGCGGAAGAACGTGCTGGCCAAATGTTACGGCGGCGACGTCTCGCGGAAACGGAAGCTGCTGGAGAAGCAAAAGGAAGGCAAGAAGCGGATGAAGCAAGTCGGATCCGTCGAAGTGCCCCAGGAAGCGTTTATGGCCGTATTGAAAATTGAGGAATGATGACGGGATCATGAGGTTAGCGGCTGGGAACTCCTGCTGGCCTCTTTTTTCATTTGCCCGGGAGAAGGTAGTGATGCCCTTGATCAGAGCAATGTATATCCATATTCCCTTCTGTACCCACATTTGCCACTATTGCGATTTCAACAAAGTATTTTTGAAGGGGCAGCCGGTGGATCAATATTTGGAAGCCTTGCGGAAGGAGATCGCCATCGTTTTTCGCGAACACCCCCCTGCCGCCTTGGAGACGGTGTATATCGGCGGCGGGACGCCGACGGCCTTATCGGAGAAGCAGCTGAACCGCCTGATGGACATCATCCATTCCTTCGTGGACGCGGGAAAACTTAAGGAATTTACCGTCGAGGCGAACCCGGGGGATTTGAACGGGGAGAAATTGGCCATATTAAAAGCGGCCGGCGTCAATCGTTTGAGCATCGGCGCGCAAAGTTTCAACGACAGCCTCTTGGAAAGGATCGGCCGCACCCACCGGGCCAAGGACGTTTATGAGGCGGTAGAACAGGCCAGGAAAAGGGGATTTGAAAACATTAACATCGATCTCATGTACGCCCTTCCCGGGCAGACGGCATCCGACGTCCTCCGCTCCCTGGACCATTTGTTCCGCCTGGATGTGCCCCATTGTTCCGCCTATTCTTTAATCGTCGAGCCGAAAACCGTTTTCTATAATCTGCTGAGAAAAGGGATGCTGGCCCTCCCGGCCGAGGATGAGGAGGCCGACATGTATGAGAGGATCATGGAGGAAATGGAAAAACGCGGCCTGCATCAATATGAGATCAGCAATTTCGCGAAAAAGGGCTTTGAAAGCATGCATAACCGGATTTATTGGGACAACGAAAATTATTACGGCTTCGGGGCGGGCGCCCACAGCTACATCGGCGACCGGAGAATAGCCAACATCGGTCCGGTGAAAAAATATATCGAGAAGCTGGAGGCGGGACAGCTTCCGGTCAGGGAGGAGCAGCGGCTGTCGCTCCGCGAACGGGTGGAAGAAGAGATGTTCCTCGGCTTGAGGAAAACGGAAGGCGTGTCGGTTGCGAAATTTGAAAAAAAATTCGGCTTTTCCCCTTTTGCCTGGTACGGGGAGCGGATCCGCAGGCTGGAGGAGGAAAACCTTCTCGTTGCCGATGAGGATAAGATCCGGCTCACCAAGAAGGGAAAATTGCTTGGGAACGTGGTTTTCTCGCAGTTTTTGGTCGGGGGTTAAACATTGACAGATTGCCGCTGATTTGATAATTTATTTATAGGTTTAGCACTCGGGGTCAAAGAGTGCTAATAGGAGTGATCGTCATGTTGACAGACCGGCAATTGCTCATCTTACAGGTCATCATTGATGATTTCATTCAATCCGCCCATCCGGTCGGATCCAAGACTTTGGCGAAGAAAGGGACGCTGTCCCTGAGCTCGGCCACGATCCGGAATGAGATGGCGGATCTGGAAGAGTTGGGATATATCGAAAAGACGCACACTTCATCGGGCAGGGTGCCCTCCGAAAAAGGATACCGGTTTTACGTCGATCATCTGCTGTCGCCGCAAAAATTGAACAACGAGGAAATGGAATCGATCCGTTCCCTCTTTATGGAACGGGTTTATGAATTTGAAACGATCGTGGAAAGGTCGGCCCATGTCCTCTCCGAACTGACGGATTATACGGTGATCGTTCTCGGTCCGGAGGTGAAGGACCACAAGGTCAGCCGGCTGCAGATCATTCCGTTGAACGAAGAAATGGCCGTGGCCATCATTGTGACGAACACGGGCCATGTGGAGAAAACCATTTTCTCCATACCGCCCAATACGAAGCCCGGCGACATTGAAAAGATCAACAATATCCTGAACAGCAAACTGATCGGCGTGCCTTTGCTGGAACTGAAATCCCGGCTGAACGAGGAGACTTACTCCCTGCTGCGGAAGCATCTCGATAACGTGATGATCATCGATGCGCTGAACGATATGTTAAATTTGCCGCTGAACGATCAGGTGTTTTACGGCGGCAAAACGAACATGCTGAAACAGCCGGAATTTCAGGATTTCGAAAAAATCCAGAAGCTGTTTGATTTCATCGAGGAAAACCAGGGCTTTTTCCATTTGTTGAAGAAGATGCCGAACGGGATCCAGGTGCGGATCGGAAAGGAAATCAACGTGCGGGAGATGGATCAGTGCAGCCTGATCACCGCGACATACAGCATCGGGGATGAGCAATGCGGCACGATCGCCATCCTCGGACCGAAGCGGATGAACTACGGGAAGGTCATTTCCCTCTTGAATATTTTCAGCAATAAATTGACAAACGTTTTAACGGAACTCTATTACGGGAAAAGGAAAGGATAGACAGGAAAAATCTTTCTGTCCTGTCTATTTTCTTTGATCTTTGGAGGTGGAAAGGAGCCTTGTCAGAAGAGAAATTGGACGCTTTCGCCAACCGGGAGGAGCCTGGGAAGGAAGAACCCGGCTCCGAAAACGCGCCCGGGAAGGAGGCGGAGCGAATGGAAGCTGCCGAATCGGAGACAAACGCCGGACCGGACAAAAACGGGGAGGAAACCCGGGAACCTTCCCCCATTGAACCGCCGGCGGAAGGTTTAAAGGACGAAGGAAAGGAGCAAGCTGAAGAGAAAAAAGAAGGGGAAGCGAAGGAAAATCCCGAAACGGAACAACAGGCTGACGAAGGAGAAACCGCAAAGGCGGAAGGGGAAGCCGAGAAATTACATAGGGAGAAGGAACAATTGGAACAACAAATCGATGAACTGAAAAGGGAACTGGAAGAAAAAGACAACCGGTATTTGCGGCTGTACGCCGATTTTGAAAACTACAAGAGAAGAACCCGAAACGAAATCGAAGCGATCAAGAAATATCAGGCCCAGGATCTCATCGCCGATCTTCTGCCGGCGATCGACAATTTTGAAAGGGCGCTGAAAAGCGAAGCGAAAAGCGACGACGCAAAGAACATCCTGAAAGGCATCGAAATGGTTTACCGGGGGATGATGGAGGCCTTGGCCAAGGCGGGCGTCAAACCGATCGAAGCCGTCGGCCAAGCGTTCGATCCCCGTTATCACCATGCCGTCATGCAGGAAAAGAGCGAAGACCATCCATCGAACGTCGTCCTTGAAGAATTCCAGAAAGGATATATGCTGAAGGACCGGGTCATCCGGCCTTCGATGGTAAAGGTTAGCGAATAATGACATTCTTCGGAAAATGGAGGTTGGGAAAATGAGCAAAATTATCGGTATCGATTTGGGAACCACCAACTCTTGCGTCGCCGTTCTGGAAGGCGGAGAACCGAAGGTTATCCCGAATCCGGAAGGGAACCGCACAACCCCCTCCGCCGTGGCCTTTAAAAACGGCGAACGCCTGGTGGGCGAAGTGGCAAAAAGACAGGCAATCACGAACCCGAATACGGTTCTTTCCATTAAAAGACATATGGGCACCGATTACAAAGTGGAAATCGAAGGGAAAAAATACACGCCTCAAGAGATTTCCGCGATCATCTTGCAATATTTGAAATCCTATGCGGAGGACTATTTGGGAGAGCCGGTGAAAAAGGCCGTCATCACCGTTCCCGCCTACTTCAACGACGCGCAAAGACAGGCGACGAAGGATGCCGGACGAATCGCCGGCCTGGAAGTGGAACGGATCATCAACGAACCGACGGCCGCCGCTCTCGCCTACGGCTTGGACAAAGAGGATGACCAAACGATCCTCGTCTTCGACCTCGGAGGCGGTACGTTCGACGTATCGATCCTCGAACTGGGCGACGGGGTATTTGAAGTGAAGGCGACCGCGGGCGATAACCATCTCGGCGGCGACGACTTCGACCATGCGATCATGGACTACCTCATCGAAGAATTTAAGAAGGAACACGGCGTCGATCTGTCCAAGGATAAAATGGCCCTGCAGCGGCTGAAAGACGCGGCGGAAAAGGCGAAAAAGGATCTTTCCGGCGTCACGAGCACGCAAATTTCCTTGCCCTTTATCACCGCCAATGAGTCCGGGCCCCTCCACCTGGAAACAACATTGACCCGGGCGAAATTCGAAGAACTGACCGCCCACCTCGTCGAAAGAACGTTGGGCCCGACCCGTCAAGCGTTAAAGGACGCCGGTCTGACGCCGGCCGACATCGACAAGGTGATTTTGGTCGGCGGTTCGACGCGGATTCCCGCCGTTCAGGAAGCGATCCGCAAGGAAATCGGCAAGGAACCCCATAAAGGGGTCAACCCGGACGAAGTCGTCGCCATGGGCGCCGCCATCCAAGGCGGGGTCATTTCCGGCGACGTCAAGGACGTGGTCCTTCTGGACGTCACGCCGCTGTCGCTGGGGATTGAAACATTGGGCGGCGTCTTTACAAAACTGATCGAAAGAAATACGACGATCCCCACGTCCAAATCGCAAATTTTTTCCACCGCAACGGATAACCAAACGGCCGTTGAAATCCACGTCCTGCAGGGCGAACGTCCGATGGCGGCCGACAACAAATCCTTGGGCCGGTTCGTGCTGTCGGACATCCCGCCGGCACCCCGCGGCGTTCCGCAAATCGAAGTCACCTTCGACATCGACAAAAACGGGATCGTCAACGTGAGCGCCAAAGATTTGGGCACCGGCAAGCAGCAAAAAATCACGATTAAGTCCAACAGCGGTTTGACGGAAGAAGAAATTCAACGGATGATCAAAGAAGCGGAGGAAAACGCGGAAAGAGACCGCAAGCGGAAGGAAGAAGCGGAACTGAAAAACGCCGCGGACCAGCTGATCTTTACCACCGACAAGACGTTGAAAGAGGTGGAAGGAAAGGTTTCGCAGGATGAAATCAACCGGGCCAAAGAGGCGAAGGAAGAATTGAAGAAGGCCCTCGAGAAAAACGACATCCAAGAAATCCGCACGAAAAAAGACAAATTGCAAGAGATCATCCAAAACATTTCCGTCAAATTGTATGAACAAACCGCCAACCAATCCCAAACCCAAACGGGGGGGCAAACCGGCAAGAAACCGGATGACAACGTGGTCGACGCGGAATATAAAGAAGTGGACGACAACAAGTGATCAACGACCCTTCAGCGGAAAAGTCAAAGTCAATCCATTGGCTTTGACTTTTTCGTTCTGAGGGAAAGGAGAAGAAGAGGCGGATGCCTGGGAAAATGCGGGTCGGCCTGGACGGTTTGCACCTCCCGAAAACCGGGGAAAGCGGATGCTTTCCGGGAAAGGGAAAGGAATTGCACAGGGAGCCAGAATGATGGTAGAATTAATTTTATGCGATAGAGTTCGGGAGTGGAAACAATGGCAAAACGGGATTATTATGAAATTCTAGGTGTGGATCGCAATGCGACAAAAGAAGAGATAAAAAAGGCATACCGCCGCCTGTCGAAAAAATACCACCCGGATTTGAACAAGGAAGAGGGGGCCGCGGAAAAATTTAAAGAGATCACGGAGGCCTACGAAGTTTTAAGCGACGACGAAAAAAGGAGACGCTACGACCAGTACGGCCACGCCGATCCCTCCCAAGGCCAAGGTTTCGCCGGCTTCGGCGACGAAGTTTTCGGCGGTTTTGGCGGCTTCGGCGGCTTTGAGGATATCTTCGACGCCTTTTTCGGCGGATCGACGCGCAGGTCAGGACGGAACGCCCCGAGGAAGGGCGCGGATCTGCAATACACGATGACCATCACCTTTGAAGAAGCGGTTTTCGGGAAGGAAACCGATATTGAAATCCCGAGGGAGGAAGATTGTCTCCACTGCCACGGGACGGGAGCCAAGCCCGGCACCCGGCCGGATACGTGCCCCTACTGCCATGGAACGGGTCAAATCACTTCGGAGCAGGCGACTCCCTTTGGGCGGATCGTCAACCGCCGCGTATGCTATCATTGTAACGGAACCGGGCAAATCATCCGGGAAAAGTGCGCGACTTGCCATGGAACCGGCAGGGTGAAACGGCGCAAAAAAATCCATGTGAAAATCCCCGCCGGCATCGACGACGGGCAACAATTGCGGGTCGCCGGGCAAGGGGAGCGGGGCGTCAACGGCGGACCTCCGGGAGATCTCTACATCGTCTTCCATGTGGAGCCCCATGAATTTTTCGAACGGCGGGGCAACGACATTTACTGCGAGATGCCCATCACCTTCGTGCAGGCCGCCTTGGGGGATGAAATCGAAGTGCCCACCTTGTACGGCAAAGTAAAAATCAAGATTCCCCCCGGCACCCAATCCCACACGAAATTCCGGCTCCGCGGCAAAGGCGTTCCGAATGTGAGGGGAGGCGGGGTCGGCGATCAGCATGTGATCGTCAAGATCATCACGCCGAAGAAACTGACGGAAAAACAAAAGCAGCTTTTGCGCGAGTTTGCCGAGATCAGCGGGGAAACGATCGATGAGCAGACGAAGAGTTTTTTTGACAAAGTCAAAAAGGCGTTCAAAGGCAATTCATAGAGGCAAGGAGCGGCGGAAATGAAATGGTCGGAGATCAGCATTCATACGTCCAACGAGGCGATTGAACCCGTCTCGAACATCCTTCACGAGGCGGGGGCGGCCGGGGTGGTCATCGAGGATTCTTTCGATTCCATAAAGGAACAAAACGGAAAATTCGGGGAAATCTATGAGTTGAACCCGGAAGATTATCCGAAGGAAGGGGCCGTCATCAAGGCTTACTTCCCGGTAAACAGCTTTTTGGCGGAGACGATCGACGAGATCAAAAACGCGATTGAAAGCCTGACCCAATACGATATCGATATCGAACCGAACATCATCACCGTCAGCGAAGTCGACGAGGAAGACTGGGCGACGGAGTGGAAAAAATATTATCACCCGGTGAAGGTTTCCGAAAAAATTACCATCGTCCCTTGCTGGGAAGACTACGAGAAGCGGTCGGAAGAGGAAATCGTCGTCGTCTTGGACCCGGGGATGGCTTTCGGCACGGGCAACCATCCGACGACGGTGATGAGCATCCAAGCCCTGGAAAGGTTCGTGAAACCCGGGGATTCGGTCATCGATGTCGGAACCGGATCCGGCGTTCTGAGCATCGCAGCCGCCCTTTTGGGCGCCGATCGAGTGCTCGCCTTGGATTTGGATGAAATCGCCGTGAAGTCCGCCGGCGATAACTGCAAACGAAACAAGGTGGAACAGATCGTCACCGTTCAACAAAATGATCTGCTCGACGGGATCGATACGGAGGCGGATGTGATCGTCGCCAACCTTTTGGCGGAGATCATCCTCCGTTTTTCCGGCCAGGCCTACCGGAACTTGAAGCCGGGAGGGATCTTCATCGCTTCGGGCATCACCGCCCAGAAGCGGGAAACCGTCGAAAACCATTTGCGGGAAAACGGCTTTTCCATCATGGAAACGCTGATGATGGAAGACTGGATCACCACGATCGCGAAAAAATGATTTTCCGGAGGCGCCCCCGCCCCAAAGAACGAAGCAGGTGTTCGTATGCAAAGGTATTTTTATCAGGGACCGAGCCCTTCCCTCCGCTCCCTGCGCATGGAAGGGGACGATTTTCACCATATGGCCAATGTGATGCGGATGAAACCCGGGGAAAGAATCGTCCTTGTTTTTGCCGACGGAAGGGAAGGCGTATATGAAATTTCCGAGATCAAGCGCGGATACGCGGAAGTTGCCTTTGTCCAATGGATCGAAAAAAACCGGGAACTCCCCGTCCGTGTGACGATCGCCTCGGCCATGCTGAAGGGCGACCGATGGGAATGGCTGATCCAAAAGGGGACGGAGCTCGGCGCGGGAAGCTTTATTCCCGTCGTCACCGAGCGGACGGTCGTGAAGCTGGAAGAAAAGAAAATCCCGCAAAAGATCCGGCGATGGGAAAAAATCGCCAAGGAGGCCGCCGAACAATCGGAAAGGAACCGCATCCCCGCAGTGGAAAAGCCCCGTTCCTTCCATGCCCTCGTGGAGATGAGCCGGGCCTTTGACCATCGGCTGGCCGCCTATGAAGAAGAAGGGCGGAAAGGGGAGTCGGAAAATCTCTTGAAGCTTTTCCGTTCGGTGAAGCCTTCCGAGTCGCTGCTCGTGCTCACCGGACCGGAAGGAGGATTTTCCAAACGGGAGATCGAAACATTAACGGAGCAAAACTTTTTCATTTGCGGGATCGGCCCGCGGATCCTGCGGGCGGAAACCGCACCCCTGTATATCCTGTCCAACATCTCCTTTTATTTTGAACTGATGATGAGGTGAATGAATTGCCGACAGTCGCATTTTATACATTGGGTTGCAAAGTGAACCACTACGAGACGGAGGCCATCTGGCAGCTGTTTAAAAAGAAGGGGTATGAAAGGGTCGACTTCGAAAAGGAAGCCGATGTTTACGTCATCAATACATGCACCGTCACCAACACCGGCGACAAGAAGAGCCGTCAGATCATCCGCCGGGCGATCCGGAAAAACCCTGATGCGGTCGTCTGCGTCACGGGATGCTATGCCCAAACTTCCCCCGCGGAAATCCTGGCGATTCCCGGCGTGGATGTGGTGATCGGGACCCAGGACCGGGCGAAGCTGCTCGATTACGTGGAGCAGCATCAAAGGGAGCGGCGGCCGATCAACGGGGTTCGCAATATCATGAGAACCCGGGTTTACGAAGAATTGGAAGTGCCTTATTTCACCGACCGCACCCGGGCTTCTTTGAAAATCCAGGAAGGCTGCAACAATTTTTGCACCTTTTGCATTATTCCTTGGGCCCGCGGTCTGATGCGCTCCCGCGACCCGAAGGCGGTCATCCGGCAGGCCCGGCAGCTGGTGGACGCCGGTTATCGGGAAATCGTTTTAACCGGAATCCATACCGGCGGATATGGCACCGACTTGAAAGATTACAATCTGGCGATGCTCCTCCGCGATTTGGAAGAGCAGGTGGAAGGGCTGAAGCGGCTCCGCATCTCCTCCATTGAAGCGAGCCAGCTCACCGATGAAGTGCTGGACGTCATCAGCCGCTCCAACGTGATCGTCCGCCATATGCACATCCCCCTGCAGTCGGGTTCGAACACCGTCTTAAAGCGGATGCGGAGAAAATATTCGGTGGAATATTATGCCGAAAGATTGGCCAAACTGCGGGAAATCATGCCCGATGTGGCCGTCACCTCCGACGTCATCGTCGGGTTCCCCGGCGAAACGGAGGAGGAATTCATGGAAACTTATCATTTCATCAAAGAACAGAAATTTGCCGAATTGCATGTGTTCCCCTTCTCCAAGCGGAACGGCACCCCGGCCGCCCGGATGGAAAACCAAATCGACGAAGAGGTGAAAGCCGAACGGGTGCACCGCCTGATCGCATTGTCCGACCAGCTGGCCAAAGAATATGCCTCCAGGTTTGAAGGGGAAGTTCTGGATGTGATCCCGGAAGAAAGATATAAAGAAGACCCGAAATCGGGCTTGTACGAAGGATATTCCGACAATTATCTGAAGGTTGTCTTTCCGGCGACGGAAGAGATGGTCGGGAAAATCGTCCGCGTGAAGATCACGAAGGCCGGTTATCCGTACAACGAAGGACAGTTTGTCCGCGTCATGGACGATGACCTCCCGGCGCCGAAAAAGCGCGCGATCGTCTAACGTATCGCGGGATGGATGTGGGATCGCCGGGGCCTAAAAGGTGCGCCAAAAAAGGGTAAGAAACGTGCTTCCGCCGTCCGGCATGGATGCACGGAAAATTTCTGCAAACGGGATGTCTCCAGCATGGGGCATCCCGTCCCTTTTCAGGAGGCTTGCTTTTGGCTCTAGCCGGGGAAGCGGCGTCCGCCCGTTCCGGCTGGTCCCTTCCCTTGCGTATTCTGGCCTTGTCCCCATTTTGGGACGAGGCTTTTTAAAACGGCACGGAAGCAGCGTGCACGGGGGATTTTTTGCCGAGAAGGGAGGAAAAAATCCCTGCTTTTTCCCGGGCATGGCGCCCCGGCTTCAGTCGGGCGTCCGATACCCCTGCTTCGATGCCTGCACGGCTCCTCTCCTTCCGGCAGGCGGGTTCTGTTCCGGAGGATGCCCCATGGAAAGATCTTCCGCCGGGCAAAAAACCGCTTTGGAATAAAAAAGCCTTTGACGGACCTATTATGAACTGCTCCCTGTCAAGTAGACAGCGGAAATAATAAAAATACTTTTACGCGGCTTGGGACCTGAATTCTAATGGACTCAAGCCGTTTAGTGTTTCTTGATATCGTTCGTTGTTGTAAAATTGGATATACTCGTCAATGGCGGATTGTAATGCCTCAAACGTTTCATACTTGTGTAAATAATATTTTTCTACTTTCAGTGTTCCCCAAAACGCTTCAATAGGGCCATTATCAATGCAGCGACCGACCCTCGACATACTGTGGGTCATTCCTGCTTCCTCTAGGATTCGCTTGAATTCTTTGGAGGTATACTGATATCCTCGATCACTATGGATAAGCGGTTTTTCATCTTTTGACAACTGACGTATGGCGGATTGAATGGTCTTCAACACCAAATCATTATTATTTGAATGACCAAGTACGTAACTGATGATAGAATTATCATACAGATCAATGATGGCACTTAAATACGCTTTTTTGTCATTGCCATATTTGAACTCCGTTACATCTGTGCACCATTTCTGATTGGGCTTTGCGGCAGTAAACTCACGGCTTAATAGGTTTTCTGCCACGTAAACCGGTGTTGTTTTTTTGTACTTTTTCGGACGACGTCGAATGACAGACTGTAAACCGCAAAGCTGCATGAGGCGATAAATCCGTTTCTTATTCACTTTCTCCAAGCCTTCTTTTTTACGCTTACGATTAATGGTCATGGTGATACGACGATAGCCATAAATCCCATTCACTTGTGTGTATATGTGTCGGATAAATGCGATCAGTTTTTCGTTTTCTCGTTCTTGTACGGTTGGTTGACGCTGTAACCATTTGTAATAAGCAGAACGGGAGACTCCGGCAAGTTCACACAATAAAACAATCGAAAAGTGTTCAGCAGCTGCTAGTTCTTGAATCGCCAGATAAAGATATTGCCTGCGTACTCGGCTTAACGATACCTCCTTTCGATTTCCTCTAATTTTTTTAACAATAAATTTTCCGCACGCAATCGCTCGTTTTCGCGTTCCATCTGTTGAATTTTTAAGCGCCATTCTTCTTCTGGTGTACGTTCTTCAGCTGGTTTCGTACGTCCACGACGATCGTGAAGTGCTTCTTCTCCCCCTTGTTCAAACTTACGTACCCATTGATACACTTGTTGATAGGACACTTTGTATTGCGACGCGGTTTCTTGATAATTCTTCCTATTCGCCAGGCAAGCTTGTACGATTTGTATACGTTCATCTAAAGTGGTTTTTCTTCCTTTCGTCATCGATTGACTCATTCCTTTACCTGAATCTTGTAATTCGTTATGACTAGTATAAAGTTTTAACCACTTTTTGAACACAGATAAACTGCTAATTCCATATTTGGCTTGAATGTCAAACATGGAATAATTGCCTGATCAATAATCTTCAACAGCGCTTTGTTTTAACTCCTTCGAATAGACTTTATTTTTCGCAGGACGTATGAGTTCGGTCACTCCGCCGAATTCATATTTTGCGTGCCATTCATACAGAGTGGTTTCGGAAACATGAAACATTTTACAAATTTCTTGTCCTGTATAAAGGCCTTCTTCTAAATATCGAACTGCCATGATTTTGATGTCAGGAGAAAATGATTTTTTTGGCATAAAAAACTCCCCATTCGATAAACAGATTTTTTTTTCATCTGTCTACCTAATGGGGAGCATATCATTAGGCCGTCAAAGGCTTTTTTCCCGTATTTCAAGGTCTTCAAACGCCTTTAATTGGACAAGGCCTTTTGCGTATCCGGCATTCCTTTCTTCGGATGTTTTTCCGCCGAATCCGCCGGCCCCTTCGCCCGCTTGATGAAGAAGGCCAGGAAGAGGGCGGCGAGGGTGAGCAAGGCGGAGACGAAGAAGGCGTCCCTGATTCCTCCCAGCATGGCCTCTTGGGCGATTTGCTCTTTGGAAATGGAAATCCCCTTGCCGGCGGCCAGATGCACTGCGTTTTGCGCCAATTCCTTTGCGTGGTATTCCGTCCGGTTCGTCATGACGGTGATCAGGAGCGCCGTGCCGATTGCGGCGGATACCTGGTTCAGCGTGTTGTTCATCGCCGTACCGTGCGGGTAAAGGTGAACGGGCAATTGATTCAGCCCGTTGGTGGAAACGGGCATGAAGACCATGGACATCCCAAACATCCGGACGGCGTGCAAAAGCATGAGCTGGTGGTAGCTGGTATCCATCGATATTTTGCTGAACAGATAGGTCGAGACGGTGACGATGGCCAAACCGATGACCGCCAAGATCCGCCCGCCAATCTGATCGAACAGCCTGCCGTTGATGGGGGACATCAAGGCGTTGATGATGGCCCCGGGCAAAAGCATCAACCCCGTGTCCAGCGGGGAAATCCCCAAAATCGTTTGGGCGTAAATGGGGAGCAAAAGGAACCCGGAGAACATGGCCATGTTTACGATGATCGTGATGGCGGACGCCAAAGTGAACATCGGATATTGATAGACCCGGAAATTGAGCATGGGACGTTCCAGCTTGAATTGCCGGAAGGTAAAAACGGTTAAGGCGATAACGCCGATGACAATGGTCAAATCAACTTGCGGACTGGACCATCCATGGCTCCCCGCGGTGCTGAATCCGTACAGCAGGCTGCCAAATCCTACGCTCGACAAGAGAAGGGAAAGGATATCCAGGCGGATGTCAGTCTCTTTCCTTTTATCTTTCAGCAGCACGCCACCTGTGATCAGGATCACCGCCGCCAACGGGGTGACGAGATGAAACAGCGCCCGCCAATCGAAATGTTCGACGATCAGACCGGACAGGGTGGGCCCGATGGCTGGGGCAAACATTAAAATAAGCCCGAAAACCCCCATGGCCGCTCCCCGTCGGGAAACCGGGAAACTGACGAGCATGACGTTCATCAACAGCGGCATCATGATGGCCGAACCGGAGGCTTGGATCATCCGCCCGGCCAGGAGCAAGGGGAAAGCGTGGGCAAAGCCGGCAATGACCGTTCCGAGGGTGAATAAGCCCATGGCCCAAAGAAACAGCTGGCGAACGGAGTATTTTTGGATAAGGAATGCGGTTGTCGGAATCATGATTCCGTTCACCAGCATAAATCCGGTGGTCACCCATTGGACCGTTGAAGGGCCAACCTTCAAATCCTCCATGATGGAAGATAGGGCGACGTTTAACAAGGTATTGTTTAAGAAGGTGATAAACGCGCCGATCAACAGGACGGCAATGATGCCGTACGCAGGTTTGTTCGCGGTTTTCGCTTCTTGATCCATCGTATTCCCCCTTTTTTCCCAGTTTTCCATCCCCCGTTGGAGAAAATCCATGCCCTATATCTTATCTCATTTTTTTTGGGATTGCAATAAAAATGAAATTTGTCCCCCGTTCCCTGCCACGGCCGGACGGCGGCGTCAAGCTCCTACGTTTTCCGCCCGGAGGGGGACATCGGCCGTACCGCTTTCCCCTGCATAAAAACCTCCCGCCGGCCTGAAAACCCCCTACCGGCGTCCAAGAAGTTCCGGACGCATGCGGCTTTCCCCTCATTGAGCCGCGCGTCCGGGAACCGGATGCGGATTTCCGATAAACAAGTCCACGCCTTTATTCCGGGCCGATCCTCTCCCTCCGGCGGCCCGCTTTCCGGGAAGGTTTGACAAAAAGGCGACAATCCTCCAACATTAAAGAGAGGACAGAAATTTGTTGGAAAAGGAGTAAAGCGGATGGACATTGCCAAGTATATCGATCATACTTTGTTAAAGGCCGAGGCGACGGAAGCGCAGATCGCCGCGTTGTGCGAGGAGGCAAAAACCTTCGGTTTCGCTTCCGTTTGCGTCAATCCCGCCTGGGTCTCCTACGCCAAGGAAAAACTGTCGGGGAGCGGCGTGAAGGTTTGTACCGTCATCGGCTTTCCCCTCGGCGCCACGACGTCGGAAACGAAGGTGTTCGAAACGAAGAACGCCATTGAAAACGGGGCCGAGGAAGTGGACATGGTCATCAACATCGGGTGGCTGAAAAGCGGCCGTTTCGATTTGGTGAAGGAAGACATCCGCAGGGTGGCGGAAGCCGCGGCGGGAAAAGCGCTGGTGAAAGTCATCATTGAAACCTGCCTGCTGACGGAAGAGGAAAAAGTGAGGGCATGTCAGCTGGCCGTGGAGGCCGGGGCGGATTTTGTAAAAACATCGACGGGCTTTTCCGTGGGAGGGGCCACGGTGGAAGACGTCCGCCTGATGAGGGAAACCGTCGGTACGAAGGCCGGGGTGAAGGCATCCGGCGGAATCCGCACCTTGGAAGACGCGAAAAAAATGATCGAAGCGGGGGCGACGAGGCTCGGCACCAGTTCCGGCACCGCCATCGTACAAGGAAAAACGGGCGGACAGGGATATTGAAGGAAATGGACGAAGGGGATGCGCGGCGGCTTCGGCCGATGAACTTTTCGGGACGGAAAGGGTTGCAAAACCGGGCTTGAAGGACGCTCCCAAAGATCCGCCGGCGGCAAACATGGAAGGAAGAGAAAAAGCGCGGGGCGGATTTTGGGAAAAATTTCCTAATCATAAGTGAACGGAAAGGGCCGGTTTTCTTCCCGGCGTTGCTGTTGCCGGATTTTCCCGGCGGCGGGAGATATTTTCGGGAAGGAAAGCGGCTATTTTCCATGGATTTTTTCGATGAGGCCGGCAAAGGATCCGGTAAAGGGGAGGAAGAGGAGCGACACGGCGGCATTGAAGAGAACGGCCGCATGGGCCAGCTGCTGTTCCGGATCGGCCGCCAGTTTTTCCACCAAATGGGAAAAGGGCGCCAGGAACGGAAAGAAAAGGGCGGCGCCGAGAATATTCAGCCAAATGTGGGCGAAGGCCGCCAGTTTCGCTTCCTTTCCCCCGCCGATGCTGGCCAGGTAGGCATCGGCGCAAGTGCCGATGTTGGCGCCGAGCAATGCCGCGATGGCGGCGGAAACCGACAGAACCTTCGCCTCCATAAACCCCATTAAAATGCCGGTCATCGCCGTGCTCGACTGGATGACCGCCGTAAGCAGGCAGCCGGCCAGGACGGCCAAGGATTCATGTTCGTTCACCGCGGAAAAAAGAGGGGCGGTCCATTTCATGGCGGATAGGGGTCCGGCGAACCGTTCGAACCCGAACAGGCTGAAAAAAACGGCCCCCAGCCCGAAAAGGAAGAAACCGGCGTTCCGGACCGCTTCCCGCGGAATAAGGAAAAAGACCGTTCCCAGCAACATGAGCGGAAAAACCATTTGATCGGTGCTGAAGGCGAGGAATTCCACGGTGATGGTCGTCCCGATGTTCGCCCCGAGGATGATGCCCAGTGATCGGCGGAAAGATAACAGCTTTGCCGAAATGAACCCGACGGTGATGATCATGACCGCCGAGCTGCTCTGCAAAATGGCGGTGATCAGGATCCCGGAGAAAAATCCTTTGAGCGGTGTGCCCGCAAAACGGAGGAGCCATTTTTTCATTTTTTGCCCGGCGATGTGCATCATCCCGTAGCGGATGAGCATCATCCCGCAGATAAACAAAAGAACCAGCAGGCCAAAAAGGAACGGAAGCATGTCCTCACCTCTATTCCAATGTATGAATTCCGCTAAAAAAGATGTATAAAAGTTTCCTTGGAAAAGCAAAATTTCCCTGGAAACGGGGGCCGGCGCGGGGGGCGGCCTATGCGGAAGACTCAAGAAAGATTTCGGAAAAGAATTTTGCTGCTTCTTTTTTCCTGCGGGGCCGCCGGAAACAGTTTCCGGGAAAATTCTTCCCGGTGAAAGCGGCGCGGAAATGAAAAGAAAATGGAAAAAAGCGCAATTTTGCGGAATGTTTTTGCAGGGAAAAGGAAGAACTTTCATATGGAGCAGGGCCTTATGGCTTGCCGCAATCTTCAGCGGCGCCGAAGGCGGTTTGAGAGGAAAAAGCGGGAATTGCCATTCGGGATGAAGTTTCTATGCGTGAACAGGAAAATATGCCTGCAAGAGGGAGTGGGGCGTCTTGATTGCAAACCATGAAAGATACCGGGATATTCTGACCGCCGGACGCAAGGTGCTGGCGGAAAAGGGATTCGAGAATACGAAAGTATCCGACATCGTGGAAAGGGCGGGCGTCGCCAAAGGGACCTTTTACCTCTATTTCCCTTCCAAATTGGATCTGGTACTCGCCTTGGCGCAAGATATGCGGCAACAGATTCTCTCGGAAGCGAAGATTGCTTCCGCCGGGAAAAAGAACTCGCGCGAGGCGCTTGCCGCGGCCATTTCGGCCGCTTTCCGCGCGATGTCGAATTTCCGTGACATTTTTCCGGTCTTCAATGCGATCAGCGCATTCAGCACGGACCGTTGGGAGGCCGAAAAGGAAATCCGGTTCCCGTATTACCTTTTTCTCCGCCAGCTGATCGAGGAAGGGCAGAAGAGCGGAGAATTCCGTTCCGACCTGAATCCCGCCGTAACTTCGCGGCTGATTGCGGGGATGGTGGAACACGCGGCCCACGAGTGTTTCGTGTATCATTCCCCCATTGCCGTAGAGGACTATCTTGATCATATCCGGAAGCTGATCGATGCTTTATTTGACCGGGACTCCGATGCCGGCGGCCAATCAGCCCTGTGACAGCCGGGTTGAAACTATGCCATCGCCCTATTGAAAGGCGGCAAGGGTTTCGCGGGCCGGCCAGTTTCTGTTCCGGGTTTTAATTTAAGAGGAAAGAAAGCAATGTCTGGCGCGCGCGGGAAAAACGGAGCAGGGCGTGCCATCCGGATCCCCTGCCGCATCCAGAGGAGCGGCCCTCACCACATTCCCTTGGCACAGGACATGTCTGCTTTATGGTCGATGGCGGAAGGCGGCGTAAAGGCGTAAACGAGAAAGAGAATATCGGGACAGGCGGAGGGCGGCGTTTCAATATGCGGAGCATCGCTTGGCCGCGGCATGCAACGACGTGGCTGCCGGACTTTTCCGCAGAAAAGTTTCGCGACGAAACGTTGTCACAGCCAGCCGCATTCTGAGATCGCAAGTATTGACGATCCTTTTCTTCAGGAGTAAAATGAAAAATGACTGACGGTCAGTCATTTTCCTGCGGTCTGCTCGTCCGCAGCCGGATGTTTGAAGACAAGGGGGATCCGGTTTATCGCCTTGCGCTTTCTTCACAGCCTTATGACCCTGCAAGCCGTAACTGGCCTTTAGAAAGGGGGAGGATGGAGATGTTGCGTATGTTGAGAAATTTATTAAAAAAGGATGTGCCCGCGGCAACCGCGGCGCGGATGGGTATGTTGCGCATGTTGGCCCATTGGGTCACCCGGTATCCCCTGTTGGTCGTCGCCGGCTGGCTGATCCTGACAATCGCCCTTTTACCTTTTACATGGAACATGGGACAGCGGCTCACCGGCGAGCTGACACCGCCAGCCCATTCCCAGGCCCTTGAGGTACAGCGCCTGATTTCCCGCAATATGCCGGATGCGGGCAAACAGCAACTGGTGCTGACCCTGCATTCCGAAGAACACGCCGTGGGAACACCGGAATTTGAAGCGGGATTGGACACGTTGTTGGAGAAGATCCGTGGCGTGCCGGGATTGGACCGGATCATCACCCACCGCGACCTCGGCTTCGAACGTCTTGGACCTTCGGGTCAGGAATACTCCGCCATTCTGCTGAGCATGGACATTTCCACTCTGGAGAAGGCCCAACAAGCGGTGGAGTCGATCCGCGAAACACTGAAGGAATGGAATTCCGCCTTCGAGGTCAATGTTACCGGACTTCCCGCCGTGGCCATTGATCTGTCCGAGGTTTCCGAAAGCGATGTGGGACGGGCGGAGCAAACGGCGCTTCCCGTCACAAGCATTCTGCTGGTGGCGGCATTTGGCGCCCTGCTCTCCGCCCTGATTCCGTCTCTCGTCGGTTGGATTGCCGTCATCCTGGCACTGGGCGCGATCGCTCTCCTGTCCCGGGCATACCCCGTGCACTCGCTGGCTCAAACGGTGACCGTCATGTTGGGATTGGCGGCGGGTATCGACTACTGCCTCCTGATGGTGACCCGGTTTCGCGAGGAAATGGACAAGGGACAATCGCCGCGGGAAGCCGCCATGCGGAGCGTCACTACCGCCGGCAGAGCCATCGTGCTGAGCGGCATCATGGTTGCCGTCTCCCTGGTTGCTCTCCTCTTCCCGCCGCTGAATCTGGTCCGTTCCATCGGCATGGCGGGCATTGTCGTCATCCTGTTTTCGGTCCTTGTCGCCGTCACGCTCGTTCCGGCCCTGCTGACCCTTCTCGGTGCGCGGATCGGCCGAAAGCGATCTATCGCTGGTTCGCCCCGTCCATCAGGGGAAAAGGATGGGAACGTCTGGCTGGCTGCATCGCCGCCAGACCGGGCCGCTGGGCAGCCGTTGCCACGTTGTTCCTTTTGGCGCTGGGGCTTCCGCTGGGCCGGATTGAAATCTACAACGAGGGCGTGCAAAATCTGTCCCCTTCCGTCGAGTCACGGAAAGGGGTGGAAGCGCTCAAACATTTGGACTTGGATGGCATGCTGGATCGGGTTGATGTCCTCGTGGACCTGGGAGAGGGGAACACGTTCTATGGCACACCGGCGGTGGAACAGGCCGCACGCCTGACGAAGGAACTGGAGTCGGCGATCGGGAAAGGCATCGTCCTTGGACCTGCCCCGTCCAAGCTTCCGGAGGATGCGCTCCGGAAGCTTTATGCGTCTCCTCCGGTTGAAAACGCCTTCCCAATGCCCGAGGCTGCTCGCTATATCAGCGAGTCGGGCCGGTTCCTGCTCTTCCGGGTCATGCCGGAAGATGCGCTTGGGGCGCAGACACGGGATTCGTTCGTCCGCCAGGTCCGCGACCTGGCCAGGCAAAGTTTCGCGAAAGCCTCCGTTTTCCTGGGAGGAGATCCGGTAGCGTTCCAAGACTTTGATCGCGCGCTTTACCGGAATTTCCCCGTAGCGGTCGCCTTGGTGCTACTCCTTACCTTTCTGTTTCTGTTTGCGGTCTTTCGTTCCCCATATGTGGCGATGGTCGCGGTCGCGGGAAATTTATTCGTTCTTGCGGCGAGCATGGGGGCGCTTGTTGCCGTCTTCCAATGGGAATTGGGACATGCGGCGGTGCATCCCATGGTTCCGGTAATTGTCTTCGCGATCACCTTCGGGCTTTCCATGGATTACCAGGTGTTCCTGCTCAGCCGGGTCTGGGAGTTCCATCTGGAAGGTAAACCGCTCCGCGATGCCATCGTAAACGGCGTGAGCTGCACGGCGCGGATCATTACTTTCGCGGCGCTGATCATGGGAGTGGTGTTTGCCACCTTTATGATCAGCGATGTCATGACGGTGAAGATGCTCGGATTCGGCCTGGCCGCGGCGGTGCTCTTGGATGCGACGATTGCCCGGCTGATTCTCATGCCGGCCCTGCTCGCCTTGGGACAAAGGTTCATCCGTCGCAAAGGTGAACCTTCCGCCTTTCTGCATCAGTGAACGGGTCCCGTGTGGAACGAATCCGGACCTCCTTCGTTTTCGATGTGCTTTTAAAAGGGTGATCCCAATGCTTGGAACGGGATCTGCCTGCCTATGACCGGCCTTCAGATCAGGGCCGCCGGAAAAGGCTGTTCCAAAAGTGTCCGCATCGCGTTCGCTTTTGGGACAGTTTTTTTGGCAAAAGAAGAAGAAAATCATTCCTTTGTATTATCACAATCAAAAAGGACGGTTTTCTTGGACGTATATGGTGATAAACGAAATCTTTCGGCATTTCATGCGGGCTGCATTCTTGGACATATACGTCGATAAACTCCGGGATTCGGATCGGTTTGGCAGGCGATAAGCGGATAAAGCGGAAGCATGGATGCAGGATGATTAACAAAACCGTTCCTATAGCGGCACGCTCGGTCCTTTGGATGATCGGCCGTTGTCACACAGGGTTTATAAAGGTTTTCCAATCGGCGATTCCTGTCCGTCCGGCGGAAAGACCGTTGTCGGCTGATCGGCCGGATCGAAAACCCGATGCGTTTTCACAACGGAACGGGAAAAAACCCCCCTTTGCCGTACAAATTCCTTTTTTCGATGGCGGCCGGGAAAGCCGCAAATCTGTGTCAAGCGTCAGTGAAAATGTCATATTAACGCATCAGTGAATATGTCACTGTTTACTTTGACCTCAGTTCATTCAAGCCGGTTTCAGTTCCTTTGAATTCGTGGGCCTATATTTGCGCCAAGGATGATCAGGTCCTGGCTTGTACGATTTCTTTTCTGAGCTCTCCTTTTTCTTTTCA
>Ga0207865_100104_pt1 | contig 103379 bp, 100 predicted proteins | sample HigsolmetaAR204D_FD_184836 | JGI IMG/M metagenome (GOLD analysis project Ga0207865, IMG submission 184836) | Ionic liquid and high solid enriched microbial communities from the Joint BioEnergy Institute, USA - AR20-4-D (SPAdes) (version 2) ... | reverse complement strand
GACCGATGATTGGCAGACCAAAAAGTGCCACATTCCGTACCCTCGATGTTGTCGGACTGGATACATTTGTTCACGTTGCCAACAATGTGAAAGATCAAGTAGAAGGAGAAGAGAAAGAAGTATTTACTGTTCCACCGCTACTTGAAAAGATGTTAGAGAGAAAATGGTTAGGTGCGAAAACAGGTCAAGGATTTTTCTTGAAAAAAGGGAAGGAAATTCATGAGTTAAATCCAAACACGTTAGAATATGAACCGGTCAAAAAACTGAGAACGCCTTCTACGGAACTGGCAAAACAACAAAAGGGTTCAAAGGCAAAACTCCAAGCATTGGTTTATGCGGATGACCGTGCCGGAAAACTATTATGGAGTGTGTTCTCTAAAACATTGGTTTACTCTGCAGAATTACTTTATGAAATTGCCGATGATATAGTTGCTGTTGATAATGCAATGAAATGGGGCTTCGGCTGGGAACAAGGTCCGTTTGAATCTTGGGACGCTATTGGTCTTGAAAAATCAGTTCAGCGTATGGAAAGTGAAGGGTTGACTGTTCCAAGCTGGATTAAAGAAATGATCGCAAACGGTGCAACTTCTTTCTATAAAGAAGATAACGGTACAATCCTGTATTATGACCGTGGAGAATATAAACCGGTTAAACAAAACGAGAAATCTATCAATCTTAAACTATTGAAAAAGCAAAAAGGTGAGATTATGAAAAACTCCGGGGCCAGCTTGATCGATATCGGTGACGGTGTAGCATTACTTGAGTTCCACTCACCAAACAACGCCATTGGACTTGATATCATTCAAATGATTAACAAATCCATTGAAGAAGTGGAGAAAAACTATAAAGGTCTTGTCATCGCAAACCAAGGGAAAAACTTCTGTGTCGGTGCGAATATTGCAATGATGCTAATGGAAGCACAAGACGATAATATTTTTGAGCTAGATTTTGTGATTCGCCAATTCCATAAAGCGATATTAAATATTAAATACAGTAAAAAACCGGTTGTGGCTGCACCACATCAAATGGCTCTCGGTGGAGGAGCTGAAGTAATTCTGCCGGCTGCACGAATTCAAGCATCACCTGAAAGCTATATCGGCCTTGTGGAAGTCGGTGTTGGATTAATCCCGGGCGGTGGTGGAACAAAAGAGTTATATATCAAACATTTAAACAGCATGCCTAAAGGAGTCAAATTCGACTTACAAGAAGTTGCAAACAAAGTATTTGAAACAGTTGCGACTGCAAAAGTATCCACCTCAGCTGAAGAGGCAAGAGAATTTGGGTTCTTAAATAATCTTGACGGAATTAGCAAAAATCCGGATCATGTCATTTATGATGCCAAACAAGTTGTTATCGAACTTTATGAAAGCGGTTATCAGCCACCTGTGCGTAAAAAAGTACCGGTCGTCGGGGAAACCGGTTATGCAACATTACTCCTTGGTGCACAAGGGATGCATTTATCCGGTTATATTTCCGAGCATGATTTAAAAATAGCCAAAAAGCTTGCATACGTATTGGCTGGCGGTAAAGTGCCGTTCGGAACAGAAGTAGATGAAGAATATATTCTTGACTTGGAAAGAGAAGCATTTTTAAGTTTAATAGCAGAACCGAAAACGCAAATGCGGATGCAACACATGTTGGTAAAAGGAAAACCGTTAAGGAATTAATAGAATAGAAGAGAAGAAGGATTGCTGTCGAAGCTTTCCTAATGGAAACTAGGCAGGAAAACTTGTCAAAAGTTTAATCCAATAACTATACTTTTTTATTCGAGTACAAAGGGGGAAACGATGTGAGAGAAGCAGTAATCGTCGCCGGTGCGCGGACACCTGTGGGAAGGGCAAAAAAAGGAACACTTCGTCATACGCGACCGGATGACTTAGGTGCACTGGTTGTAAAAGAAACATTAAAAAGAGCAAACCATTATGAAGGCCCGATTGATGATTTAATTATCGGCTGTGCAATGCCGGAAGCCGAACAAGGATTAAATATGGCAAGAAATATTGGTGCATTGGCAGGTCTCCCATATACAGTACCGGCAATTACCATTAATCGCTATTGTTCATCGGGATTGCAAGCAATTGCCTATGGCGCGGAAAAAATCATGCTTGGTGGGGCAGAAGCTGTCTTAGCCGGTGGTGCTGAATCCATGAGCATGGTGCCAATGATGGGACATGTGGTTCGCCCGAATGCAAAATTAGCTGAAACGGCACCGGAATATTATATGGGCATGGGTCATACAGCTGAGCAAGTTGCGGAAAAATACGGCATTACTCGGGAAGAACAAGATGCTTTTGCCGTGAGAAGCCATCAAAGAGCGGCAAAAGCGATTGCAGAAGGGAAATTCAATGAGGAAATTGTCCCTGTTGATGTCACTTTCCGCTCCGTCGATGAAAACAATAAACTCGTTGAAAAAACTGTTCAATTTACGACTGATGAAGGTGTTAGACCGGATACCACCTTGGAAGTTTTGGCGAAATTACGCCCGGCTTTCAATGTCAAAGGTACGGTTACGGCCGGTAATGCTTCACAAACAAGTGACGGTGCGGCAGCGGTTCTCTTAATGGATCGGGAAAAAGCAGAGGCAGAAGGGTTAAAGCCGCTTGCCAAATTCCGTTCTTTTGCAGTGGGAGGTGTGCCGCCGGAAATTATGGGAATTGGTCCTGTCGTCGCAGTTCCAAAGGCACTGAAACTGGCCGGGTTAGAATTGTCTGATATCGGATTAATTGAGTTAAATGAGGCCTTTGCTTCTCAATCGATTCAAGTGATTCGGGAATTAGGCTTAGATGAAGAGATTGTCAATGTCAATGGCGGAGCAATCGCTTTAGGTCATCCACTTGGTTGCACCGGTGCAAAATTAACGCTTTCTCTTATCCATGAAATGCGAAGAAGAGATGTTCAATTTGGTGTCGTTACAATGTGTATCGGAGGCGGAATGGGTGCAGCAGGTGTGTTTGAACTGCTGTAAGGAAATTGGAAACAATAAGAATATGAGAGTTGCTCCTTTCATATTCTTTTCAACTAAATATAACTTTTAGGGAGGAATTTTTCATGGCAAAATCTGTTGATGAAATTGTAAAAGGTGGTAGTTTTATAATTGAAGAAATCGGTCCGGATCAAGTATTTACACCGGAAGATTTTACAGAAGAACATTTAATGATTGCAAAAACAACAGAAGACTATGTTGCAAATGAAGTCATGCCTGTCGTAGAAAAATTGGAAAATCATGAGTTCGAAAACTCTGTGAAACTGTTAAAGCATGCCGGGGAACTTGGTTTACTTGGGACAGACGTACCGGAAGAATACGGTGGTCTTGGTTTAGATAAAATTACTTCTGCGCTGATTGCTGAAAAAATGTCTCGTGCCGGTGGTTTCTCGATTTCTCACGGAGCCCATGTCGGAATCGGATCATTGCCGATTGTTCTATTCGGTAATGAAGAACAAAAACAAAAATATTTACCGAAACTTGCATCCGGGGAACTGCTTGCCGCTTATGCATTGACAGAACCCGGATCCGGATCGGACGCATTAGGTGCAAAAACAACGGCAAAATTAAATGAAGCAGGTACCCACTATATTTTAAACGGTGAAAAACAATGGATTACCAATGCCGGCTTCGCTGATGTATTTGTCGTTTATGCTAAAGTCGACGGTGAAAAATTCACTGCATTTATTGTTGAACGCACATTCCCGGGCGTATCTACCGGTGCAGAAGAAAAGAAGATGGGAATTAAGAGTTCGTCCACTCGTACATTAATTTTAGAAGATGTTCCGGTCCCTGTTGAAAATGTTTTAGGTGAAGTTGGCCGCGGTCACGTGATTGCCTTTAATATTTTGAATATTGGCCGCTATAAATTAGGTGTTGGGGCAGTCGGCGGTTCCAAATCTGCATTTGAACTAACAGTAAAGTATGCCAAAGAACGGAAACAATTTAACCGTACAATTGCCAGCTTCAACTTAACCAAAGAAAAATTAGCGACATTAGCTTCTGAAATTTATGCCGCAGAAAGTTCTGTTTATCGCACAGTCGGCCTATTTGATGAAAGAATGGGCAGTTTTAGTGAAGAAGAAGCAAGAGACGGAAAAGCAATTGCCGCTTCCATTGCGGAATATGCCATTGAGTGCTCTTTAAATAAATTCTTCTCCACAGAGGTATTGGACCATGTTGTTGACGAAGGGGTACAAATCCATGGCGGTTACGGATTCATGCAAGAATATGAAATCGAACGGGCTTACCGTGATTCTCGAATCAATCGTATTTTTGAAGGAACCAATGAAATTAACCGTTTACTCGTCCCGGGCACCTATGTGAAAAAAGCAATGAAAGGTGAACTGCCTTTATTTGAAAAAGCACAAAGCTTACAAGAAGAACTTATGATGCTGATGCCGGAAGAACCGGGTGATGAACCATTAGCATTGCAAAAATATTTAGTCCGTAACGCAAAGAAAATCGCATTAATGGCAGCCGGTCTTGCAGTTCAAAAATTTGGAGAAAAACTGGAAGAGGAGCAAGAAATCCTTGTAAATATTGCTGATATCGTTTCCTTCACCTATGCGATGGAATCTGCAGTATTACGCACGGAAAAGGCGATTGCCCGTGACGGTTTAGAAAAGAGCAAACAAAAACTGCTTTATACAGAAATTTTTGCTCAAGCCGGCTTCAACCGAATCGAAGCAGATGCAAAAGAAACATTAATTGCTGTATCCGGCGGTGATACTCAGCGGATGTTGTTATCTTCATTACGCAAATTAACCCGTTACACACCAATTAATGTGATTCCGAAAAAACGGGAAGCTGCAGATAAATTAATTGAAGCAGAAAAATATATTGTATAATGTGATATTAAACAATCATAATTAACAAAATTCATTCTCTTACATGTAAAACAGTTCATGGTGGGACGGATTCAAAGGTCAGGTCTTGTAACTATTTTTGCAAGATTTACTTGAAAGGATCCACTCACATGAACTGTTTTTTCTTTCCGGCTACTATTACACAAACTATTTTTCCTAAACAGGAGATTTACGAATCGGTAAAAGGCTGATTCTTTTCAAACTAACGCTACATGCTATAATAGAAAAAGAAGGATTGTAAATGATAAGGTGGTGTTAAAATGTCGATAACATTTTATTGGTATCCGAACTGCGGGACATGTCGTAAAGCCAAAAACTGGTTAGATGCACACGGGGTTTCCTATAATGCTGTCCATATTGTGGAAAATCCCCCCAATCGTGATGAAATTGAGCAATTATATAAAAAAAGCGGGTTGGAATTGAAAAGACTTTTTAATACAAGTGGTCAAAAATATCGTGAATTGGGCCTAAAAGATAAAGTAAAAACTTTAGAAGAAGGGGAGCTACTTGATCTTTTAGCTTCTGATGGCATGCTTTTAAAAAGGCCGATTGTAACAAATGGTGAGAAAGTGACTGTCGGTTTTAAAGAAGAAGAGTTCGAAAAGGAATGGTTAAATAAATAGTTATTGTTCGCGTTAATTCGCGATGTGTGCGTGAACAAGTTTTAATAAGAATCTTAAGATAAATAGTCGTTTATTGTACGAGTTAATTCGCAATAAGTGATAACAAGTTCCAAAAAGAACGGGTAAATAAATAGTCGTTTACTTGTACTTTTAACAATCGCTTTTGTATGATAAATTTGTTCTATACATCATTTTTGGAGGGATTAGCATGGGAACAGCAAAAGATTTTCGTTTTTCCAAGGAGCATGAGTGGGTAAAAGTAGAAGGGGATAAAGTCCGGGTCGGTATCAGTGATTTTGCTCAATCAGAACTCGGCGATATTGTTTTCGTGGAACTTCCTGAAGTTGGAAAAAAATTACAGGTGAATGAGCCATTTGGAAGTGTGGAATCGGTAAAAACAGTTTCTGAATTGTATGCACCGATCAGCGGGACAATTGTTGAAGTTAATGAACAATTAACCGACAGTCCGGAATTAGTTAACGAATCTCCATATGAACAAGCTTGGATGGTTGTCATTGAACCGAAAGACCTTTCTGAATTAGAAACATTAATGAACGCCGACGAATACGATCAAATGATTAATGAAGCAAAATAAATGAGATACATATTTTGGAGGGCATCTGAGTTTAGATGTCCTTTTTTTAATTTTGTCAGGGGAAAATTGGAATTTCATGTACAATCTGATTCGTTCCTTTTATATGTTTCGCATACAGATAAAGGAAAATAGGGGGAGTCAAGCTAATGTGTTCTTCCTTTTTTCCCTATTCCTTCAATAATTTTTCAAAGTTGCATAGTAATATAAAAAGGAACATATTAGTTGTCTATCTTGTTGTTTCTTTGTATCATGTTGGATAGGTGATCGAAAATGGAGGAAGCTGTTGAGAAAGTTATAATTGTAGAGGGAAAATCGGATAAGAAAAAAGTACAAGAGGTAATAAATGAATCTGTAGAAATCATCTGTACAAATGGAACGATTGGGCTGAGCAAATTGGATGAACTAATTGATATGTTATATGATAAAGAAGTATTTGTGCTTTTTGATGCTGATGACTCAGGAGACAAATTGAGAAAACAATTCAAACGTGAATTTCCGGAAGCAAAACATATATACATTGATCGTACCTATCGGGAAGTTGCTTCAGCCCCGGAAAATCATGTTGCGACTGTTCTTTTACAAGCAAATATACAAGTACATTCAAAATATTTATTGTAATCTTAAGCCATATGGAAATAAGGGATGAATCAAATGGAACAATGGACTGGTGAAACATTTTACCAATATTTAAAGAGCGGGAAGAAAGGTGCCTTTTACTTATACACCCCTTTATGTGGTACTTGTCAAGTAGCAGGAAAAATGTTAGAAGTGATCACGAAATTATTGCCGGACTTACCGATTGGGAAAGCCGATATAAATTATTTACCGGAAATTGCGGAGACATTTTTTATCGAAAGTGTTCCCTGTTTAGTCCTCTTCAATGAACATCAAGTGAAAGAAAAAATTTATGCCTTTCAAGATGTTCCTTACTTATATGAAAAATTAAAAAAACTTTAATCCGATGCTGTCCTAAAAGGTTTATGTGAAATTGACAAAATAACCTTTTGAAAGGGCGGCTATTTTATTTTTTTTAAAAAAGGAGAATTTTAACATATAGAGAATTAATATAAATAGAGCCTGATTATGAACGTAACATTGCTACAAAACGGTACTCGGCTCAATATTGCTCGGGGGTATCTCAGTATGGTGGCTGTCGATAATTTTCTAAAGAGGATCAATCATCAACCGGTTGTTCGAATTTTAGTTCCGAACGAGCCGGTCACTGTTCTGATTCGGAACCGAAAAGACGCTTGTTATCTCATTTTTTCTAAAGACAAGGTTGAATTCATAAAGGAATATAATGGTGAAATAGATTGTGAGTTGTCAGGAGAGGAAAAGATGATTCAATCTATCCTTGATGGAAAAATACGGCTGCAAGAAGCAATAAAGTTACGTCATGTTCAAATTGAATGTAATTACCGAACAATGCTTTTGCTTGAATCATTTTTCTGGCTCCAACGGGTAGAAGGATAAGGAATCGATCGGGTTCGGGGGAATCTATTTGGTGGATAACCGGCTAGAGCGGGTGCGGTTCTTGGATAAATATATCCTAATTGGTGGATATAGTCGAAAAAGCCCGTGTTTCAAAAAAATGAACACCGCAATTACCGAGTTTTGGGGTTACCGAAAAAATTTAGTTGGAAATTTTTCATTAGTATATAAAAAAATCTTTATTGACTCAACTATTTTTTAATGATAATATGAATCTTATATTAAATAAAATAAATACTAGCGTCTAACTCTTATCAAGAGAGGTGGAGGGATGTGCCCGATGAAGCCCGGCAACCGTCAATTTTTTATTGAAATGGTGCCAATTCACACAAAGTTTAAAGACTTTGAGAGATAAGAGAAAGGACATTCGATTATATTCGCGTGCCTTTCTACTTATCAGTGTAGGAAGGCTTTTATTTTTAAACAAGAAATAAAATAATTCGTCTCACATTTTGATCATTTCCTACAAAAAGGAGAAGTTTAGACTGAAGGAGGGTGTGAAATGATCAATGTACAAAATATCACGAAAGTTTTCACAACCAAATCCGGGCCATTAACGGCTGTAAATCATGTGAATTTTACGATAGATGAGGGAGAAATCTTTGGAATCATCGGTTATAGCGGTGCCGGGAAAAGCACATTGATCCGTATGTTCAATGGACTGGAAACACCTACGGAAGGTTCACTCACCATTGCCGATAAAGATATTACAAATATTCGCGGGAAAGAATTACGCTTGGCCCGTCGAGAAATTGGTATGATTTTCCAACATTTCAATCTTCTCTGGTCGAGAACGGTACGCGGTAATATATCATTCCCACTGGAAATTGCAGGTGTTCCAAAGGCTTTAAGGGAAAAACGGGTAGAGAATTTAATTAAACTTGTCGGCTTAGAGGGTAGAGAAGATGCTTACCCATCCCAACTAAGCGGCGGTCAAAAACAAAGGGTCGGCATTGCCCGGGCACTCGCTAATAATCCAAAAGTATTATTATGTGATGAAGCAACATCAGCACTTGACCCGCAAACGACGGACGCAATTCTTGATCTGCTTGTGGATATTAACAGGAAATTAGGTTTAACGATTATTTTAATTACCCATGAAATGCATGTCATTCGAAAAATCTGTCATCGTGTGGCCGTCATGGACAGTGGAAAAATTGTTGAAATTGCACCTGTTCTTGATATATTCCGACATCCAAAAGAAGAAATTACAAAACGCTTTATTGGTCAGGTGACAGAACCGGAAGAAACGAAAGAGACAATTGACCATTTATTAGAGAAATATCCGGACGGGAAAATTGCAAAATTATCGTTTATCGGTGATGTAGCTGAACAAGCGATAATTACACGATTAATAAGAGAGCTGCCGGTTACTGTTAATATTTTGCAAGGAAAAGTATCACAAACACGAAACGGTGCCTATGGAACTTTATTTATCCATATTGAAGGAAATCCAAGTGATATTGAGGCGGCAATCGACTTCCTAAACAAAAATCAAGTCGGGGTGGAGGTGGTACAAAATGATTGAAACACTCTTCCCGAATGTTGATTGGGAAAAAGCCTGGGAAAAGACGGTTGAAACTTTATATATGACCGGGATCTCTCTTGTTTGGATTTTCATTATCGGTATTATTTTAGGATTATTACTGTTTTTAACATCAGAAGGAAATTTATGGCAAAATAAATTCATTAATTGGATCATCTCAGCAGTTGTCAACATCTTTCGGTCCATTCCGTTTGTTATATTGATTGTTTTACTTATTCCGTTCACGAGGGTATTAGTAGGCACCATGATCGGTATGGAAGCGGCATTACCGGCTTTAATCATTGGTTCCGCACCATTTTATGCAAGAATGGTTGAAATTGGCTTAAGGGAAATTGATAAAGGAGTCATTGAAGCTGCAAAAGCGATGGGGGCCAAGACAAGTACCATTATTTTTAAAGTATTGCTTCCGGAATCAATGCCTGCGATTATCTCCGGAATTACAGTTACAGCGATTGCGTTAGTCGGTTACACTGCGATAGCCGGTGTCATCGGAGCTGGCGGCTTAGGTGATTATGCCTATTTAGATGGATTTTCTCGTAATCAAAATGATGTAACTTTATTTGCAACACTATTAATCTTAATTATCGTATTTATCATCCAATTTATTGGAGATATAATAACAAAAAAAATTGATAAAAGATGAATGAGGGGGAAACCAAAATGAAAAAATTACTTACATTATTGTTCAGTACAATTCTTGTTTTCACTCTGGCAGCTTGCGGAGGGAAGGACGACAAAACAGCGGGTGAAAGTGACGGAGACAGTGGAAAGGATACAAAAACATTAGTCATTGGTGCAACGAATGAACCACATGCAGTAATTTTGGAAAAAGCAAAGCCGATTTTAGCTAAACAAGGGATTGATTTGAAAATTAAAACATTCAGTAAGTATGAATTAATTAATCCGGCATTAAAAGATAAAGATCTGGATGCAAACTTTTTCCAACATATTCCTTACTTAGAAGCACAAAATAAAGAATTTAACTATGATTTCGTCAATGCAGGCGGGATTCATATTGAACCAATTGGAATCTATTCCAAAAAATATAAATCATTAGATGAGGTTAAAGATGGGGCTACTGTCATAATGAGCAGCAATGTTCCTGATCATGGTCGTATCCTTACATTGTTTGAAGCAAAAGGATTAATTACATTAAAGGATGGAACTGATAAAACGGGAGCAACCCTTGATGATATTGCGAGCAATCCGAAAAACTTGAAATTCGAATATGACTATGCACCGGATATGCTACCGACAATTTATAATAACGGTGAAGGTGATCTGGTCGTTATCAATTCCAACTATGCGCTTGATGCTGGATTAAATCCGGTTAAAGACAGTATTGCAATTGAAGACAGTGAATCTCCTTATGTAAATGTCATTGCAGTTAGAAAAGGTGATGAAAACAGAGAAGAAATTAAAGCTTTGGTAGATGTATTGCACTCTGATGAAATTCAACAATTCATACTTGATAAATGGGGCGGTTCAGTCGTTCCGGTCGACGGGGAATAAAAAGGAATCAAATAAACTTTTGAATAAGTACAAATAATTTGGACAGAAACTAAATGTAAAGTGAGCAATTGGTTCATCGTTTGTAAATTGAAAATATTGGGTGTAAAATGAGAGGGTCGGAATGTTTTCCGGTCCTTTCTTAATAAATCCCCACGAAAATCCCCTTATCATTTATCCCAATTGATTCTCATTATCTGTAAAAAGGTATATAATAAATTTATATATACAATAAGTACTCAATCAGTTGATTCTAATTTGAATTTGCTATAAAATTAGAATGATAATAAATTGAGAATAACATCTTATATATAAATGGAGGTTAGCAAAATGGCAGGATCAACATTAGTCATTAAAGATTTACATGTAGCAATTGAAGATAAAGAGATTATCAAAGGACTTGATTTAGAAATAAAACCCGGTGAATTTCATGCGGTCATGGGGCCGAACGGTGCAGGTAAATCAACGTTAGCTTCAGCCATTATGGGCCATCCTAAATATGAAATTACAAGCGGTACTGTTACAATGGATGGAAAAGATGTTCTTGAAATGGAAGTCGATGAACGAGCAAAAGCAGGCTTATTCTTAGCAATGCAATACCCAAGTGAAATTAGCGGGGTGACAAATGCAGACTTTTTACGTTCAGCGATTAATGCAAAACGCGAAGAAGGTAATGAAATTCCGTTAATGCAATTTATAAAAAAACTAGATAAAACAATGGAGTATTTAGAAATGGATTTAAATATGGCTCAACGTTATTTAAATGAAGGGTTTTCAGGCGGGGAGAAAAAGCGTAACGAAATTCTTCAATTAATGATGCTTGAACCAAGTATTGCCATTTTGGATGAAATTGACTCCGGTCTTGATATTGATGCGCTAAAAGTTGTATCAAAAGGGATTAATGCGATGCGCAGCAATGACTTTAGTTGCTTAATTATTACACACTACCAACGTTTGTTGAACTATATTACTCCTGACTTCGTGCATGTAATGATACAAGGAAGAATTGTTAAATCAGGCGGCCCTGAATTAGCTCAACGTCTGGAAGCAGAAGGTTATGACTGGATTAAAAAAGAACTTGGTATCGAGGACGAAATAGAAGTCGGATAATAAAGAATTGCCACAGTTAGGAGGATAAACATGACTACACAAGTACAATATCCATTCGATCAAGCCCTGATTGAATCATTTTCTGTACAAAATAACGAGCCTGATTGGTTTAAAAATTTACGTCTCGCTGCATTGGAAAAAATTGACGTATTACCGTTGCCTAATCCGGACCGGACAAAAATCGATAAATGGAATTTTACTCACTTTCAACAACACGCTCAGGCAAGCTCTGTCTATACTAATGTCGATCAACTTCCTGAACAAGTGAAGTCGTTGATTAATGTTGAAGGTGGTGTGAAAAATCTTTATGTTCAACATAATCAAACAGCCGGTTTTGTTTCTTTATCGGACGAATTGAAACAAAAAGGGGTTATTTTTACTGATCTATTAACGGCAGTTAAGGAACATGGAGATCTTGTTCAGAAATATTTTATGACGAATGCTGTGAAAGTTGACGAAAATCGGTTAACTGCTTTCCATACGGCTTTAGTAAACGGCGGAGCATTTCTTTATATTCCGCAAAACGTTCAAATCAATGAGCCGATCCAAACCATTTTTGTCCATGATAATGCGGATGCCCCACTGATTAACCATGTGTTAATTGTTGCGGATAAAAATAGTGCAGTAACCTATGTGGAAAATTATTTTTCATTAAATGATGAATTGGAGGGCATTGCCAATATCATTACAGAAGTGATTGCACAGGATAATGCCAATGTAAAATTTGGTGCAGTTGATACGTTGGCAAAAGGAGTCACCACCTATGTCAACCGACGCGGTTATGCTTGGCGGGATGCTCGAATCGAATGGGCTTTAGGATTAATGAATGACGGGAATACGATTTCTGATAATACGACCAATTTACATGGTGACGGTTCCTTTGCTGACACAAAAACAGTTGTTGTTGGTCGTGGGAAACAAATTCAAAACTTTACAACAAGAGTTATCCATCATGGGAAAGGTACGGAAGGATTCATTTTAAAACATGGTGTGGTTAAAGATAATGCCACCACAGTGTTTAATGGAATTGGCAAAATTGAACATGGCGCTTCAAAATCCAACGCCGAACAAGAGACGCGTGTCCTTATGCTAAGTGATAAAGCACGCGGAGACGCAAATCCGATTTTGTTAATTGATGAAGATGATGTTATGGCAGGTCATGCTGCTTCGGTCGGCAGGGTTGATCCGACTCAACTTTATTATTTAATGAGCCGTGGCATTTCGAAAGCCGAAGCAGAACGATTGATTATATACGGCTTCTTGGCACCTGTTGTCAACCAATTGCCGGTTGAAGGGGTAAAAAAACAGTTAACAGAAGTTATTGAAAGGAAAGTAAAATGATGGATATCGAACGAATTCGTAAAGATTTTCCGATTTTGCACCAAAATGTCAATAATCATCCCCTTGTCTATCTGGACAGTGCGGCTACTTCGCAAAAGCCGGTATCGGTGATTGAAACATTAAATCAATACTATCGTGAATATAATTCCAATGTTCACAGAGGGGTTCATACACTTGGAACAAAAGCGACGGATGCTTACGAAGGTGCACGGGAAAAGGTAAAAAATTTCATAAATGCGAAGTCAACGAAGGAAGTCATCTTTACGAGAGGTACGACAACATCCATCAACCTTGTGGCAACTAGTTTCGGACGGGAAAATGTGAAAGAAGGTGATGAGATTGTGCTCACTTATATGGAACATCACAGCAATCTCATCCCTTGGCAGCAAGTGGCCAAAAAGACGGGAGCTACGCTAAAATATTTTCCGCTTCAAGAAGATGGTACGCTTTCTCTAGAAGAGGTTCGTCATACCATTTCGGAAAAGACAAAAATCGTCGCCATTACTTATGTCTCCAATGTTTTGGGTACAATAAATCCGATTAAGGAAATTGTTGAAATTGCCCATAGTAAAGGAGCCGTTGTTGTCGTGGATGGTGCCCAAAGTACACCTCATTTAAAAGTAGATGTCCAAGATTTGGATTGTGATTTTTATGCTTTTTCCGGGCATAAAATGTGCGGTCCGACGGGAATCGGTGTATTATATGGAAAAGAACATTTATTGGAACAAATGGAACCGGTCGAGTTCGGCGGCGAAATGATTGATTTTGTTGAATTGTATGATTCAACATGGAAGGAATTACCGTGGAAATTTGAAGGCGGCACCCCGACTATTGCCGGTGCGATTGGTCTGGGGGCAGCAATTGATTACTTAGAGTCCATTGGAATGAATGAGATTCAAAACCACGAACATCAACTTGCCGAATATGCGATCGATAAATTATCCGAAATCAACGGGTTGACGATTTATGGTCCAAAAGAAATAAGTAAACGTGCCGGAGTTGTAACATTTAACATTGATGGTGTTCATCCCCATGATGTTGCGACAGTCCTTGATACAGAAGGAATTGCCGTTCGGGCGGGACATCATTGTGCTCAACCGTTAATGAAATGGTTGAATGTAACGGCGACTGCACGGGCAAGCTTTTATTTATATAATACAAAAGAAGATGTGGATCGGTTGGCTATGGGGCTCGTCAAAGCAAAGGAGTTTTTCAGTGATGTCTTTTGAACAATTAGACGCGTTATACCGCCGTGTGATTATGGATCACTATAAAAAACCTCGAAATAAAGGGGTTTTACCGGATGGAAATGTAACGATTGACATGAATAATCCGACATGTGGTGATCGTATTCGCTTAACAATGAAAGAAAAGGACGGCATTATTGAAGATGTAAAATTTGAAGGAGAAGGTTGTTCCATCTCCATGGCTTCTGCCTCAATGATGACTCAGCTTATAAAAGGAAAAGATATCAATACCGCCCTTAAATTATCCCGTATTTTTTCATTAATGGTCCAAGGAAAAGACTATGATGATGAACAATTGGATTTAGGTGATATCGAAGCATTACATGGTGTTTCCAAATTTCCGGCACGAATTAAATGTGCGACACTTGCCTGGAAAGCAATGGAAAAAGGATTACTTTCGACTAATGAATAACAGGCAAAAATTTTCGTAGGAAACACAACGAAATTATCGGACGAATGGAGGAAGGAAGAATGGCAAAAAAAGCGCCTGAGATTGGCGATTACAAATATGGATTCCGCGATAAAGACGTTTCTGTTTTCCGAACAGAACGAGGATTGACACGGAAAGTCGTTGAAGAGATTTCAAAAATGAAAAATGAGCCGGAATGGATGCTTGAGTTCCGATTGAAAGCATTGGAACATTTTTATGCAAGACCAATGCCACAATGGGGTGGAGATTTATCCGAATTGAATTTTGATGAAATTACTTACTATGTCAAACCGTCCGAAAAACAAGGTCGTACTTGGGATGAAGTACCGGAAGAAATCAAGCGGACCTTTGATAAATTAGGTATCCCTGAGGCAGAACAAAAATATTTAGCGGGGGTGTCCGCCCAATATGAGTCTGAAGTTGTGTACCATAATATGAAGGAAGATTTGGAGAAAATGGGAATTATCTTCAAAGATACCGATTCAGCATTAAGAGAAAACGAAGATATTTTCCGTAAATATTTCGGAACAGTCGTCCCTTATACAGATAACAAATTTGCAGCTTTAAACTCTGCCGTTTGGTCGGGAGGTTCGTTTATTTATGTTCCACCAGGTGTAAAAGTAGATACACCGCTGCAAGCCTACTTCCGGATTAATTCGGAAAACATGGGTCAATTTGAACGTACGTTAATCATTGTTGATGAAGGGGCTTCCGTCCATTACGTAGAAGGATGTACAGCACCTGTTTACACAACAAACTCGCTTCATAGTGCCGTTGTAGAAATTATTATTAAAAAAGACGCATATTGCCGTTATACAACGATTCAAAACTGGGCAAATAACGTTTATAACTTAGTAACAAAACGGGCAGTTTGTGAAGAACGGGCAACAATGGAATGGATTGACGGCAATATCGGTTCGAAGTTGACTATGAAGTATCCTTCCGTGTTATTAAAAGGTGAAGGTGCACGAGGCATGACACTTTCCATTGCATTTGCAAGTAAGGGTCAACGCCAAGATGCCGGGGCAAAAATGTATCATTTAGCACCAAATACTTCTTCCACGATTGTTTCAAAATCCATTTCAAGACTCGGTGGAAATGTAACCTATCGTGGTCAAGTGCACTTCGGCCGTAAAGCAGATGGTGCCAAAGCAAATATTGAATGTGACACAATTATTATGGATAATCAATCAACTTCTGATACGATTCCGTACAACGAAATCTTAAACGATAACATCTCTTTGGAACACGAAGCAAAAGTGTCGAAAGTGTCTGAAGAACAATTATTCTACTTGATGAGTAGAGGAATTTCTGAAGAAGAAGCGACAGAAATGATTGTTATGGGCTTTATTGAACCATTTACCAAAGAACTGCCAATGGAATATGCCGTTGAAATGAATCGATTGATCAAGTTTGAAATGGAAGGCAGTATTGGGTAATTGGATTTATAAATGAAAGAAGCATTCGACTAAGTATTGTTTTACTTGGCCGGATGCTTTTTTTGCGATTCACCAGTGCCTCCCGTCAATTCGCTAGGGTCAACAGGAAAACGCAAAAAATTCTTTATTTCCCATATCCTTTTTCGTATTAAAATGATAATATATTAATTAAATAAATTATTGGTTTTATAATTGTATTATCAATTTTTATGTTATACTATATTTTATCAAATTATTATTTTTGTCAGAGAAAAGGAGAAATTATACGTGGGAAGAGTATACAATTTTTCAGCGGGTCCTGCACAACTACCGGTATCAGTTCTTGAACGGGCTCAGGAAGAATTATTGTCCTATCAAGAGAAGGGTATGTCCGTAATGGAAATGAGCCATCGTTCTTCTGATTTCAAAAAAATTATTGAGCGGACAGAAGAACTAATCAGGGAATTAATGGAAATACCTGAAACATACCGGGTGCTGTTTATTCAAGGGGGAGCATCATTACAATTTTCTATGGTTCCGTTAAATTTATTAAAGGACGGCGGACATGCCTACTATGTGAATACGGGGTCATGGTCAAAAAAAGCCCTTTCTGAGGCGAAAAAAATCGGAGAAGCAAAAATTTTGGCTTCCTCTGATGATCAGAATTTCACATACATTCCGGAGCTAGATTTACAACAAATTAATGAACAAACAGACTATGTGCATATTACAACAAATAACACAATTGAGGGTACTCGGTTTACAAAATTTCCAAATACCGGTCATGTTCCTTTGGTAGCTGATGCATCATCGAATATATTATCAGAACAATGGGATGTGTCAAAATTCGGTTTAATCTATGCCGGTGCTCAGAAAAATTTAGGTATATCGGGGTTGACCATTGTCATCATTCGTGAAGACTTGATTGGACATGCGAAAGCAGATATTCCAACCATGCTCAACTATGAAACATATACGAAAAATAATTCCTTATATAATACACCACCAACTTTTGCAATTTATATAACAATGCTTTTGATGGAATGGTTAAAAGAACAAGGTGGAGTCGCAGCCATAGAAGAAAGAAACAAAGAAAAAGCCAATCTTCTATATAAGGCAATAGAAGATTCCAAATTATTTTATTCAAACGTGAAAAGAGAAGACCGTTCATTAATGAATATTCCGTTTATGACGGATTCCGATGAACTGAATAAATTATTTGTAAAAGAAGCTGAACAAGAAGGATTACATCAACTAAAAGGTCACCGTTCCGTAGGGGGAATGCGTGCGAGCATCTACAACGCGATGCCAATTGAAGGTGTCAAGGCGTTAGTCGATTTCATGAATGAATTTGAGAGAAAACATATTTAAGGGGTTGAAAGCATGTATTCCATCCGCACATATAATTCAATTGCCAAAAGAGGTCTTGATGTTTTTACCGATAACTATGAAATAAATGCAAGTGATTATCCGGATGCCATTTTATTACGTAGCTATAACTTACATGAAGAAGTGATTCCCGAATCTGTCAAGGCAATTGCCCGGGCAGGTGCCGGTGTAAATAATATTCCTGTTGATCGTTTGACAGAGGAAGGGATAGTGGTCTTTAATACGCCCGGTGCCAATGCCAATGCGGTGAAAGAATTATTACTTATGAGTTTAATAGCAACTTCCAGGCATTTAGTGGAAGCAGTTAGCTGGACGAAATCATTAATTGGTGAGGGAGAAAATGTTCCAAAGCTTGTTGAAAACGGGAAAAAGCAATTTGTAGGAACGGAGATTTCCGGGAAGAAACTTGGTGTGATTGGTGTTGGAAAAGTTGGCGTGCTAGTTGCTAATGATGCACATGCATTAGGAATGGAGGTTATGGTTTATGACCCGTTCATTTCGGTTAATGCAGCTTGGCAATTATCGCGAAATATAAAGAGAGCGGAAAGTGTCAATGAAATTTTCCAATCATGTGACTACATTACCATCCATGTGCCTTTGACATCAGAAACAAAAGGGATGCTTAACCAAAATGCTTTCGAAATCATGCAAAATCATGTGCATATTTTTAATTTTTCCCGGGGTGAGTTAGTAAACGAAGACGACTTGGAGATCGCTCTTCAAGAAAGGAAAATTGCCGGCTATATAACCGATTTTCCGACAGAAAGAATTTTACAAATGAAAAATGTTGTCGCACTTCCGCATTTAGGTGCTTCAACGACGGAAGCCGAAGAAAATTGTGCCTATATGGCTGCCAACCAAATTAAGGAATATTTAGAAACCGGCAATATTCAAAACTCTGTTAATTTCCCAAACATCAGCATGCCGTATGTCGGGAATAAGAGACTTTCGATTATTCATAAAAACATACCGAATATGGTCGGTCAAATTACGAGTTATCTTGCTAATCATTCGATCAATATTGCAAATATGGTTAATGGCAGTAAAGGAGCATTTGCCTATACAATGATTGATATTGATAATGGTATTCCAAGCGAAGTACGGAATGAACTAACGGTGAATATTAGCCGAATAAATGGTGTGATAAAAGTGAGGATTATTTAATTGTAATTTGGATAGGTTTTTCGGCAGGGTGCAAAAACAAAGATTATAACAATCTAAATATATCATTGCTTTTAATGGATATGTTTTCGGCAGGGAAGGGAATGCGAACGGTAAATTGGAAATACCCTTCTCTTTTTTTGTATGATACAAATTACCTAAACATGTACGAGGTGGATATTCACATACTAAAATGATAGAATTTAAGTAAGAGCAGGCCTCTTTCAGCCTCAAAAATTGCTAAACATTGAGGGACATAAGATGAATGAAAAGATTATAATTTATCATACGAATGACTTACACAGTCATTTTCAATATTGGCCAAGAATCCGCCAAAAACTATTAAAGCAAAAGAAAATCCATAAAGAGTTGCATGAATCAATGTTTTTATTTGATATCGGTGACCATTTAGACCGGTTCCACCCATTTACAGAAGCAACTTTAGGGAAAGGGAATGTTCGCCTGCTCAATGACGTTGGTTTTCATGCTGTTACCATTGGCAATAATGAAGGCATTACCTTATCACATCAAGATTTACTCCACCTTTATGATGAAGCACAATTTGATTGCATTGTCGCCAACTTATATGATAATGAAGGTAACAGACCACATTGGGCGAAACCATATACCATTTATGAAACCTTGCAGAAAACGAAAATCGGTGTCATTGGTGTGACGATTAACTTTACTAATTTTTATGAACCACTGGACTGGGTGGTAACGAATCCATTTGCAGAGTTGGAAAAGTGGATTCCGATTGTGCGGGAAAAAGTGGATGTTTTAATCATACTATCCCATTTAGGTCTGTCTGATGATGAAAGGATTGCCGAACAATTTCCACAAGTCGATGTTATTTTAGGTGCGCATACTCATCATATTTTGCCTGAAGGAAAATGGGTTAATGGTTGTTTATTATGTTGTACCGGTAAATTTGGCTTAAACTTAGGTAAAGTAGAATTATTGCTAAATCATGAAAAGAAAACGATCAAAAAAAGGGCTGAACTAATCCCGTCAAGAAATTTGGATAAAGAAGATCAGGAAGAAAATTTTGACCAAAGATTGATTGAAGAAGGAAAGGAACTTCTGTCTAATCCGGTTGCCTATTTGCCAAAAAAACTGGAAACAGACTGGTTTCATCATACTGAATTGAATCAATTGTTATGTGCGTCCTTAACAGAATGGTGCGAGGCAGATTGTTCCTTTCTCAATGCAGGTGTTCTGTTAGATCATTTAGGTCCGGGCATAGTGACCGATTATGATATTCATCGGATCTGTCCGCATCCGATTAACCCGTGTACTGTGCGATTAACCGGTGCTGAATTAAAAGAAGTCATCGTCCAAACGGTAGATGATAAATATACAACTTTAGAAATTAAAGGATTTGGTTTTCGCGGGAGTATTTTTGGGAAAATCATTTATGATCAAATTGAAATCAGCGGCCAAGGATCAGCGATAAAAATCCAAATTAATGGCGAAGACCTTCAAATGGAGCGAAATTATACGGTTGCCACGCTGGATATGTTTACATTTGCCCGCTTTTATCCGGAAATAACCCGGGCTGAGAAAAAATATTACTTACCGGAATTTTTAAGAGACCTGCTCAGATGGAAACTAAAGTGTAATTATCCGGTAAAGAGCGAATACTAACCGGTCATATCTGCACATATCGTCCCTATTTTCATAATGTAATATGGAAAGGGGCGAATAAAATGATTGATATCAAACCTTTAACAATAGAAAATCGGATTTTTATTGCGGTTGTCGTAAAGTTGCCAAAAACAACATTATTGGCTGTTACAAGTGAGAAAGGTTATATTATGTGTGGTGCTTTAGATGTTCACTTGCTTAATAACCGTTTAAAGGATCGGAAAATCATCGCCGCCAGAGCAGTTGGTGTTAAAACGATTGATGAATTGTTAAATGCGCCACTGGAATCTGTAACAGAGGAAGCGGAAAGCCGGGGAATTAAAAAGGGAATGATTGGGAAAGAAGCACTACTATTCATGTAAAATATTTTAAAAATAAGCGTTAAATCCCCCTTTGCAAGCATAAGTATAATTTGTAAGGGGGGATTTATTATTGGTAAAATTTCGCCGATATCCACGACGTTCTCTGTTTTTTCGAACATTTAGGCCATATAAAGTATATAAACCTTATAAACCGATAAAACCGAAACCACTCCCGTTTCGCTATGTTGTTTTACTGTCCTTTGTCTTTTTTCTATTATCAACATCACTGGGATTATGGATAGTCAACAGTGCCTTAAAGCCAACACTTATGGCGTACGCAGAATCACAATCAATCAATTTGGCTACATATATTATAAATAAATCAATCAGGCAAGAAATTGATAACGGACTCGATTTAAATGACATTATTAAAGTAGATCCGTACGGCAATTCAACATTAACTTCTTTTAATATGGGAAAAATAGAAGATACAGCAAATCGGATCACAAATCAAATTTTAAAAAATATTAATTCAATGGAGCATATGGATGGGTTTTCGCCGGCCCTTGCGACAGATGGGGAAATTAAAGAAGTTGAACCAAGTGCTGCGGGTGGGATTCAATTTAAGGTTCCTTTTGGTAGAATTACAGATCATATTTTATTGGCAAATTTAGGACCTGATATTCCGGTTGAATTTAAAGCGATCGGTGATATTGAATCGAATATTGAGACAACGACAAAAGAACATCAAATTAATAGTACATGGTTTGAAATCCGCCTCCATATTAAAGTCGGCATTCAAATGCTTGTTCCATTTACATCGGAAATGAAAATGATTGAGCGAAATGTGCTATTAGCTTCAGGTGAAATGAAAGGTGATGTCCCGCAGTTTTATAATAGCGGAGGCGGACAACTGACGCCTTCGATTGTGTTGCCTGAGGAGAAGGAAAAAAAGGATAAAAAGGAATAAAGGGATCTTGCCGTTTTAGTTACTCACTTCGAATAACGAAAGACTAGAAATTTTTTGATCGATAAGAATTATTTAACGAGAAATGTGCGCTACATTATCATCTTTATTTTGATATGTAGACGATAAAGGACCGAGGAAAAAACTTCCCCGGTCCAAGCCATTTATTTATATTCCGCCCAAGTAGGCTTCTTTTACTTTTTCGCTGTTTTGCATTTCTGATGCATTCCCGGATAAAACAACGGAACCGGTTTCGATAACATAAGCCCGGTTTGCGATGGAAAGGGCCATATGTGCATTCTGTTCCACAAGCAAAATTGTCGTTCCGTCCTTATTAATTTCTTGGATAATGTTGAAAATTTGTTTTACTAAAAGTGGAGCCAAGCCCATGGACGGTTCATCCAGCAACAGTAATTTTGGTTTTGCCATAAGCGCACGACCGATTGCCAGCATTTGCTGTTCTCCGCCGGATAAAGTTCCGGATAATTGGTTCCGCCGTTCATGCAATATTGGAAACAACGAAAATACCTTGTCCAAATCTTGTTTTATTCCCTTTTTATCCTTCCGTAAATAAGCGCCGAGGTCAAGGTTTTCCTCCACAGTCATATTGGCAAAAACTCTTCGCCCCTCGGGAACATGGGAAATCCCGGCTTTCACAATCGATTGAACGGGTTTTACACGAATGGATTCACCTAAATATTGTATTGTTCCGGCAGTTGGTCGCAATAATCCGGATAATGTTTTTAAAAGCGTTGTTTTTCCTGCTCCATTTGCCCCAATTAGGGTTACAATTTCTTTTTCTTCCACGGTTAACGAAACATTTTTTAACGCTTGAATATTGCCGTAAAAAACATCAATCCCTTCCACTTTAAGCATGGTCTTCACCAACCTCTTCACCTAAATATGCTTCAATAACCTTTGGATGTTTACGAATTTCTTCAGGTAACCCTTGGGCAATTAATTGACCGTGGTCGAGTACAAAAATTCTTTCACAAATTCCCATAACCAGTTTCATGTCGTGCTCAATAAGCAGAATCGTTAAATTAAATTTTTCTCGGATAAAAGCGATAAGTTCCATCAATTCTTTCGTTTCCTGCGGGTTCATTCCGGCTGCAGGTTCATCCAATAATAACAGCTTAGGATCAGCGGCCAGTGCCCGGGCAATTTCCAATCGTCTCTGCCCCCCGTAAGGAAGATTTTTTGCTTTTTCATCTTTTAAATGATCAAGTCCGAAAATTTTTAAAAACCCAATTGCTTTTTCTTCCATTTCCTTTTCGTTTATAAAATGGGAAGGAAGGCGCAATATGGAACTGAAAATACTATGTGTCGCCAAAGGATGATAGGCAATCTTTACATTGTCCAAAACGGATAATTCTTTAAACAAACGGATATTTTGGAACGTACGACTAATTCCTTTTCTTGTTACTTTAAAAGGCGGAAGTCCACTAATTTTTTTACCGGTAAAAATAATTTGACCCTCTGTTGGGGCATAGACGCCTGTTAACAGGTTGAAAATTGTCGTCTTTCCGGCACCGTTCGGACCGATTAAACCTAACAATTCTCCTTGGTTAATGGTCATATTGAAGTCAGATACAGCTTTCAAACCGCCAAAGCGGATACCGAGATTTTGAACATCGAGAAGAGGCTCAGCTTTCGAAATGACCATATTGTTTGCCCCCTTTGAAACTCTTTTTCTTTTGAAAAAGTTGGGTAATTTCTTTTGTCCCCATTAACCCTTGTGGTCGGTATAACATAACAATAATTAGGACAAGGCTGTAAATAATCATCCTTGTTTCTGAATATTCTTGTAAAAATGTTGAAATAATGGTTAATAAAATTGCGGAAATGACAGCACCGGACATACTGCCTAGACCACCTAAAACAACAAAAATTAAAATATCAAAGGACTTAAGAAATCCGAAGTTACCCGGCTGGATAATATAAAAATTATGGGAATACAATCCGCCTGCAATACCGGCAAAAAAGGAACCGAGTACAAAGGCAATGACTTTATAGTATGTCGTATTAATTCCCATTGCATCAGCGGCTATTTCATCTTCGCGGATGGAAATACAGGCTCGTCCGTGTCGGGAATTTGTAAAATTGGCGATCACAAGTATGGTGAGAATGGTACAAATAAAGGCAATGGTCCAATCTGTCATCCGGGTGATCATCATTCCTCGGGCACCACCGACAAAATCCCAGTTCAAGAAGACAATGCGAATAATTTCAGCAAAACCTAATGTGGCGATGGCCAAGTAGTCTCCTCGTAAACGCAGGCTGGGAATACCGACAATCAGTCCGGCAATGGCTGCCGCAAGACCTGCCGCAATGAGAGCCACAATAAACGGCATTTGTAATTTCATCGTAAATATAGCGGCAATATAAGCGCCAATCGCCAAAAATCCGGCATGACCGATGGAAAACTGACCGGTAATCCCGATGACCAGATGGAGGCTGACTGCCAGCATAATATTAATTAATATGGTAATCAATGTATTTTCATAAAACGGGTTTAATATTCCGTTATATAATAAAAATTGAATAACGGCATAGATCACAACCGCAAGCCCGAACATGAGAAAAAAGCTTTTACTCTTTTTCATATCCATTTCACCTACACTTTCTCCCGCGTATTTTTTCCAAAGATGCCGGATGGTCTAAAAATGAGAATCAGGATTAGGATAATGAAAGCTGCGGCGTCTCGCCATGAGGAAAAACCAAAGGCACTGACGATAACTTCCACAATTCCAAGGATGAAACCGCCGACCATAGCGCCGGGAATAATCCCGATTCCACCCAATACAGCTGCGATAAAAGCTTTTAATCCCGGGATAATCCCCATTAAAGGATCAATTTTAATATAATATAGTCCGAATATGACTCCGGCGGCACCGGCCAAGGCAGAACCGATGGCAAATGTTGCGGAAATGGTTGTATCTACATTTATTCCCATAAGCTGGGCAGCATCTTGATCATGACTCACTGCTCGCATAGCTTTGCCGATTTTGGTACGATGAACAATAAATTGAAGGAGAACCATTAGGACAATTGTAATTAGTAATATATAAAGCGATTGACTGTCGATTTTCGCTCCAAACAGTTCAAATGATTTAGCAGGCAAAATTTCTTTCGGATATGCTTCCGGTTGGGCTCCACGGAAGTAGATGACTACGTATTCAATCAACAAAGATACACCGATTGCGGTAATTAAGGCGGCAATTCTAGTTGAGTTTCTTAACCGTTTATAAGCAACCCGTTCGATAATAACCCCGAGAATTGCACAAACCGTCATCGATAATAATAAGGCGGGAAAGAAACCGAGGTTCCAGCCGGTAATTGCGAAAAAGCCGACAAATGAGCCAATCATGAATACATCACCATGAGCAAAGTTAATTAATTTAATAATTCCATATACCATCGTATAACCGAGAGCAATCAATGCGTAAATACTACCGAGTGATATGCCGTTAACAATCTGCTGTATCCATTCCATTATGTTCACTCCCTATATAAGTCATGTTGGCTTAAACGGAAAAAGGTCAAAGTTGAAGTTGCAGTTATTAAGCTGCACTCCCTATATTTTAAGTGCTTGTTAGCTTAACTGGAAAAAGGGAGGAAAAGACCTCCCATTTTGCTGTGCGTGAAAAGTCGTCTCACCATTATTCCGGATCAACTTTTGCTTTAAATTTTTGCTCTCCGTCCACATATTCCAAAATGGTTGCAGATTTTATCGGATTATGCTTTTTATCAATCGTAACAACACCGGTTACAAGTGAAATGTCTTTTGTTTCTGCCAACGCATCCTTAACGGCTTCCCGATCTAAGCTTCCTGCACGTTTAATTGCATCCACTAATAGATAAACAGAATCATAACCTAATGCGTTAAATGCGTCAGGTGATTTATCTTTATATTTTTCTTTAAATTTTGTTACGAATTCCTGGATCTTTGTATCCGGGTCTTGAGCTGAATAGTGGTTGGTAATAAATGTATTGTTTAACGCATCTTTACCGGCCAAATCAACAAGTGTCGGTGAATCCCAACCATCAGCGCCCATTAACGGCACAGTCACACCTGATTCACGGGCTTGTTTAACAATTAATCCAACTTCTTCATAATAGCCGGGAATAAATACGAATTCCGGATTGGCAGATTTAATCCGAGTTAAAGTGGAACGGAAATCTGTATCACCGGCTACATAAGATTCCTCGGCAACGATTTTTCCGCCGGCCTTCTGGAATGTTTCTTTAAATGCGGCAGCCAGACCCTTTGCATAGTCACTGGCACTGTCACTATAAATGGCAGCCGTTTTTACACCTAATTCCTTTGCGGCAAAGTTTGCAGCTACCGTACCTTGGAACGGATCAATATAAGACGTACGGAACACATACTCATTAATGGAACCATCTTCATTTTCAGTAACATTTGGAGCCGTTCCGGATGGTGATAACAAGATTGTTTTCGTATCATTTGCGATTTGTGCTTGTGCAATCGTATTCCCACTGGTTGCCGCACCGATAATAGCCAGTACATTTTCTTGGCTTGTTAAGCGGGTAGCAGCACTGGCAGCCTCAGCGTTGTCTGATTTATTATCCACTTTAACCACTTTTATTTTTTTGCCGTCTACACCACCGCTAGCGTTGATTTCTTCAATTGCTAATTCCATGCCTTCAGAAATTGATTGACCGTAGGAAGCTACTTCTCCTGATAACTCAAGGTTTGCGCCAATTTTTATCGTATCTCCTTTGGCATCACCACCACCGGAATTACCACCGGAAGAATTGTGCCCCCCGGAACAACCGGCCAATACACCGGCAAACAATGTAGAGGCCACCAAAATTTTCTTAATACTACTTTTCATACATATCCCCCTTTTATAATTCAGTGATAATTCTGACAAATGATGTTAGATTACTAGATTTAAACCAAGTAGATCTAGCAACAGATAATTGTCAGAAGTGAGCGAATAAAAATATAATTATATTAATATATAGATATTGTAAATCATAAACTTCATTTCGTCCAGTTGTTTTTTAAAAATAAAAATATTTATCTGAAGTGGGTATATTTTTTAAGGAAGGAAATATTCCATTAATAGAAAAAAACTACAGTATCTGATAACTGTAGTTTTATATAAATATTCTGTAAAAATAATTATTTTTTGTTTTTTGTCTCTCTTTCCCATCTTTTTAAGTGTGGAAATGGATCAAAAGACCATTCGGTTTTTCCGTTATCTTTATACATTCCATAGTGAAGATGCGGGGGGAATTTCCCTGCTGTGCCCGGTGGTCCATATCCGGAACTTCCGACACTGCCGATTAATTGCCCCGGTTTTACCATATCGCCTAACTTTAAATCTTTTGCAAATCCGTTCAAATGGGCAAAATAATGATACGTATTGTTTATATCACGAATCCCGAGTCGCCAGCCTCCATATTTATTCCAACCTTTCATTTCGATCACACCGTAACAGGTTGAATAGACATTAACGCCATAATCGGCAAAAATATCTGTTCCTTCATGAATCCGTCGGCCGCCCCAACCCCTAGCATCTCCCCATGTATCACGGTAACTAAAGTTTGCCCGAATCGGGAGAGGAAAGTGATGTTCCTCCAAATTTAACGTTTGCCAGGTATGATACATTTTTGCAAAACTGACTATTATTCCTACCGTTTTATCTCGTTTATAATACTCCCAAAGCCCTATTTTAATATGGTCTTCATCTGTTCCGAAATTCAATAAATAATTGGCCATAGTATATAAAACATCTTCATCATTTGTTCTTTCCGCTTTGCCGTCACCATTACCATCCTGACCAATCCCGCCAAAAATTTTTATACTTAGAGGATTCGTATCTTCTTGATCCGGATTGAGAAGACCGCACCACTTTTCAGCCGGAATATAAATCCCCGTTAATCCGGTTGGCTTTGGTAAATCTTTCCGGACTGAGCGAATATTTCTTTCATATTGATCGATTGCAGCTAAATAATACCAAGGTATAAAAGTAACGCTTTCGATCTTTTTATAAAGCACCATTCGCCTTTGATATAATTCCTCTCTTTCCGAATCGGCAGCGAAAACATTTCCGGGATAAAATAAGGTGAGGAGAAAGCAGATTGTGATTATATGTATAAAATTGCGCAAATACTACACCTCCCAATTGTATAATGCTAATTTTTGCATCCGATTGAACATTCATGATTGATATATTTTGGTAAAAACAGTGTGTTTTCTAAGCAAACGATATTAGTGATTGAACACGAAAAATGGGGTATAATCATTTTATAGGCTTTGTCAAAGATGAGGGTGATATACATATGGTTTGTATCCACAATTTTTGTTATGAATTGGTGGAAGAAAGAAAAAACGGGTTTAATGAACAAGCTTTTCGTGAACGATACAGTGAGATACTAAGTCGCTATGATTATATTGTTGGTGACTGGGGATATGGTCAATTAAGGCTAAAAGGTTTTTTTGATGACCAGAATCAAAAAGCAACCTTTGATACGAAAATTAGTACATTATCGGAATATCTTTATGAATATTGCAATTTTGGCTGTCCCTATTTTGTTTTAAAAAAAGTGGACAAGTAATTAAAGTTTTAAAACGATTGATTCTTTCAACATAAAAGAAGATCGTAATCAAATAAGCTGTTGTTATAAAAGGAGATGACCCATCATGTTTTTTGTCGATCGGGAAAAAATTGAAGATACCCTTACCTTTTTAGAAGGACAAATCAACATTTTTAATCAATTGGATCAGATTGAAAACCAAGTGCAAAAAGCGGCACTGGAGCGGGTAGCCCAAATGATGTTAGAATCCGTCATCGATGTCGGTAACAGCCTTATCGACGGTTTTATTATGCGTGATCCGGGAAGTTATGAGGATATTATTGATATCCTTTTGGACGAGCAGGTAATTGGCGAAAAAGATGGGGAACAGCTGAAAAAACTAATTCCTTTTAGAAAAAGTTTAGTTCTCTTTTTTACATCCATTGATCATGAAGAATTGTATCGGCTTGTAAACGAAAACTTGCAGGCATTTATAGATTTTCCAACCCATGTCAGAACATACTTAGCAAAAGAACTGGGACCGGTATCTGCATTTAAAAGTAAGTGAAAAAAGGAAAGCTGAAAACTGGTCATTAGAAAATCATAACAAACATGGCGGTCAACATCATACCTCCACCAAACACAATAAAAAAGGTTTATTTTCATGGTAAACCGGTTTGCTAAACGAATTTTATTTTCAAACATAGGTTCGTAAACATTGAAAGGAGAACGAATGAAAAAGTATCAAGGTTATTTGATTGATTTAGATGGAACGATGTATCGGGGATCCGAAAAAATTGAAGCGGCAGGCAGATTTGTTCAACGTTTAGTGAAGCATAACATTTCATATTTGTTCGTAACGAATAATTCAACAAGGACGCCGGAACAAGTCGCCGAGAAATTGAGATCCTTTGATATTCCTGCAACAAAAGAGCAAGTATTTACGACAAGTATGGCAACTGCTAATTACATAGAAGAAATAGATAAAAATGCAACGGTTTATTATATTGGAGAAGAAGGACTTCAAACCGCCTTAGAAGAAAAAGGATTTCGTTTCGCCGGAGAAAATGCCGATGTTGTCGTTGTCGGTCTTGATCGCGAAATTACGTATGAAAAATTAGCGGTAGCTTGCCTGGCTATACGTAATGGTGCCAAGTTTATTTCGACAAACGGTGATTTTGCTTTGCCGACAGAACGCGGATTTATGCCCGGTAATGGTGCGCTGACGGCTTTAATTAGCACTTCAACGCAAGTACAACCAATTTTCATCGGAAAGCCGGAAACGATTATTATTGAACAAGCTTTAAAAGTAATCGGTTCGGATAAGACGGAAACGTTGATGGTTGGTGACAATTACGATACGGATATTGCTGCAGGGATTCGTACCGGTCTTGACACGTTAATCGTTCATACCGGTGTAACGAGTAAAGAGAAATTGAAGGAATTCCGTGAACAACCGACCTATTCAATTGATTCACTGGATGAATGGGAGTTTTGATTGGAGATGTTAAAAAATCCCTAAAAAAGGGATTTTTTAACATTTTACCACATATTTTGAACTGCCGCTATTTCTGTCAATTTGGAATGTATGTTACTCTACATTCGCTGCTCTGTGGGCAAGACGGCTGGACGCTGCGGCAGCAATCGCCCCAACAAGATCATCTAAAAACGTATTAACTTTCCCTGTTGATTTATCGTTCAAATACTTCAAAATTCCCGGTTTTAATTTGTCAATATAACCATAATTCGTAAAACCGATTGAACCATAGACGTTCACAATCGAAAATGCCAAAATTTCATCCACTCCATAAAGACCTTCATCCGTTTTAACAATTGACAACAGTGGTTCTTCCAATAATCCTTTTTCTGCAAGAACATCTAATTGAACCCCGGTAATCACCGCATTTTGCACTTCCCTTTTTTTCAATACAGCTTCAACGTTTTCAATACAGTCTTGTAATTGTAATTCAGGATGATAGCCCTTTTGTAGAAAATAGACTAATTCCGCAATATTTTTAATGGTTACACCCCGATCTTCCAACGCTTTTTTTGCAATATCTCCTATTTGTGGAAACATATTTGATTGTTCATTCATATCATTCACCAGTCCTTATTCATTAATTTGAAACAATACCAGATATGTATAGTTAGGTAAAAGAAAATATATTTGGTAAATCCATCATAATATTAATTATAACAATGATTTTAAAAAAATGTTAAAAAGGGGAACAGCGCATGATTCAGTTCTTGCAACAGGAGTTTGGCATTTTCCCGGGTCAATCTTTTAAAATCCGCCAATATGATGCTTATTATGATGGTCATCATATTTATATTTTGATAAAAGTATATGAACAGGAGCAGGAAGAATTACAGGTTCGCTATGAAATGACAAATTATCTTCGGCAAAATGGCGAAAAGTTTGTTCCTGCTTTTTTCGCTGCCACGGACGGGAGATTTGTTAAACAGCTGGATGAAAATTATTATATTGTTTTAAAGTTAGAGCAATGGCGAAATAAACGATATCAATTTCCGGGCAGGCGGTTGGCTTACTTTCATAACCATGGGAAATATTTTCGGTCAGAAAAAGATGTACTAAATCGGCTTGGTAAATGGAAAGAGTTATGGGAAAGCCGCATTGATCGGCTAGAAAAAATATGGCAACAGAACGTAATGAATCAACCGAATAATGACTTTGAACGACTTTTTATTGATTCTTTTCCTTATTATGCCGGGATGACTGAAAATGCCATTCAATATTTTGTAGATACGACGATCGATGAGCAACCGGCCGGTTTTGATGTTGCGACCGTTTGCCATGAACGATTTACCATGGATACTTGGACAGATCCGATCATTTTGAAAGATCCTTTTGATTGGATTGTTGATCACCCGGTGCGGGATATTGCAGAATGGATTCGGCATGTGTATTTCAGCCAGCCGCAAATGGTCCAGAAACCAATTCAAAAATTTATTCAAGATTACGAAACACAGACGTCTTTATCTCCTTTTGCTTGGCGGTTACTGTATTCCCGTTTAGTTTTGCCAATTCACTACTTTCAATGTATTGAATTGTATTACGCCCGTTTGGCAGATAATTTTGACAATAGCATGACAGGAGAAATAAAGAAAATTCTCAATCAATCCGGTGATTATGAACGTTTCCTGGCTCATTTTTATGATATGGCCGGAGCTCCTCATCGTTCACTTCAATTACCAAAGCTCGATTGGTTCAACTAACCATCCGTGGGAAAAACCCCCACGGATGGAAATTTCACTTTATTTTTATGATATAATAATGGCAGTAGAATAGATTGAAGTTTTGGAGGGTTAGTTATGTCATCGAAACCGTATATATACATAACAAGAAAACTGCCGGAAGAGATAATTAATAATCTTTGTACATTTGCCGATGTTGGCATGTGGGAAAAAGAAGAAGAACCGGTTCCACGGGAAATATTATTGCAGGAAACGAAGAAAGCGGACGCACTGTTAACGATGTTATCTGACCGTATTGATGAAGAAATTTTTCAAGCAGGCGAAAAATTGAAAGTAATTGCAAACTTGGCGGTCGGCTATGACAATATTGATATTGAACTTGCCACAAAATACGGAATCGCTGTTTGCCATACACCCGATGTTTTAACCGATACGACTGCTGATTTGGCCTTTTCCTTATTATTAATGGTGGGGAGACGTTTAGCTGAGTCCGTAGAATTGGTAAAAAGTGGAGAGTGGAAAAGTTGGAGCCCGCTATTTATGGCAGGTACGGATATCCATCATAAAACAATTGGAATTGTTGGCATGGGGAAGATCGGTGAAGCTTTGGCAAAACGGGCATTAGGCTTTGATATGAACGTTTTATACCATAATCGTCATCGGAAAATGGATGTTGAAAAAGCATTAGGGGTTCACTATCGCTCTTTTCCTGATCTTGTAACTGAGTCCGATTATGTTGTTTGTTTAACCCCGCTGACGGAAGAAACAAGAGGAATGTTCACCAAAGACGTATTTCGAAAAATGAAAAAAACGGCATTTTTTATCAATGTGGCCAGAGGTGCGGTAGTGATAGAAGAAGATTTACTGTTGGCACTTAGAGAAGGAGAAATTGCCGGAGCGGGTCTTGATGTATTTGAAAAAGAACCGATTGATCCGCAACATCCTTTTTTAAAAATGAAAAATGTAGTTGCTCTCCCGCATATCGGCAGTGCATCAATTGAAACACGAACAGCAATGATGAAGCTTTGTTGCCGGAATATCGAGTTGATTTTGAAAAATGAAAAGCCGATTAGTATAGTGAATGAAGCAGTGTTTTTAGCTAAATGATTGAAAATTTATTCCATGCGTTACGCTGAGAAAAAAGGGCTGGGGTAAAGATCCCCCGCCCTATAATCAATTTAAAACACTTGTTCAACTTCTACAACACCCGGGACTTCTTCAAATAATGCCCGTTCAATACCCGCCTTCAATGTAATAGTCGAACTTGGGCATGTTCCACAAGCACCAAGTAACCGCAATTTAACAACGCCATCTTCCACATCAACAAGTTCACAATCCCCGCCGTCACGGAGAAGAAACGGACGCAGTTTATCTAAAACCTCTTGGACTTGTTCTTTTAATTCAGGCATTCCATCGCACTCCTTTCTAAATCCTATTATAATAAGGATAGAGAGAAAAATCCATTTGTTAGTTTTGTAAAGAATCCCAGGTCTAATTTTTTTGACCCTTGATGCATGGTTCAGTGAAATCGGCTGTAAATGGATCTTTCGCAGCTTCCTTGTGGGCTTAACCTTAAGTCCTAAAATTTTCAACTACTTAGAATCTGGGAAATTTTACTTTTAGTGGTTAAAAAATTGTACTCATTGTCATTGTTTGAGATGATTGTAAAATGTAAGGGAGAAAGGAGAATACCTATGGAAATTTTCAATCCGGTTGTCATTACCATTTATGGTGCGGAACAAATTTGTGCAAGTTGTGTTAATCTGCCATCATCAAAAGATACGTATGAATGGCTGCAGGCTGCAATTTCAAGAAAATATCCGAATCAACCATTTGTGATTGATTATGTCGATATTATGAATCCGCCTGATGATGAGGAAAAGCGGCAATTCGCCGAAAAGGTAATTGAGGAAGATTTGTTTTACCCGGTTGTCGTCATTGGTAATCAAATCGTGGCGGAAGGGAATCCAAATTTAAAGGTAATTTACGCAGAAATGGAAAAATACGGATATAAGTAAGCTGGACTTTAAAAAAGGTTTATCCCGGCAAACAATGTATGTTTATAATAATTAAGACAATTTCCTCAAATCGAGGAAATTGTCTACTATATTTTCAACCGTTGTGAAATTTATACAGCCAGAGAATCCCGGATTTTAATAGTCTTGCTACACGTCCGGTCAATGGACGCTCAGCGACGAGACCGAATCCTTGTTTTTTCCCTAACGAACCAAGAATCCCTTTCAATTTTATTTCCGGCAACTCATCCGGCAAATCTTCCCCATTCCATCTTTTTAATAATACTTGAGCAATTTGGTCGCCTTGTGCTTCTGCAAGTTGGGCACTCGGTGCAAACGGCAAGCTTGCACAGTCACCGACTACGTAAACATGTTCATTTCCGGGAATATTATGATAAGGTGTCAAAACAACTCTCCCGGATTCGTCCTTTTCAACATCAAGTTCGCGAACAACTTTATTTGGGCGAATCCCTGCTGTCCAAACAATACAATCAAATTTCATTGGTTCATCATGATTATATAAAATGCCTTCTTCCACTTTTGTGATATTTGCATAGTTGACAATGGTGACTCCATGGTCTTGAAACCAATCGTTGACATATTTACTCAACTTCTCCGGAAACTTTGAGAGAACCATTTTGCCACGATCAAACAAAAATATTTTTAAATCAGGTCTTGATTCATGAAGCTCACTGGCAATTTCTACTCCGCTTAATCCGGCACCGACAATCGCCACTCTTGAACTTCTAGGCAAATTATTTAACGCATTATTTGTCTGTCTCGTTGCTTCAATGGATTGGATTCCGTACGTATACTGATCGGCCCCCGGAATATCATGGTACTTATCTTCACAGCCTAATCCAATAATAAGATCATCGTAAATAATTGCTTCATGGTTTTGCAATTCAACTCGGTTGTTTTGCAAATCGATATGACTCACTTCATCATTAATAAATTCCAGTTGCGGGTGATTCGGAAATGCTACCCGAATGTGGTTATCCGGGATAGTCCCGGCTGCCAGGGCATAAAATTCGGTTTTAAAACAGTGATAAGGTGCTTTATCCACTAGCACGATTTTAATGTCTTCTGGAACTCCGCTTTGGAAAAGTTTTTGCATAATCCGCATTCCACCGTAACCGCCGCCTAAAATGACAAGTTTTTTCATGGTATTTTCCCCTTTGTTTGATTCTAGTTACTCCTCAATTTTTGTTAAACTTTTATTTTTCTAATATTATAAAATTGGAAGTGAATCCCCTTTCATTTCTGAAAAACATATTCAATAAAATTATATTTGAATGATAAGAAATATACAACCGATATTTACTATTTTAGCGGGTTCACAACAAATTGGATAGGAAACCGACCCGGAACACGAAAAAACATTGTGAAATAATCAATTCCATTTCGTTGTGAATTACAGCAAGAATGTTTATACTAAAAGTATAGTTAAAAAAGGAAAAACATCCTTGATACATGAAGGAGGTTTCAAAATGGAAAATGTGATTTTTTTATCGGAATCTGCCGCATACCAAGTAAAAGACATGATGGAACAAAATAATGAACAAGATGCGTATTTACGTGTTTTTGTTAAAGGCGGCGGCTGCAGTGGTTTATCCTATGGGATGACTTTGGAACATACAGTGAAAGAAACGGATATTGAGTTTGAACAACATGGTATAAAAGTTCTTGTTGAGAAAACAGATGCTGCCATCTTACAAGGAACAAAAATAGATTATAAACAGTCTCTCCTCGGAGGCGGCTTTACGATTGATAATCCGAACGCAATTGCCACTTGCGGATGCGGCTCATCTTTCCGTACCGCAACAAATGCCGGAGCACCCGGTGATTGTTAACATTAAGATGACAAATCGGGATACGAATAAATGGTTGGGAAAAGAAAAGCGCAGAGCGCCCGCTTAGCGACGTACAAACTGGAGCGCCCCGCAATGAGAACAGATTTGCTTCCTCGAATAGACATCGCACGAAGAAAAAGCGATTAGCTTTTTCGAGGAAAAGGAAACACGGCGAGGGACGAGCCGATGTTGACTTATCGTAGTGGAGGGGAGTGAAGTTTGCTAGTCGCTGGGGCTCGTAGCTAGACAATAAAACTAATCCCAAGTTAATTGCTTGTATTTTTATACTTTCTTATACTAAAAGAAAAAAACTCCTCTTCGGTAAATGTTCGAAGAGGAGTTTTTTTTCATTACTCAAATAAGGAAGTACTGTGCATAGGTTGAATTCTTGCACTTGGATCGATATATTTTTTTGCATTGCTTACCGCTATCGGGGCTTCTCCAAATCCGGTTGCAATCAATTTCACTTTCCCGTCATACGTACAAATATCACCGCATGCATAGACACCCTCGATATTGGTTTCCATTTTCGAATTGACGACAATTGAATTTTTTTCAATATTCAAGCCCCATTCCTTGATTGGACCCAAAGATGAAACAAATCCATAGTTGACAATCACATCATCGACATCAATGATTTCGGTTTCTTCCTGTTTGACGACTTGGATTTTGACTTGATTGATGTTTTCCCCGTCACCAATCAATTCGACCGGAACAAAAGGCGTTTTTATTTCAACATTCGAATTACGCATGTTTTCGACGGTATGTTCATGAGCTCGAAATTTATCGCGACGATGGACAATCGTCACTTTTTCGGCAATCGGCTCAAGCATAAGTGCCCAATCTACTGCAGAATCACCGCCGCCAAAGATGACTACTTTTTTATTTTGAAAATAATTCATGTCGTTTATAAAATAATGTAAATTTTTCCCTTCGTAATCTCTGGCATTTTCTAATTCCAGTTTTCGCGGTTGGAAAGCCCCGTTGCCTGCCGTAATAATAACCGTCTTTGTATAATGAATTTCCTGATTTGTTGTTAACTTAAAAATGCCATCTTCTTGTTTTTCCAGTTTTTCAACGGATTGATCCAGACAGACGGTAGGTTCGAACAATTTAATTTGTTCCTGTAAATTATCTACCAACTCCCGAGCTCGGATTTTTGGAAAACCTGCCACATCGTAAATGAATTTTTCCGGATATAGCGCCGTTAATTGACCGCCTAATTGCGGCAAACTTTCTATTATTTTAACGGTTGCTTTTCGCATGCCACCGTAAAAAGCGGTAAATAACCCGGTCGGGCCGCCACCGATTATCGTTATATCATAAACTTGTGTATCTTCTTTCAAAGGTATCCCTCCAATTAACATTCACAAATATTTTATCATAAGTTTTAGCAATTCCGAAAGATTCACTTCTAAAGTTTGTAAAAAAAAGAACTGCGCAGGCCGTTTGTTCATTTCAAAGCTTTGATAATTGACGAAATATTTTTTGCTTTAGTAAACTGAGTAAAGGGTAATGTTAAAGTTCAGAAAAAAAGATGACGGAAACGACTTTTATGTTAATCAAGATGGTCTTTTACCTTAACGTGAATCCATGACCATCATGCCAATCGTTTTCCGTTATATGGAACAAGAAGGGGGGAGGGAAACCTTGCCATTCTCAATCATTCAATTAATGATTTCAATCCTGTTATTTTTCGTTTTGTTTTTCGGAATTGGTTTTATATTAAATATGCTTTTGCGGATGACATGGATTATGACTTGCATATATCCAATTGTTGTTATTTTTATTGTAGATAATATCCCTTTTATCACCTATTTTCGTGAACCTGAAGAAGCTTTTCAAACCTTAGGAACCAATTTACGTTCATTGGCTCCTGCTGACATTACTGTATTATTAAGTGGTCTAGCAGGCACAATTTTAGCCGGGTTTACAATGAAAGCGTTACGAAAAAGAGGTTATCGGATGTTTTAGTTGTCGGTAAATTGTTTTAATTAATGTATATTTTTAATATTTTCATAAAAATAGAATAAGAATTTCTCCTCTTTGTGAATATTTTTTTCTTCTTTGGGAAAGAAATAGACACGAGAGGAGTGAAAAATATGGTAAAAATAAAAACATGGTCCAAACGGATTATCATGGTCATTTTGTTTACTATTGCACTGCTAATTACTTTCCAGACTGTATCCGGAGTAAAGGCTGAAACATTACCAGACCATAAATATAATTATGAAAAAGCATCTGACAAAAAAAGAAATACAAATAAAATGTTACATTCTTTCAAGTCTATCAATTTACAATTAAAATCTTTGAAGGTTGCTACAACTTCAGCAACAAAAATTTCATCAAGTGAAGAAATTCAAGGAAAAGTTCCAAGTTTAGAGGAAGCATTTAATTGGGAAGCAGAATATCCAAGTCATTCAGTCATTGCGACCGGATATACAGCAGGATATGAGTCGACCGGGAAAAATCCTAATGATCCTTCTTATGGAATTACGTACTCCGGAGTGAAAGTAAAAAGGGACCTATATTCCACGATTGCGGCTGACTTGAATGTTTTCCCCATTGGTACAATTTTGTTTATTCCAGGCTACGGGTTTGGCGTTGTGGCGGATAAAGGTGGAGCCATCAGAGGGAATAAAATTGATTTATATTTTGAAACTGTAGAAGATGTATATAGTGAATGGGGAAAACGAGAAGTTAATGTTTATGTCGTTAAAAGAGGGAATGGATCGCTGACAGCAGCAGAACTTGAACAATTGAACGAAAATGAAGCGATGCAAGTGTTTCGCAGTCAATATTCATTAAGCAAAAAAGAATAGAACGCTCTTAACTATTTGTTCTTTTTATCGATCCTTCTGATAATCGGTGAGGGCATTTTTTTGTAATAGTTGCGAAAGTAGACAGGTAATTTTTTCCTATACATTTTTTGACGAATGGTGTAGACAAATGACGGAAAGGGTGGTATATTATTATTCGTTGTTATTTATTGAACAACTTTTTCTTATCAAGAAGGTGTTGTGGTTTTTATTCGCATCACCCGCTCCATACATATGACTAACGCAGTGTTTCGTTTCGGAAAGAACGAAGCATTGCGTTTTTTACTATCTTTAAGTGCACTATATAACAATGATAAAATAGATAAAATGGTTATTGATTAAATACGGGATATTTATTGAAGGGAGGAAAGGCCGTTTTGGAAACGCAAGCTTTGAAAAAAGAAATTATCGACTACGCAATATCCATTGGAATTGATAAAATTGGTTTTGCCACGGCAGCCCCTTTTACAACATTAAAAGCAAGACTTATCCGTCAGCAAGAATTGAATTACCAGTCCGGGTTTGAAGAGTCAGATATTGATAAGCGAACGAATCCTGCCCTTCTTTTTGACAATCCCCAATCGATCATTTCCATTGCTCTGGCCTATCCAACGAAAATGAATAAGCATGTTCGCGGGACAAAGGGTGAGCGGCGAGGTTTATTTGCCCGCGCTTCTTGGGGAGAAGATTATCACCTTGTATTACGTGATCGCTTAAGCAAACTGGAACAATTCATTTACAGTAAGATGCCTGATGCCCGATGCAAATCAATGGTCGATACCGGTGAATTATCTGACCGGGCAGTTGCGGAACGAGCAGGTATCGGTTGGAGCGGGAAAAATTGTGCCATCATTACGCCGGAGTATGGATCATTCGTTTATTTGGGTGAAATGATTACAAATATTCCTTTTGAGCCGGATACGCCGATAGAAAATATGTGCGGAACATGCAATAAATGTATAGAAGCTTGTCCGACCGGTGCGTTAGTCCAACCGGGGCAAATAAATGCAAAAATTTGTATCTCCTATTTAACGCAAACGAAAGATTTTTTACCGGACGAATATCGTAGCGTGATTGGGAATCGATTATATGGCTGTGATACATGTCAAATCGTTTGTCCTTATAACAAAGGTAAAGATTTCCATTTTCACGAAGAATTTGAACCGGAGCCGGAAGTGGCAAAACCATTGCTTAAACCACTGCTAAAGATAAGCAACAAAGAATTTAAAGAAAAATATGGCCGTGTTTCCGGTGCTTGGCGTGGGAAAAAGCCGATTCAGCGAAATGCGATCATTGCACTCGGTCATTTTAAAGATGAAACGGCGATTGATGAGTTAAGCGATGTTATTCGTAACGATCCGCGACCGGTCATTCGGGGAACAGCTGCTTGGGCATTAGGTAAAATTGGGACAGAAAAAGCGAAACAAATACTTACGAAGGCAAAAATCGAGGAAAAGGATGAAGATGTATTGCGGGAAATTGAAGTGGCACTTGCCGAATAATTAAAATGCCCAATTTTTGCATCACACCGAATACGAAGGTGGAACATACACTTAATTAAAGGAGTGTGTGTTGCCATGATTGATCAATTACAAAGGTTATTAGAACAACGGGTGCAACAATGTGTAAGTGATCGGCAAGCGGAATGTTCAAAAATTGAGCGCAAAAAAGAATGTTTGGCAAATCGCCATGGTGAAATTGTTAAAGCAAAGGCGACAGGGCATATTACCGATAAAATGAATAATGGAGACCATACTGATATATATTACAACGTCCATTTTCAATATTTAATCAAACAAGAAAAGCGATATTACATTGAAGAAGAAGTTGAGAAACGAAAAGCCCATTTTTATAAAAGTACACTGTTAACGGATGAAGAAATATTTGAAACGCCAGCATTCGAAATCCCTGAAATAAAAATTGATCGCCATGAAAATTTAGAAAGGATTTCATACCATTATGACCGGAGAAAAGCCGTTCAGTATGCCGAACGTTGGTGGAATGACTATAACCCGCAATATCATAAATTTGATGTTGATTGTACGAATTATATTTCACAATGTTTACATGCCGGTGGAGCTCCGATGCGGGGTTTTTCCAATCGTTCGAGCGGTTGGTGGTATAATGGAAACAGTTGGAGTTATAGCTGGTCAGTAGCCCATTCGCTTCGATGGTATTTAGGTACTTCCAAAGTAGGTTTGCGTGCAAGAGAAGTGAGTGATCCGGGGGAGTTACAACTAGGCGATATTATATGTTATGATTTTGAAGGAGACGGCCGCTTTAATCATACTACAATCGTTACGGCAAAAGATGCATATGGGATGCCGTTGGTAAACGCTCATACAACCAATAGCCGAATGCGATATTGGTCTTATGAAGATTCTTCAGCCTATACAGATAATATCCAATACAAATTTTTTACAATTATAGATGATGATTGATTTATTAGTTGAGGTGGAAAATTGTGGCAGTACATGTTGTTTTATATCAACCAGAAATCCCGGCCAATACAGGTAATATTGCAAGAACCTGTGCAGCAACAGACTCGCAGCTTCATTTAATTCGCCCGCTTGGATTTTCAACGGATGATAAAATGTTAAAGAGAGCCGGACTTGATTACTGGCCGTTTGTAAAAATACATTACTATGATTCGTTGGATGAATTTTTTGAGAAAAATCAGGGAGAATTTTATTATATTGAGACATACGGGAATAAGGCATATTCTGATTTCGATTACAGTAATCCGGAAAAAGACTACTATTTTATGTTTGGCAGAGAAACAACAGGCTTGCCGAAAGAATTGTTAGAGGCAAATCAAGATCGGTGTTTACGGATTCCGATGACGACAAATGTTCGCTCGCTAAATTTGTCTAATACAGCAGCCATTTTAGTGTACGAGGCTTTGAGGCAACAAAATTTTACCCATTTAAAAATTAAATACAGTGAGTGAAAATCGGTAAGGGTTTAAAATAAGGTCAACTCATTTTGAACCCTTTTTGCTATTATTTGTTTTGGGATAAAATAGGTATTAGAATGGGAGAAATGGTTGCAACAGGCGCCCTGAAACTGAAACGGTATTGATTTTTATATAAGAAAGGATGATTATCATGAACGAAACGATTGAAACGATCTTAAAACATCGGTCGGTAAGGCATTTTCAAGAGAAAAAATTAACAAGGGAGCAGATTGAAACGATTGTCCGCTGTGCACAGGCTGCTTCGACATCGAGTTTTGTACAAGCTTATACCATTATCGGGGTAACTGATCAAAGCAAAAAACAACAACTTGCACAAGTTGCCGGTAATCAAAAATATGTTGCTGATAATGGTCACTTATTCGTTTTCTGTGCCGACCTTCATCGTTACGACATAATCAGCAAAATGGAAAACGTCAATATGGAAGAATCCATTGCCAGTACGGAAAAATTTATGGTTGCTTTAATTGATACGGCCCTGGCAGCTCAAAATGCCGCAATTGCCGCGGAATCATTAGGGTTAGGGATTTGTTATATCGGCGGGTTGCGAAACAATTTAGAGAAAGTATGTGAAATCTTAAAAACTCCAAAACGAGTGATTCCTTTATTTGGTCTGGTGGTTGGTTATCCGGAAAAAATAAATGAACAAAAACCCCGCTTGCCGTTAAATCATATTTACCATGAAAACACATATCAACAAAATGAGGAAGCATACATAACTCAACTGAACGCATATAACAAGACGATCCGAGACTATTATAATAAAAGGACAAACGGAAAACGGAAAGACAGTTGGACTGGTCAAGTCTCGGCAACATTTGCAATGAAAAATCGTATGTACATGCATGATTTTATCAAAAAGCATCATTTGAATAAATAATGAGTGGTTTTTGGTAGAGCCGTTTTTACAAGAAATGTGACCGGAAAGAACATAAAAAGAGCGCTTCGAAAGGTTCATTTTCAACCTTTTCCTTTTAGGCGCTCTTTTTTATACAAACTAGGCATAAAAAATGTTATTAAATTTCTCCCCAAACATATTATTTCTTATATGTACGCGGTCGATCCTCATACCCCGCCGTAAAGATAGCAGCTAAAAATGCTGCCGAAACACAAAGAATTAAGACAGTTCCCATTTTTTATCCCCCTTATGTTCATTTACTCATATTTATTATAATGCGACATATAAATTTTATCTACAGAATGTTCGTTCATTTTTGTTAAAAAGGAAACTTTTCATATTATTTATCATCATTTTGACGGCATGTTCATATATTTATAGGTAAATATAGTTAAATGTGAAGTCAAAGTTGCTCTTACAAAAGCTGACAATTTTAACTTTTTGGCATCATCATTAGAAATATAGGGAGGTACTATATGGGTATATTAGATAAAGTTGCTAAATATCGTGAAGAGGAGGAAAAACTCAAATGGGAAGGTACCTTTGCTGAGTATTTGGAATTGGTAAAAGAAAAACCGTGGATTGCTCAATCTGCCCATTCTCGGGTATACAATATGATTAAAGATGCCGGTGTTGAAGAAGTTGACGGTGTAAAAAGATATAAATTTTTTAGCCATCAATTATACGGGTTGGAAACGGCTCTGGAAAGGTTGGTTGAAGAATATTTTCATCCGGCGGCAAAACGTCTGGATGTCAGGAAACGAATTTTATTATTAATGGGTCCTGTCAGTGGCGGAAAATCAACACTGGTAACCATGTTAAAACGGGGGCTTGAACAATATTCCAGAACGGATCGCGGTGCCGTTTTTGCAATTAAAGGCTGCCCGATGCATGAAGATCCGCTTCACCTCATTCCTCCGCATTTACGTGAAGATTTTTATGAAGAATACGGGATTCGAATCGAAGGAAATCTGTCACCGCTTAATATGTTGAGGCTTGAACAAGAATACGGGGGACGGATTGAGGATGTGCTAGTGGAACGGATCTTTTTCTCAGAAGACCGTCGCGTCGGTATTGGTACATTTAGCCCGTCAGACCCGAAATCACAAGATATTGCCGACCTCACAGGAAGTATTGATTTTTCGACAATTGCCGAGTACGGTTCGGAATCAGATCCGCGTGCATATCGGTTTGATGGAGAATTGAACAAAGCCAATCGCGGGATGATGGAATTCCAAGAAATGCTAAAATGTGATGAAAAGTTCTTATGGCACTTACTGTCTCTAACGCAAGAAGGAAACTTTAAGGCAGGCAGGTTCGCACTTATCTCAGCTGACGAGTTAATCGTGGCTCACACAAACGAAACTGAGTATCGCGCCTTTATTTCCAACAAAAAAAATGAAGCACTCCACTCCCGGATTATTGTAATGCCGATTCCTTATAATTTAAAAGTGTCTGAGGAAGAAAAAATTTATGAAAAAATGATTCGTGAAAGTGATGTAGCCGATGTCCATATTGCCCCGCACACATTAAAAATTGCCGCTATGTTCACCATTTTAACCCGCTTAAAAGAACCGAAACGAGGGGATATTGACTTAATTAAAAAGATGCGGCTTTATGACGGGCAAAATGTTGAAGGTTTCAGTGCGATTGATGTGGAGGAACTGAAAAAGGAATATTCGGATGAAGGCATGAGCGGAATTGACCCAAGATACGTCATCAACCGGATCTCTTCAACAATTATTCGTAAAGAAGTAAAATCGATTAATGCATTGGATGTGTTACGTTCCTTGAAAGAAGGACTTGAACAGCACCCGTCGATTACGCCTGAATCAAAAGAAAAATATTTGAACTTTATTTCTCTTGCCCGGAAAGAATATGATGAATTGGCGAAAAAAGAAGTGCAAAAAGCGTTTGTTTATTCGTATGAAGAATCTGCGAAAACATTGATGGATAATTATCTTGATAATGTTGAAGCTTATTGCAATAAAACAAAGCTGCGTGATCCGTTAACAGGAGAAGAAATTAATCCGGATGAAAAACTCATGCGGTCGATTGAGGAACAAATTGGCATATCGGAAAATGCGAAAAAGGCATTCCGGGAAGAAATCTTAATTCGGATTTCAGCTTATGCCCGGAAAGGAAAACGATTTGACTATAATTCTCACGGACGCCTTCGTGAAGCAATCCAGAAGAAGTTGTTCGCAGACCTGAAAGATGTCGTAAAAATTACCACATCAACAAAGACACCGGATGAACAACAATTGAAGAAAATTAATGAAGTGGTTGCCAGGCTAATTGATGAGCACGGTTATAACTCAACATCCGCAAACGAACTGCTTCGCTATGTAGGAAGTCTGTTGAATCGTTAATCAGGAGCAAAAAATAATAAAATTTTAATTGCCGTACTGCAGAAAGTGCGGCTTTTTTTGCAGACAAAGTCAAAAAATACGGCTTAAAATATTGTTTAGTTCTAAAAGGGAAGCTACGAAATATGTACTTATGTTGGTGTTTTGTAAAATCATGGCTCTTATTTCCGAATGCACCAAAAGTAGATCATCCAAAAGCTGTTTTAGTAAGGAAACGAATCCTGCCCGGTATTTGGGAAAATCTCATCAATCCCCAGAAGAACACCAGCAGAAAATGAGGTACGACCGGGACATTTTGTATACTGCTTAGAAAAGGTAGTTTAACTAATATCAACAACTGATAACAGCTAATGGAATGCCCATTAGCTGTTTTATATGAAAAATATAAATTGGTAGTAAATTTTTTTGTCCACTATGCATAGTATAAAGTAATACAAGAAAATATAGTTTAAATTTATGGACCTTTTGTAATTTTTAATAATATACTACTTTTTCCTTTTATTGAAATATCAACTTTTATCCTCTTACCATACCACCATGACCGGATGAACGATCCCTAAACTTCATTCAAACATACAGTACATTGTATGCGATAGAAGTTTTGTATGTGACAAAAAAATTAAAGGAGGGAATGAATTAGGATGAATAATTATAATAAACACCATTTCACCATTTCTCAAGAGGATTGGTCCCTCCATCGAAAAGGCCACGAAGATCAACAAAGGCATAATGAAAAGGTTCAGGAAGCAATCAAAAAAAACTTGCCTGATCTAATATCTGAAGAAAGCATTATTTTATCAAATGGAAGAGATGTCATAAAAATACCGATACGTTCACTTGATGAATATAAAATTCGTTACAATTATGATAAGAATAAACATGTGGGCCAAGGCGATGGCGACAGCCAAATTGGTGATGTCATTGCCCGTGACGGTTCAGCGGAAAAAGGACCCGGAAAAGGGCAAGGGGCAGGGGACCAACCTGGAGAAGACTATTACGAAGCAGAAGTATCACTTGCCGAATTGGAAGAAGCACTGTTTAGTGAGCTGGAATTACCGAATCTGCAAAGAAAAAATGATCATGAATTAATTGTGGAAGATATTGAATTTAATGATATTCGAAAGACCGGTTTGATGGGAAATATTGATAAAAAGAAAACCATGCTCTCCGCTTTTAAACGTAATGCATTAAGTGGGAAGCCTTCATTCCATCCGATTTACCCGGAAGATTTAAAATTTAAGACATGGAATGAAAAAATCCGTTATGAGTCAAAGGCTGTTGTTTTGGCAATGATGGACACAAGTGGCAGTATGGGAATCTGGGAAAAATATATGGCACGCAGTTTCTTTTTCTGGATGACCCGGTTTTTACGTACGAAATATGAAAAAGTGGAAATTGAATTTATCGCCCACCATACGGAGGCAAAAGTTGTAACAGAGGATGAATTTTTCTCTAAAGGGGAAAGTGGCGGGACAATTTGTTCTTCAGCTTACCGATTGGCGTTGGAGTTGATTCATGGTAAGTATTCACCGAGCCAATACAATATTTATCCGTTCCATTTTTCAGATGGGGACAATTTAACGTCTGATAATATGCGTTGTGTAAAATTGGTTAATGAGTTGATGGAAATTTCAAACATGTTTTATTATGGAGAAGTAAATCAATACAATCGTCACAGTACGTTAATGTCCGCCTATAAAAATATAAATGATGAGCGATTCCGTTATTTTATATTAAGACAAAAAGCAGATGTCTTTCATGCGATGAAGAGTTTCTTTAATAAGGAAGAAAATAAGATGTATGCGTAAATCCCCTGTCATGTGCAGGGGTTTTTTAAATGAACAGAAGTGAAGGATATCTTTCGAGTGCAACTTATTAATTAAATGGAAATTGATTGGATGCTATGAGACAGTTTGGCTTGAATTTCCACTAGTTTTGTCCCATACAGCCGTTCTATGGGACAGTTTTGTTTCAAACTCCGGTGGTTTTGTCCCATAGAATCCGATTTGTCTAATCCTATGGGACATTTTAACTTGAATTTCCGCTTGTTTTGTCCCATACAGCCGATCTATGGGACAGTTTCGCTTCAAACTCCAGTGGTTTTGTCCCATAGAACCCGATTCGTCCAATCCTATGGGACATTTTAACTTGAATTTCCGCCTGGTTTGTCCCATACAGCCGCTCTATGGGACAGTTTTGTTTCAAATTCCGGTGGTTTTGTCCCATAGAACCCGATTTGTCTAATCCTATGGGACATTTTAACTTGAATTTCCACTAGTTTTGTCCCATACAGCCGATCTATGGGACAGTTTTGCTTCAAACTCCGGTGGTTTTGTCCCATAGAACCCGATTCGTCCAATCCTATGGGACATTTTGACTTGAATTTCCGCCTGGTTTGTCCCATACAGCCGATCTATGGGACAGTTTCGCTTCAAACTCCGGTGGTTTTGTCCCATAGAACCCGATTTGTCTAATCCTATGGGACATTTTAACTTGAATTTCCACTAGTTTTGTCCCATACAGCCGTTCTATGGGACAGTTTTGTTTCAAACTCCGGTGGTTTTGTCCCATAGAATCCGATTTGTCTAATCCTATGGGACATTTTAACTTGAATTTCCACTAGTTTTGTCCCATACAGCCGATCTATGGGACAGTTTTGTTTCAAACTCCGGTGGTTTTGTCCCATAGAATCCGATTTGTCTAATCCTATGGGACATTTTAACTTGAATTTCCGCTTGTTTTGTCCCATACAGCCGATCTATGGGACAGTTTCGCTTCAAACTCCGGTGGTTTTGTCCCATAGAACCCGATTTGTCCAAACCAATGGGGCATTTCAGTAACAGCTTTTAACGGTTTTCCTCTGCCGTACTGATCTGTACGTAGCTGCTAAAAATTTCCTTTTACAAATTTGAAAGTGTAATCATTTCTAAATGCAAAAAATTTTGATATAATTGTATAGAACAATATGAACATTTTGGATATACAAAGGGATAGGGGATAATAATGGCCAAATTAGTAATAGAAAAAGATACTGTTACCGGCACTAGGATTGAAAAAATTTGGACAAAGGACTTTATTTTAATCTGTTTAGCCAATTTTTTTGTTTTTTTAGGATTCCAAATGACTTTGCCAACTCTTCCGTTATTTGTTGAAGCGTTAGGTGGGCGGGATCAATTAATTGGATTGGCGGTTGGAATTTTTACTTTCTCGGCATTATTGATTCGTCCATTTGCCGGGCATGCTTTAGAAACAAAGGGGAGAGGTATCATTTATTTATCCGGGTTAATGATCTTTTTCCTATCGGTCGGATTTTTTAGTGCTACCGCAAGCATATTATTCCTTTTTGTCATGAGAATTGTTCAAGGTTTAGGTTGGGGATTATCAACGACAGCTTCAGGAACAATTGCGACAGATATCATTCCGGGAAAACGGAGAGGTGAAGGTTTAGGTTATTACGGGTTATCGGGAAATTTAGCATTGGCATTCGGTCCATCACTCGGATTAATTTTGGTGGAACATGTTTCCTTTCAATCGTTATTTATCATCTGTGCCATATTTGGTTTGTTGGCATTTATCCTTTCATCATTTATTTCGTTTAAAAAAGTGGAACAAAAAGAAAAAGTGGCTCTTGTTGGGAAATGGGATTTCTATGAAAAGTCAGCGTTAAAGCCTTCCGCTCTTGCCTTTTTCATCACCGTTACGTTTGGAGGAATCGCCTCCTTTTTACCTCTATATACAGTGCAAAAAGGGGTAGAAGGCATTCAAACGTATTTTTTTATTTACGCAATGGCGTTAATGGTAACAAGAACATTTGCCGGTCAGTTATATGATCGCAAAGGGCACCGTGCTGTTTTTATTCCAGGAACGCTTCTTATTTTTCTTGCCATGTTATTTTTGGCTTGGTTGCCAAATAGCTTCATATTATTTATTGCAGCATTTCTTTACGGCTTTGGTTTTGGTACCATTCAGCCGGCACTTCAGGCATGGGCGGTGGAACGATCACCGAAAAACCGCCGTGGCATGGCTAATGCAACTTTTTTTTCCTTTTTTGATCTCGGAGTCGGATTTGGGGCGATTTTGTTCGGTCAAATCGGTCATTGGATTGGATATGCCAGTATTTATCTAGCAGCTGCCCTTTCCATCTTGATGTCAATCGGTTTATATATATTTATTTTAAGGACGGAAAAAATAAATGCGGTTTCATAGTTTAATTCTTTAAATATATTAGGAAGGCTCGCCAATCCTTCCATTTATTGCTATAATAGGAATGTGAAAAAGATCACATGATTTCCTTTCCGCTTAGGAACAAATTTAGAAAAACCTCCTTATAAGTTCATAACACTATTGACACCGTTAAAAAATAAATAAGGTGGAGAAAATCCTAACATTGCTTCTTCAAAAAAAGGCAAAAAGACTAAAGATAAAGTGAATGGTCACTGAACGACGGGGCGCATACTTTTATACGTTAAGAGAGGTATAGCATCCTATAAAAAATCGACTGTTATTTTCCCGGATTTTTTTAACCACGAAGAGATGAAAATTATTTTCTTTATCTTGGGAAACAATATCCATAGAGAAAAAAGAAATGGAATGGATTGGAGTTATTTGGTAACATTCTTCAAGAGGACTTTGAATTATTCACCTATAGCGGTGATCTATAAATGTTTCGCAAAATTTTAAAGGAATTCCAAAAATATTGTATAGGAGTGGATTTGATGTCTAATCGTGTAAGTAAAGTAGTACTTGTCGGAACCGGTGCTGTTGGTTCCAGTTACGCTTTTGCCTTATTAAATCAGGGAATTGCCGGGGAACTCGTGATGATTGACGTAAATAAAGAGAAAACGGAAGGGGATGCAATGGACTTAAATCATGGCCTTCCATTTGCGCCTGCCAAAATGATTATCCGTCATGGTGACTATTCAGATTGTCATAATGCTGATATTGTTGTTTTAACAGCTGGTGCAGCTCAAAAGCCCGGTGAAACACGTCTTGACCTTGTTGAAAAAAATACGAGAATCACGAAAAGTATTGTTGAAGAAGTCATGGCCAGCGGTTTTAACGGAATTTTCATCGTTGCATCAAATCCGGTTGATATTCTTACTTATGCAACATGGAAATTTTCGGGATTACCAAAAGAACGCGTAATCGGTTCCGGAACAATATTAGATACTGCCCGTCTACGTTACATGTTGGGTGATTACTTCAATGTAGACACTAGAAATGTCCATGCATATATTATAGGTGAACATGGTGATACGGAACTTCCTGTATGGAGTCATGCAGGGATTGGCGTGATTCCCATTTTTGATTGGATGAGAAAGGACCCGAAATACAAAGTGGAGGATTTAAATGATATATTTGTCCAAGCCCGCGATGCTGCCTATCATATCATTGAGAAAAAGGGTGCAACTTACTATGGGATCGCAATGGGGTTGGTTCGATTAACAAAGGCAATTTTACAAGATGAGCATTCCATTTTAACGGTTTCTACATATTTGGACGGTGAATATGATCATAAAGATTTGTTTATCGGTGTACCGGCTATTGTCACAAGAAATGGAATTAGTGGCGTGATTAAAATGGAATTGACCGCCACCGAGAAAGACCGGCTCAATCATTCTATTCGTGTTTTAAAAGAAACTATGAACAGTGTCAATTTGTCCTAGTTTAACGTGCAGTAAGGAAACCTTCACTTTTATTAAATAACTTGAGTTTCGCACCTTAGGACGAAAGGCAAACTCGTCGACATCTCTGGGCGAGAACTGGAGGACACTGAAAAAGTGCAAAATAATCTTGCTAAACACCATATTTAGATGTATTTCCGGGTTTTATATTTTGTTAGTAAATCTATTCAAATAGTTTTTCAGTGCCTCTGAGAACTACTCAATTTTATCGACGAAACTTCCACTTGTCTTGGGATGCGAAATAGTAAATGATTATCAATAAGGATGCCTGAATGATTAAACTAACTTAATTGTTCAGCTCCTATTTTTTGTGGGTAAAAGCAAAAAATTCCGGCAAAGAAAAAGATGCAAAGGGAATTTTACGATTTAAGTAAAATTGCACAAGGAAAGCTTCGAATCACATGGACACCTTTTGACAACACAAGCCAAGCAGTTGAAAAAAACGTTTTTTTAACAAAATAAAGTAAACTTCTTTACAATGTTACATAATTAGTTATAAAATAATATTGTGTAACATTATTGGAGGGGAATTTTGTGGAGTATGTGAACCCAATTAAAAAAATTGAAAAAATACAAGCAATGAAAAAGGTTTTACGCCAATCTTCACTTCGGGATTTACTCCTTTTCGTTATTGGGATAAATACGGGAATTAAAGTCCATGATTTACTGTATTTAACGGTTAAAGATGTATGGGACGGTTCCCAAACAAGAGAGTTTCTTTACTTAAAGGATGAAAAAAATGGGGAAGTAAAAGCATTTTATTTAAACAGCAAAGTGAGAGAAGTATTAAGGGATTACTTGGCAAGCAACCAATTGCAGCCGGATGATTTTCTATTTAAATCAAAAAAAAATAACCAACCAATTACGAGGCAACAAGCCTATCGAATCATCAATCTTGCTGCAAAAGAAGTAGGGATCCAGGAAAAAATCGGAACCCACACGCTTCGAAAGACGTTCGGATATCATGCCTATCGTAAAGGGGTGGCCATTTCTATTTTAAAAAATATTTTTAACCAGCACTCCACAGCAGAAACTTTAAAATATATTGGAATCGATAAAAACGAACAAAAGCTCATTAAGGTCGATGTGAATTTATAATTAAAGATTTAAACATCAATCCGTGTTATTTAAATCAATTTTGTTCAAGTCCATATTTTTTAAATCTCTAATAATCCCGTCAGTGACTTGGACTTGCCGGGTTTCCCAACCGTTCATAAATCGGAAAATTCCGTTATCAAAATCCGTACCGACTTCTTTGAAAAAAATACCTTCATATTCAATATCTTTTGTATGACTGAATGTTAGACGGTATTCTGTACCGGATTTAACAAGGTATGCACGGATTCCTTTTTCAAATAAACCCTCTTCATCACGAATATATCTGGAGACAGAAATAATATGAAGATCGACAAAAGGAATTTCATGCAAGAGCGCATGAATGATTGAACCTTTTGTAATCTGTTCCCAGCGGCTTTGAGCAGTCTGCCCGAGGATGATTTGGGTTATGTGATTCTGTCTGGCCACTTCAGCAATTACTTTCGCCACCGGACGTTTTTCATTATCTTTAATGATAAATTGAGCAGAAGGGTGCGATTCAGCAAATTTTTTCCACTGTTCGATATAAATTACTTTTTCGGCGTCTAATTCATCAAAAGGGGCTGAATCAACCGTTAATATATAAAGTGGTGCTTTAAGCATATTTGCAATTTGGCAGCCACGTCGAATCAATCTTTCTCCATTTGGACCATAGTAAACACAAACAAGAATTCTTTCATTTGAAAAATTTGCTTCCATCTATGATTCACCTCAAATGTTTTTGTTGGAATCACCTATTTGACTATGTAGAACTATAACCGATGGAACGAGAGTAGTCAATCCAAAACTGCCTATATTTCATTTTTCAACAAATTTTAGGAACATGAAAAATGTAAGGCTGTCACATGGTAAAGCCTTAGTAAAAAAAGTAGTCCTGTGAAAATTGTAAGTATATCGGCAACATGCATAGGTTGCGTATGGTAAAAGCTCTCAGTATAAAGTTATGCTGTGAAAATGAATATGATCAAGAATTTTTGCCTCTTTTCGTGGCTTCCGAAATTGAATGAAATTGTTGGGGGGATGCCGTTTGAATTCGTTACACATGCTGATATTTATTCCTTTTGTATTTGCTATGGCAATTCCGCTTTTGTATAAGTTGTTTCATCCGAAAATTCATTTAGGTTGGTTTGTATTACTGATTCCTTTGGTCATATTTTTAGACCTTCTTCGCTACATTCCCTTAGTTGCAAATGGTGATCATCTGACAACTTCCTTAGCGTGGCTTCCTTCAATGGAGATGAATTTAGATTTTTATCTCGATGGTTTGGCGTTATTGTTCGGATTATTAATTTCCGGTATGGGTGTACTTGTCATTATTTACTCCATTTTTTATCTATCAAAGCACCGAGAAGAACTTCATAAGTTTTATATGTATTTAATGATGTTCATGGGCGCTATGCTGGGTCTTGTACTTTCTGATAATATTTTTATCCTATATGGCTTTTGGGAACTGACAAGTATTTCCTCATTTTTATTAATCGCATTTTGGTATGAACGAAAGTCATCAAGAGATGGGGCAATGAAATCTTTGCTTATCACTGTCTTTGGCGGGCTTTGTATGTTTGCAGGAATGATTATGTTAACTCTTATCACCGACACATATAGTATTCGCGAAATGATTCTTAATGTGGAATTCGTTCAAGCACATAAATTATTTATTCCCGTGATTATTTGCATTCTACTCGGAGCCTTTACAAAATCAGCCCAGTTTCCGTTCAGTATCTGGTTGCCCGGAGCAATGGAAGCGCCGACGCCCGTTAGTGCATACCTTCATTCGGCGACGATGGTGAAGGCGGGAATTTATTTGGTAGCTCGATTTACACCCGTTTTTGGCGGAAGTTCCGTTTGGTTTTGGCTAGTATCGGGAATAGGAATCATTACTTTATTATATGGCTCAATTACAGCCGTTCGACAAACTGATTTAAAGGCGTTACTGGCCTATTCGACGATTAGTCAATTAGGTTTAATTATGAGTTTATTAGGAATTGGTTCACTCACTTTTTATTTTGGACCGAGTGAACATGGTGTTACCTATTCGATGGCCATTTTTGCCGCAATTTTTCATTTGTTCAATCATTCCATGTTCAAAGGCAGTTTATTTATGGTCGTCGGAATTATTGATCATGAAACCGGAACAAGGGATATTAGACGGCTTGGCGGATTGATGCAGTTGATGCCGGTTTCGTTTACTGTTGCACTAATTGGTGGTTTCTCTATGGCCGGATTACCTCCTTTTAACGGATTTTTAAGTAAGGAAATGTTTTTTAAAGCAGTCAATGATGTGAGGGTGGCGGAAATATTTCATCTTGAAACACTTGGTATGCTATTTCCCTTACTTGCATGGATTGCCAGTATTTTTACTTTTGTTTACTCTATGATTCTCGTTTTTAAGACATTTTCCGGGAAATATCGACAGGAAAAGTTGAATCGGGATGTACATGAGGCACCTTTTGGTATGTTCATTCCATCTGTAATACTCGCCTTCTTCGTCGTAGTTATTTTCTTTTTTCCAAATGTTTTTTCCAAATACTTGTTGAAACCGGCATTCGTTGCCATCCTACCGATGTTTACGATCGATAAGGTGGATATCAAAATTAGTGCTTGGCATGGATGGAATACTGAACTTTTGATGACTATCGGTGTTGTAATTATGGGAAGTCTCCTATTTATTACAGTCAAGCGGTGGGTTCCTTTGCTTAAACAATATCCGCAGTGGCTTACGTTAAATAACTTGTTTGAGAAATCTTTGGAAAAAGTCGAGCGCTATTCACTTACAATAACAAATCGCTATATGACCGGTTCGATCCGCCATTATTTTATCTATATTTTTTCGTTTTTTGTCATTGTTTTAGCCGGCTCACTTTTGTTGTTACACGGTATCCAATTTGATGTTTCCGAAGACAATGTCATCTGTATTTATGATATGGGTTTAGTTTTGGGGGTAATGATAGCCGCATTAACGGTTCTATTTACAAGTAATCGAATGACGGCCATTGTTGCACTAAGTGTCGTAGGTTATTTAGTGACAATGTTTTTTGTTATCTTTCGTGCTCCGGATCTGGCACTTACACAAATGGTTGTAGAAACAGTGACAACCGTACTATTTTTACTTTGCTTTTATCACTTGCCAAAGTTACAAAAGAATATTGGTCGGATCAAGTTTAAGTTAACAAATCTGATTGTGTCCGTTGCAACGGGATTAACAATTACTATACTTGCTTTGTCAAGCAACAGTCATAAGCTGTTTGAACCGATTTCTTATTTTTTTGAAAATGCGTATGAATTGGCCGGTGCAAAAAATATTGTTAATGCCATATTAGTCGATTTTCGCGGGTTTGATACAATGCTTGAAATTTCTGTTTTATGTATTGCCGGGCTTGGGGTGTATACATTGGCTCGGTTCCGAATGAAAGGAAGTGATCACAATGAAGCCGAATGACGTCATCTTACAAAGTGTAACCAAAGTGACTGTCATCATTATTTTTACCTTTTCTGTTTATTTGTTTTTAAACGGACACCATCATCCGGGAGGCGGCTTTATTGGCGGGTTGAGTACAGCAGCGGCAATTGTATTGCTTTTTTTAGCATTTGATATTGAAAAAGTCCGGGAAAATTTTCAAATTGATTTTAAGAAACTGGCCGCACTTGGGGTTTTAATTGCCATTGGTACAGGCTTTACGGGTATGTTGGCGGGTGACCCGTTTTTAACTCAATATTTTAATGATAAAAATTTACCGATTTTTGGGAAAACGGAATTGGCTACGGCACTAATTTTTGATACCGGTGTCGCTCTTGCAGTAATTGGAACAGCCGTGAGCATCATTCTGAGTATTAGTGAGGGGGATTCTCTATGGAAACGATAATGGCTTGTCTTGTCGGACTGTTATTTACGATCGGTACTTATTTAGTTTTATCGAGACAAATGTTACGGATTATTTTTGGATTGTCAATAATCAGTCATGCTGTTAATCTATTAATTTTAACATCGGGTGGTTTAAAAACCGGAAGTGCCCCGTTACTTGATGAAAAAATGGCCGGATTTACCGATCCATTGCCGCAAGCATTAATTTTAACAGCAATCGTTATTAACTTTGCGGTAACAGCCCTGTTGCTTGTGCTAAGTTATCGTTCCTATCAAATTTTTAAGACGGATGATATGGAACGGCTAAGGGGAAATCCGGATGAATAACCTATTAATTTTACCTATTGCGTTTCCGTTATTCATTGGTATGTTGTTAATTATTTTCAGAAAAAATATTTGGCTGCACCGTTTGTTAAGCCCGGTTGCATGTATTTTCCCGGGGATGGTTGCATTAATTTTGATGAACCAAATAAAAGACAGCGGGATTCAAACATTGCAGTTGGGCGGCTGGCAAGCTCCTTATGGAATCAGCCTTGTTGCGGATATGTTTGCTGCAATACTGCTATTTGTGACAAGTATTGTATCTCTTTGCTGTCTGCTTTATGCCTTTCACTCGATTGGAAAAGAGAGAGAAAAATATTATTTTTATCCGCTGATTTTGTTTTTAATCACCGGGGTTAACGGTGCATTTTTAACCGGAGATTTATTTAATCTGTATGTTTTTTTTGAAGTGTTTCTTGTGTCCTCTTATGTACTGATCACTTTAGGAGGCACTCGGAACCAGCTGCGGGAATCATTAAAGTACATCATGATCAACGTGATTTCTTCCGCTTTTTTTCTCGTAGGTGTTGCGTATTTGTACGCTGTAACGGGAACATTGAATTTTGCCCATTTATCAATCCGTGTTGCTGAAGCGGGACAAGATGGATTGATTACGACGATTTCATTTTTGTTTTTAATTGTGTTTAGTTTAAAAGCAGGTCTTTTCCTCTTTTATTGGTTGCCGGGTTCTTATAGCGTTCCACCTGGCGCAATCGCTGCTATTTTTGCAGCACTTTTGACAAAAGTTGGTATTTATGCGATTTTTCGGATGTTTACCCTCATTTTTTATCACCAGCCACAAGTCACCCATATGGGTATTGGTATTTTAGCAGCTCTAACAATGATTCTTGGTGCAATGGGAGCAATCGGATATCGGGATTTGAAAAAAATATTAACATACAATGTCATTATTAGTGTAGGTTTTATTTTGATTGGATTAGTTGCTTTTACGGAACAAAGTCTTTTAGGCTCTATTTATTATTTAATCCACGATATGATTATAAAAGCTTTAGTATTCTTGATCGGTGCGACCATTATAGGCCTTACCGGAACAAGCAAGCTCAAAGATATGAGTGGACTGATTCGTACACACCCGGCTTTAGGTTGGATGTTTTTCATTGCTGTATTGTCTATGGTAGGAATTCCTCCATTAAGCGGTTTTCTTGGAAAGTTATATATTACGAAAGGAGCATTTGCAGCAAGCTATTTTTGGTTAGGAGGGTTCGGATTATTAGCGAGTATATTCATTCTTTATTCATTAATTAAAGTATTTATGGATGTCTTCTGGGGAGAAACGGTAATGAGCGAAGATGAGGAAAAAGGAACAACAAAAGGGGTAATGTTACCAATTGTTTTATTGACAGGTATCAGTCTTGCGCTCGGACTCGGTGCTGAAGGAATTCATGAGTATGTATTGATAGCTGCAAAAGGTTTACTTGATCCCAACCAATATATTTTTGCCGTACTGGATAAAGGGGGGATTTAATTGCCGATTCAAGTGTTAATGAACTTATTTATCGCCGGGTTATGGATGTTTTTACAGGATGAAGCGAGTTTCCTTACTTTTTTCAGTGGTTATTTAGTAGGTTTGTTCATTTTATTTTGCTTAAGACGTTTTTTTCATAAGCCATTTTATCTTTTTACCTTTCTTGCTATAGGAAAATTGTTTCTTATTTTTATATATGAATTATTAATATCAAGTCTTTTTGTTATTAAACATATCGTAAGACCAAAAATAAATATCAAACCGGGGATTTTTCGCGTGGAGACGGATTTAGAGGGAGATCTTGAAATAACTTTATTGTCTCTGCTCATTTGTTTAACACCGGGTTCGGTCGTGATGGAAGTAACACCGGATGCAAAGACTTTGTTTGTTCATGCACTGCATATTCCCGAATCAAAACCATCCGTGCTCAAATCAAAGGCGGTTTTTGAAAAGGCGATAAAGGATGTGACCAGAAAATGACGTTTGAAATTATTATGATTGTATCTTTATGTTTATTAACATTATCGATCTTGGCCAATATTTATCGGGTTGTAAAGGGTCCTTCAAGTGCTGACCGTATCCAGGCTCTCGATGCAATCGGTATTAATTTAATTGCCAGTATTGCTGTTTTTTCCGTTCTCCTGCACACCCATGCCTTTTTTGATTTGATTTTGTTGATTGGCATTCTTTCTTTTGTCGGAACTGTTGCTTTTGCGAGATTCACAGAAAGAGGTATGGTAATTAAGCAGAAAGATGAGGGGTAAAGTTTCAGGTAAGTGGTGATACCAAGTGGAGAAGTGGACTGAAGAAAAGTCCATTAGTGTAATCAATTGAAAGAGGTGATATTGTTGCACGGAAGTGATGAAGTAATTGCCGCACTTTTTATTCTTGCCGGTTCCATTATTGTGTTTGTCAGTGCTATTGGGATTATCCGTCTACCGGATGTCTATACTCGTTCACATGCAGCATCAAAAAGTTCGACATTAGGTGTGTTAAGTACATTAGTCGGGACATTACTCTACTTTTTAATTTCTGAAGGCTATTTTAGTATTCGGCTTATAATGGGAATATTCTTTGTGTTTTTAACAGCTCCTGTTGCTGCTCATCTCATTGCTCGATCGGCCTATCGTAACGGAGTACCACTGACTGAAAAATCGATTGAAGATGAGTTAAAAAAATATTATTTTGAAAACGAACTGTCAAAAAAATAAAGCAGGTTAAACATAATGGTTACCGCCAAAAAGCCCCCTTTTTTAAAAAACTAACGTTCAAATCACAACACATTGTGTTTTGATAAATATAGATAATACTATATTAGCTAAAATTTTTCCATAAAACCTTTTTGGGTACTAATCACATAATTATTCAATGGAAATTATTTTAAGGTTATTTTAATAAAAAAATACTTGAATATCTATTGACAATTTTTTTAATAAGGTGTCAAATATAAATAATAAATATTTGCTTTAAAGGGGTAAAGTGGTTGGCGCGCAAAGGGGGATTTTCAAAATTGAACTTCAGCAACAATAGAAAAAGATGGGAGAGATGTTGATGACTTTACCTGCGATACTTGATGCTTCGGAAATGGGAATTATTTTTGCGATTATGGCACTCGGTGTATATATATCGTTTCGTGTCCTTAATTTTGCAGATTTGACGGTGGATGGCAGTTTTGTTACCGGCGGGGCTGTTGCTGCGGTAATGATTGTAAATGGTTATTCACCTATATTGGCATCATTGGCTGCACTGATTGCCGGTTTTTTTGCCGGATGTATAACCGGTCTCCTTCATACGAAAGGAAAGATCAATGATTTACTTTCCGGAATTCTCATGATGCTGGCCCTTTATTCTATTAACTTACGGATTATGGGGTTAACACTGGAAGATGGTGTTTCTCGTCCGAATATTCCGTTATTAAATTCAGACACTATTTTTACAAAAGTTGGGGATTTTTTTAACTCAATCGGACTTGGCGATTACGGAATTTTAATTTTTATGATCATTGTCACATTGATATTTAAATTTTTAACAGACTATTTTCTTAAAACGGAAATTGGTTTATCCATCAGGGCAACAGGTGATAATCAACGAATGATCCGTAGTTTTTCAGCAAATACAGACGGCTTGATCATTTTAGGTCTCGGTATTTCTAATGCATTTGTTGCATTTTCCGGTGCCTTAATTGCCCAATACAATCAATTTTCTGATGTTGGAATGGGGATTGGGATGATTGTGGTCGGGCTGGCATCGATTATAATTGGTGAAGCTATTTTCGGGAAGAAGACGATCGCCCGCACAACTTTAGCTGTTGTATTTGGTGCAATTATTTACCGAATCTTTATCACGATTGCATTAAATCAAGGGATCTTGGATGCCAGTGACCAGAAGTTAGTTACTGCGGTTATCGTTATTTTGGCCTTAGTCTTGCCGAAACTAATCGATAAACAACGGGAGAAAAATCGGAAAGCAAAACACAAGCTTCAAGGAAAATCGAACAGTAAAGCAAACGGGGAGGGTGAATCTGTTGCTTGAACTGAAAAATATTAAAAAGATTTTTAATGAAGGAACATTGGATGAAAAAATCGCCCTCGATCACATTAATCTATCTTTGGAAAAAGGTGATTTTGTCACAATTATCGGGAGTAATGGCGCTGGGAAATCAACGTTAATGAATATTATATCAGGTGTGCTCTCTCCTGATCTAGGTAACGTAGTCATTCACGGGAAAGATGTAACGAATATCCCGGAATATAAACGTTCCAAATTGATTGGACGCGTGTTTCAAGATCCGATGGCAGGAACCGCACCTTCCATGACGATTGAGGAAAATTTAGCCTTGGCCTATTCGCGAAATAAAAAACGGACACTTGGTCTCGGGGTGACAAAAAAACGAAGAGAATTTTTCCGCGAATCGTTGGCCTCATTAAATTTAGGATTGGAAGATCGTCTGAATGCCAAAATTGGTCTTCTATCCGGTGGGGAACGGCAAGCAATTTCTTTACTGATGGCAACATTCACAGAACCGGATATTTTATTATTAGACGAACATACCGCAGCCCTAGATCCGAACCGAGCTCAGCTAATTACGGAACTTACGAAGCAAATTGTAAAAAAATATGGCCTTACTACGCTGATGGTTACTCATAATATGCAGCAAGCTTTAGACTTAGGAAACAGATTAATTATGATGGATAACGGTCAAATTATTTTAGATATTAATGAAGCGAAGAAAAATCAACTGACGATTGATGATTTATTAATAGAGTTTCAGCGAATTCGCGGCGAAAAGCTCGTAACCGACCGGACATTATTAGCGTAAATGAAGAGACATTAAGGAAAGCATGTGCTTGACTTGGTGTCTTTTTTTGTACGTTAAGAAAGTATAAATTTCCAGCAAAGAAGCGAATTCGACGTAGTTGGAAATTTTAAGAATTAAGTATAAGTGCAACTACGGCTCTGCTTTCGCCTAAAGGCTCGGCAATCGCCGAGTTTTCTTTAAGGAATAATTTATTGTGTAATTTTCTCGCAAGGATAACAAAATAGCGTTTCCATTATAAGAATTAAGGTGAACATCCATATGAAAAATGAAGTATATATAGAAAAATTAATAACTTCATTAAAAAATAGGTTGGATAAAAATAGTGCACTGTATCGGAACACTTATTTTGGAAATGTAGTTCTCTCAAAAGTAAAGTTTTACCCTGCCTGTACTGATGAAGAACTAAAAAAATATAGTAGTATTCCATTACCGGTGGATTATCTTCAATTTTTAAAAATATCTAATGGAGCAGAACTGTTTACCGATGATTATAAAGGTAGCCGGGCATTACTTGAATTATATTCTTTGGATAAAATTTTTGAAGGGAAAAATTTCTATGTGAATAACTTGAAAATCGAGGATGTATATCCGATTGGTCATTTATTAGACAATGCCGATTTAGTCGTGAACATTCGGGATCTTAGAAACGGGGGACAATACCTTTCTCTGTCGGATGGTTCAAAAAAATTTAATTATACATTTCAAGAATGGCTTGATAAATTTATCATTGCTCAAGGAAATGAATTTTGGTTACTTGATCATCCTTATAGATAATAAAGACACGGCCTTATGTTCATGTTCATATTTGAGATGATTTTTCAAATGCAGTTCATTCAGCTTAGTTAGGGGGAATTTCTGAACTTTGAGGGGATCATCACCCATATTGAACGTGGCGATTATAAAATAATGAAAGTTGAAAGTAATGTTACTGAATCACCGATTGGGTTAATTAACCATCAGTGGAGAGGTCCACTGATGGAAGCTTCACTTTATAACATACTTTTGTAAAATGGAAATGCTAATCCGCAATCCTCCATATAAATCATGTTACTTTTGGGCAAAGGAAGCTAGTCATGCTTTAGAGGCACAACTGCTATCGTGCATCTTGAGATACAAATCAGTTTGTCCTCTTCATCTTTGATTTGGATTTCCCAAATTTGGGTGGTCCGGCCTTGATGCAAGACTTTCCCTTCTGCCGTAACGATTCCTTCTCTTTTTGAACGAACATGATTTGCGTTAATTTCCAGACCAAAACATGTTTCATTTTCTTGATCAATCAGCAGATAGGCTCCGACGCTTGCAACTGTTTCAGCCAGCGCAACCGAGGCACCTCCGTGAAGATACCCCAGCGGCTGTCTCGTTCTATCATCCACCGGCATTGTCGCAGTTACAAATCCTTTTTCTAAAATTTTTATTTCAATTCCTAAACTATCTGTCAATCCTTTTGAATACAAGTACTTCCCCCCTTAAAAAACTTTTTATCCCACCTGAACGGCGAGCCAAGACCCACACCCAGGAATTTCGAGCTTCCAAAGACGATAGGTGGAGACAAACAAAAGCCCACTAATGGAAGTTTCACTGGTATATATCTATATTCGCCCTAAAGTTGAGTTTTTCCTTCTTAACATTTGCTGAGAAATAGTGAAAAATTAATTCAAAGTACTGAAATTGCCTTGTTCTAGATCTTTTTGGTCTCTTTTTACACTCCAAAGTAAGAGGAAGAAAGCGAAGGATAGGATGCCGCTTGTTACAAAAAACACAGAATGGATGCCGATAAATCCCGAAATGGTTCCACCTAATACCGGTCCAATGACATTTCCTAAAAATCGGAAGCTGACATTATAACCGTTCACTTCACCTTGAACTTGTAACGGTGCCACTTGCCGGATATAAGCGGTCATACAAGGGATAATTCCTCCTGTTACCATACCGAACAAAAAGCGCAAGATCACAAGTTGCCACAAGGCTGTTACCATTCCTTGAGGGATAAATACAATGGCCCCACCGATCAGTAAAGCCATAATTACTTTTTCATAGCCAATTTTGTCTCCAAGTCTACCCCAACGCCGTGTTGCCAGTAAGTTCCCAAAACCGGTTGCTGAAAAAGCAAGTCCGGCTAAAAAGGCTACACTTTCCGTATGTGCCAACTCATTGACATAGATTGCCAAGAGCGGCTGAATAGTGAAGTTGGCTACTTGGACTAGCAGTGAAATAATCATGACTGTAATTAAAACTTTTTTTTGCAAAATAAATTCAAGGACTTCTCGTCTCGTAAATTCTTTTGTTTTGGCTTTTTTCTCTGTTTGCCGAACCTCTTTTACTCCAAAAATAACAAACAAGGAAGCTACTGATATAGCAATGGCTGTATAGATAAATGTATATTTAAAGCCAAATTGATCGGCCAGCATTCCGCCGATAAGTGGACCAAAGAGAGAACCGGTTACGTTTCCTGTTTGCAGAAGTCCCAAAACCTCACCAACTTTTTTCTTCGGTGTTTGAGCTGCAATCATTGCCAGTGATGTTGGGATAAACCCGGTGACCGCCCCCATAATAAATCTAAGAATAAACAGTTGGTGGACAGTATGCATAAAGCCCATAAAGAAAAGACTAATGGCAATCCCAAATCCTGTTATTAGTAAAACGGGCTTGTATCCATACTTATCGCCAACCCGTCCCCATATGGGTGAGAAAATAAATGCAGTTAAAAACGTGATACCAAACACATATCCTGCCCATTTTTGGACGTATTCTGTTGTAAAATCCCCCATTGTATTAATGTAAAGGGATAGAAACGGCATAATCATCGTTGTACTGGAAGCAACTAAAAAATTGGCGACCCACATAATTAATAAGTTTCTCTTTTCTGCTTTCATCGTGATCACCTTCATAAAATATTTCGTATCTCTAACTATTATACATAGTTTATCATCTTAAATAAAGACTTTCGGGTTTCGAAATATTGGTCGTTTTTTATCTAAATGTGGTATTTTTTGGCGATAAGAGTGAATCTCGTCGCCGTTTTTGGGCGAGGAAGTCGTATTTTTGACGACGAAACTGAATCTCGTCACCATTTTTAGCTGAGAAAAGCGCAATTTTGACGACGAGACGCGTTCTCGTCGCCATTTTGAGTTGGAAAAAGCACTATTTTGCCGACGAGATTCGTTCTCGTCACCATTTTGAGCCGGAAAACACCGTTTTTTGGCGACGAGCCTCAATCTCGTCGCCAATTCGGGTGAGAAAACCACATTTTTGACGACGAAACCAAATCTCGTCGCCATTTTAAGCTGGAAAAAGCGCAATTTTGACGACGAGACGCGTTCTCGTCACCATTTTGAGCCGGAAAACACCGTTTTTTGGCGACGAGCCTCAATCTCGTCGCCATTTTGAGCCGGAAAACCCCATTTTTTGGCGACGAGCCTCAATCTCGTCACCATTATGAGGTGGAAAACACCATTTTTTGGCGACGAGCCTCAATCTCGTCATCATTTTGAGCTGGAAAAGGCGCAATTTTGACGACGAAACCAAATCTCGTCACCATTTTGAGCCAGAAAACCCCATTTTTTGGCGACGAGCCTCGTTCTCGTCGCCATTTTGAGTTGGAAAAAGCGCAATTTTGACGACGAAACTCGTTCTCGTCGCCATTTTGAGGCGGAAAACCCCATTTTTTGACGACGAAACCAAATCTCGTCACCATTTTGAGCCAGAAAACCCCATTTTTTGGCGACGAGCCTCGTTCTCGTCGCCATTTTGAGTTGGAAAAAGCGCAATTTTGACGACGAAACTCGTTCTCGTCGCCATTTTGAGGCGGAAAACCCCATTTTTTGACGACGAAACCAAATCTCGTCACCATTTTGAGCCAGAAAACCCCATTTTTTGACGACGAAACCAAATCTCGTCACCATTTTGAGCCAGAAAACCCCATTTTTTGGCGACAAAACCTATTCTCGTCGCCATTTTGAGGAGGAAAAAGCGCAATTTTGACGACGAGATTCGTTCTCGTCACCATTTTAAGCCGAGAGATGCTCAAGTTTAGTGACGAAATTAGAATGGGAATCTCAATTACTTACTTTAGTTCCAATAGCATAAGCAAATTTAGTTATTAAAAATACTCCTTCGCTAATTCCTCCAGACACCGTAAGCTTTTTTCGGCAAACAAAGAATCATCTGCTTCTAATTCACTTTTCAACTTATCATATGCGGCCTTTAATGATTCCTTGTATTCCGGAACCTCGCCATCATAAAGTTTAACCATGTTCTTCGGGACAGGGGTTTGTTCACGGTAGCTTAACGCTTTCCGTTCATGGAAAAACGGTACATCCGCTTGTTTTGGATGATGAAGATCACCTTGCATCGGATGTTTGATAACAGCTAGAATGCGGACTAAATAATCGTTTTCTTTTATGGCAGTAACTTCCCCGATATATGTCCCCGTTTTCTTATGTGCACGGACAATTGAACCAATTTGAATTGAGGTATCCATTTTAGTACTCCCTTCAGTTTGATACTTCTATTTATCATATTAGCGTGTATTTGCAAAATGACAAAATAAAAGGCTTTTGCGCGGATGGGAATTTCGACAGTAAAAGAAAAACCTTTTACCAACATCAAAAAAACAAATCCCTCTAATATGAAGGATTTGCCTATGCTTTTGGACTGGAATTATATAAACCGAAACAGTCCATTATTCAAAAAAGAACGCTCAAATTGCATCTCGGTAAAGTCCACACGATATTTGTTGAAAATCTTTTCATCAAACCTTTTAGGGCGCTAATCAAAACATAAAATATAAGTAATTTTCTAATTTTATTTGCGAAACGGTCTCGCAAACATAATTTCCGGCTTTGACCGATTTTATAAGGAAAAATTGCCATGAATCTCATATAATCATCCTACTCTACCACCGTCACCCCATATTCCTTAAACCATACATGGAACTGGGCGAGGAAGGCGAGAAGCTGTGGACCGGTCATTAGTTGCCCGAACCAAGGGACGTCAAATTTTTCCCCACCGGACTGAACCAATTCCAAAAGCGTTTCTTTCTTGAAAAATTCATGGAGTGGAGAACTTTTGTCTGCTAAAATACTTTCAAGCCACCGGATAACTCCTTTTGTATAACCCGGATTATGGGTTTTCGGATACGGACTTTTTTTACGATAAAGGATTTCATTTGGTAAAATGTCCTCCAAAGCCTTCCTCAATATGCCTTTTTCATGACCGCCCAATGTTTTCATTTCCCATGGAATATTCCAAACATACTCGACTAGCCGGTGATCGGCAAACGGGACGCGGACCTCGAGGCTCGCCCCCATACTCATCCGGTCTTTCCGCTCAAGCAAGGTTGTCATGAACCATATCATATTTAAATAGAATAATTGCCGGCGCCCCACCTCATCAGCAGATTCTCCATTGAGTAGCGGCGTTTCTGTTACCGATTCTAAGTACCGAGCCTCGATATATTCATTGATGTTTAATTTTTGACGCCACCCTTCACTCAATAAATGATTACGAGCATTAATTGATCGCATCCACGGAAATTGGCTGGATGAAAGCTCATGTTTTTTATGAAACCACGGATAGCCGCCAAAAATTTCATCGGCACATTCTCCTGAAAGACTTACAACAAAATCCTTTTTTATTTCCCGGCAAAACCATAACAAGGAAGAATCAATGTCTGCCATTCCGGGTAAATCACGGACAAGGACTGCCTCTGTTAAGTATTCAACAAGCTCATCATTGGAAATTACACATCTATGATGGACCGTATGAAATGTATCTGACATCAACTGGATGTACTTAGCATCTGAGTTTGGTTGAAATTCAGTTGCATGAAAATACTGGTCATTCCCTTCATAATCAATGGAGTACGTGTGAAGTCGGCCTTTTCCTTCTTTGGCAAAATGCTCCGCCGCAATCGCGGTAATTGCGCTGGAGTCCACACCGCCGGACAAAAATGTACAGACCGGCACATCGGAAACAAGCTGACGAACAACGGCATCTCTCACTAGAGAACGTACCTTTTCAACCGTCTCATCCACAGAATCCGGGTGTGGCTCACTTTTCACCTGCCAATAACGCCAAACTTTCAAGCCATCCCGGGTAAAAGTGAGGGCATGGGCCGGGCGCAATTCCATGACTCCTTTAAAAATGCCATGTCCGGGAGTATGGGAAGGTCCTAAAGCTAAGACTTCCGATAATCCGTCAAAGCCAATTTTTGCCTCAACATCCGGATGGGCAAGAATCGCTTTTATTTCCGAACCAATAATTAAAGAACTGCCCTTTTCACTGTAAAAAAATGGTTTTACTCCAAGCCGATCACGCGCTGCAAAGATTTTTTCTTCTGCTTCATCCCAAATGACAAAGGCAAAAATTCCGTTCAAATGGCGGACACAATCTTCCTTCCATTCAATATAAGAGGTAAGTAACACTTCTGTATCCGAATGGCCTTTGAACTGATGGCCTCTTTTTATCAACTCTCGCCGAATGTCTTCAGTATTATATAACTCACCATTATAAATCATTGTATAGGTTTTGCCTTCAAATATTTTTGTCATCGGCTGCCGGCCTCCGATTGGGTCGACAACAACTAATCGTTTATGACCGAAAGCGACATGTGAATCAATAAAAATATTTGTGTCATCGGGTCCGCGTTTTGATAATGTTTCCGTCATCTTTCTTACCGTATCATATTCACCTTTTAAATTTTTTCGGAAGTCAATCCAAGCTGTAATACCGCACATTGATAAACACCCCTTCTTTGCAACGATAAAATATTTTATTTTTAAAGGGATAAAAATGTGCCTATAGGAAAAAATTTCCTGTTAACAAAACTACCATTGGATAAGTTTGCGATTTGATCAAAACGAGATATTTTTCAAAAGATAAGCCTAAAAAATCAAATAAAAGTTAAGAAAACTTGATAATGTGATTCAGATGTTTTACCATACAGAAAGGTAAAGGAAAAAAGTGGCGATTCATGCGAGGAAACTTTACATAATATTTTGACTTATCGGGTTGAATCCCATTAATTAAGGAGATGAAGGAATGAGCGAAAAAATGTATCCACAATTTACTCCGGAAGTGCAAGCAAATGAAATTGTCGCTGAAATGGTGACCAATCAAGGGACAATTAAATTGAAATTATTTCCTGAATATGCGCCAAAAACAGTGGAAAATTTCGTTACCCATGCAAAAAATGGTTATTATGAAGGGATTATTTTCCATCGTGTGATTAAAGATTTCATGATTCAAGGAGGAGACCCGACCGGAACCGGTATGGGTGGGGAAAGTATTTACGGTCATTCGTTTGAAGATGAGTTTTCCCCGGACTTGTTCAATTTCCGTGGAGCTTTAAGTATGGCGAATGCCGGGCCGAATACGAACGGAAGCCAATTTTTTATTGTACAAAAACAAGATATGGATCCGGGTTTTGCCGATCAAATGAAACGTGCCGGTTATCCGGATGAAATTATAGAGCATTATCAACAAAACGGCGGGACACCATGGCTCGACTTCCGTCATACTGTATTTGGGCAAGTTATCGAAGGGATGGATATTGTTGATAAAATCGCTACCGTTCCGACCGGTGCCGGAGACCGTCCAATTGAAAATGTTGTAATTGAGAAAATTACTGTCGCCGAATAATCATATGGAAGGGTCGACTATTTGTATCGGTAGCGACCCGATTTCCTTTTTTGGCTAATAGCTAATAGGAAAGTATAAATTTTTCAATTTCTACTTTCCTAACGCATAAGCCCAACTACGGCTCTGCCATCGCTTTAAGGCTTGGCAGTCGCCGAGTTTTCTTTACAACGTATCTGAAAAATTGCTATAATTATAGAAATTGAACGAATATTAGGGGTGTTTTAGGATGCTTTATCTCTATTTTCCGGAAGATAAATCAGAATATATTCCGGCGCTAATTTCATTTGCAATCTTTTTGATTTTTTGCATCCTCACTTTTCTTTGGATTATTAAATACTCAAAAAAGGAAGAACTGCGGACAAAGGAATTAGAAGAGCAAATTAAACAGAATTTGGATGAAACGGGGAGAAAACGGTGAAGGGGTTGTCCGGAAAGTAGAAATCCCCTAATAAACATATGATGTTTCAATCTTTTAAAGCATGAAAGGGGCATCCAAAAGTCGAAAAAATGACTTTTCGGACACCCCTTTTATTTATGCTGTATCAGATTTTAAAGGACAAATACAGGCGAATTTTCGAAAAAGTATTCGAGACCAATTTTATAAAAATCTGCATCGAGCCACTCTATAAGTTCTCGCAAAAGCTTGTTCATCGAGTCACCTTACCGTCATGTACCTAACCATACGCTTAAGATAAAGCTTTTTTTAAACGTCCCAGCCCATCTTCCAGCAATGATCGCGGGCAGCCGATATTCATCCGGACAAATCCTTCACCCTCGACACCATACTTGCCGCCCGGTTCCAAAGCTAATTTTCCTTTTTCTACCAACAATTTTTTTAAGTCGTTGTCAGATAACCCGAGGCTGCGACAGTCAATCCACAGTAAATACGTTCCTTCCGGGGAGATGGCCTTCACCGACGGAATTTCCTGTTCAATAAACTGCAGCGCATAGTCGCGATTGTCTTGTAAGTAGGTAAGCAAGTTTTCAAGCCACGCTTCACCGTGTTTATATGCGGCTTCTAATGCGACGCGACCAAATATGTTTAGTCCGTGAAAACTAATTTTTCCTTGTACAGTTTGCACCTTTTTACGCAATTCAGCATTGGGAATGATCATTAATGACGCCTGCAAGCCCGGAATATTAAACGTTTTACTCGGTGCGATGCAGGTAATGGTCAATTCTTGTAAATTCGAGCTTAAACTGGCAATCGGAATATGTTGATTCGGTTTATAAATAATGTCGGCATGAATTTCATCTGAAACAATTTTGGCGCTATATTTATGACAAAGGTCACCGAGTTTCTCCAACTCTTCTCGACGCCAAACACGCCCGACCGGATTATGCGGATTACATAAAATAAACAGCTTCACCCCGGATTTTAATTTTGCTTCAAAATCTGCAAAATCAATTTCATATTTTCCGTTATGTAAAAGTAATGGATTTTTCACAACGATGCGGTGATTATTTTCAATCATATGGTAAAAAGGATGATATACCGGTGTTTGGATTAAGATTTTATCGCCTTCTGCCGTCAAAGCCTGGATGGCGAAACCCAAAGCGGTTACGACACCGGGACTGGGAAGAAGCCATTTTTCTTCAAGATCCCATTGGTACCGCTTATGAACCCAATTTTTTACAGCTTGGAAAACATCCGGTGAAGCTTGCCCATATCCAAAAACACCATGACGGGCCCGTGCTTCTAAGGCTTCAATAACTTCCGGCGGTGAGGCAAAGTCCATATCGGCCACCCACATAGGCAGCAGGTCATCCGTACCGTAAATGGTTTTTAAAGCATTCCACTTCACGGAGTCTGTGCCTTTCCGTTCTATAAATGTATCAAATTCTTTCATGTTCATTCCCCCCATTTTTTCTCTAATAATAACACATTCAATTCGATTATAATAAATTGTTTATTCTGGTCTATCTGTAAAAAGAAAATGCCGGTTTTGGCAAGCTACCCGATTGAGCCTGAGCAAAATTTAATCAGTTCAATAGCTGGTCAGAATAGATATCCGGTTTCCCGATTCAGCCACGCAAAGCCTTTATTTTTTCAGTTGACCGGATTAGTATTAGATGTCCAGTTTTAACAAGCCACCCAAAACCTATATTATTGAATAAATTTTTTTATCAGTTCAACCGTTCGTTCTGGTCTTTCTTCAGGGATGAGATGTCCGGTTTTTGGCAAAATAACTAATTCTGAGTCCGGCAAATCATTTTTCAACCGTTTACCGACGACAATAGGTACAATTTTATCGGAATCTCCCCAAACAAGGAGGATCGGAGTTTTTATTTTTTTTAGAATTGGTTGCGGCAGGTCATCTTCTCGGTCACGAATAAATTTTGCTAGGGCACGGAATATATTGTCATATTTGATAAAAGGCTCCAAATATCCTTTTACCATTTCATCGGTGATAATAGATTTATTATAAACCACTTTGGCTAAATTTCCTTCAACACCGCCTGATTTGATTAACCATCTTTTCACAAACATACCGGAAAACGGCAAATAACTGAGGGCAATAAGCGATTTTCGAACCTGTTTTAAATACGCGGAACCTGCCAATAAGACCGCCTTTTCAAAAGTTTCCGGACTTTGATAAAGCATATGGAGGCCAATTTGTCCGCCCATCGAATGACCAATGATGGAAACATTTTTTAAGTTTAGAACATGAATTAATTTTAACAGCGATGCAGTTATATTTTTATAAGAATAAGTGAAGTCCAACGTTTTTCCACTATTGCCAAAAGGGGGGAAGTCAACTGAAACAATTTCATATGAATCCATTAATTCAGGAATTACGTAGCGAAAACTAAAACTTGATGATAGGAAACCATGAATGAAAAATAGGGTTTTTGTTGCATTTCGGTTTTGATAATGTTCGTAGTAAAAATCAATTCCATTAATTTCTCTGACATTAACGTAGTTTTTCGTGTTGATTAATGGGGTAACCACAATTTTTTCCCTCCAGAAGCTAAGTTGTTCGGATAAAAGGCAAATAAAAAAGGACAAACCAAAATAGGTTGTCCACATCAAAAAGGGGGGAATACTTGAAAGCCTAGTAGTTGTAGTTTAGCCTTAAATGACTAAATATATACATATCTTGAAAAAAATTCTTGATTAATGAAGTATTTTTTGTTCATTACAGCAATCGATCAGGTCTGAAATTGGAATATCCAATACACTGGATAAATTAAAAAGGGTATCTTGATCAGGGGTCATTTGATTTTCTTCCAACTGTTGAACCATTTTTAAACTTTTTCGAATCCGCATTGCCAGTTCTTCTTGAGACATATTAAAATTTTCCCGACATTCCATTATTTTTTGTCCAATTGTAAGCATCTTTCTCCCCTCCTATTGTCATATTTCTAAGTTAATTATACTATAATTTGTTTCTTGATTGCATTTAAAATAGTGACATTTTTTAGAAATTTAAACTTATTAAAATTGCAAGAAGTTGTTACCAAGTTTTGAAAAACAATTTTGTATATGGTAAAATATTATAATGGATTTTAGACTTAGGAGTGTTTTCATGAATGAAAAAATTGAAGTGGGTAGTATTGTAAAAGGAAAAGTTTCAGGGATACAGCCGTATGGTGCGTTTATTGCAATCGGTGAGGATCGGCAAGGACTTATTCATATTTCTGAGATAACCAATGGGTATGTAAAAGATATTCATGATTATTTAGAAGTAGGCGATGAGGTTTCTGTTAAAGTTATAGCGATTGATGAAGAGAGCGGAAAAATTAGTTTATCATTAAAGGCGGTTACCGATTCGGACCATAATGAAAAAAATCCCCGTCATAAGGAATATAATAAAGATCATTTGGAAGAGTTACTTGCTTCATCCAGTCAAGGGTTTAATTCGCTGAAAGAAAAACTTACCGAGTGGATTGAAGAATCAAAAAAGAATGAAGGTATGATTCAGAAGAAATAGTCGCTGTATAAGGATTTAATTTCGTCGATTTGCTCCATGAAATTTTTGATGATTCGGAATATCGTTACTTTACAACAGTATAGTATATAGATGCTATACTTTTATTTGTTAAAAGAGGATTTCAAGAAGTTCGGGAAAAGCTTGAGTTTTTCTGCAATTGGCTGTATGGAGAATTTATGTTTAGGGGCTTGTGGTGACGGAATTACCATTGCCAAACATGTTTAGGAAAGGATGGGGAATTTTTTGACGAGGAGCTCAAAGTTGACTGCGTTACAATGCCAAACGTGTCAGGATAAATATGGAGAATTTTCAGAGGAACTAAACTTTCCTGCAATTCTTGGCGCAATTTCCCTCCTTTTGAAGACTTTCGTTTTACATTTTAAAAAAAGTGTGAATTTCCGGCAAGCGGCATATGATAGCCCTGTTGAGCTCTCGTGAGGATATGATAAACTATTGAATGAGAGGGGGAGAAAAATGAAGGAACAATTATCCGAAAGATTAATGGAACTGGCAGATAAATATGGAGCTCATAATTATCATCCGCTACCGATTGTTATTGCGGAAGCAGAAGGAGTATGGGTAAAGGACCCTGAAGGAAAGAAATATTTGGATATGTTAAGTGCCTATTCTGCGGTTAATCAAGGTCATCGTCACCCAAAAATTATCCGCGCATTGAAAGAACAGGCAGATAAAGTAACACTTACATCAAGGGCTTTTCATAATGACCAGCTAGGGCCTTGGTGTGAAAAAGTTTCAAAATTAACCGGAAAAGATATGGTGTTACCAATGAACACCGGAGCCGAAGCAGTTGAAACGGCATTTAAAGCTGCAAGACGTTGGGCTTATGATGTGAAAGGTGTCCGGCAAAATCAAGCTGAGATTATTGCTTGTGAAGGGAATTTTCACGGAAGGACGATGACAGCGGTTTCCTTATCATCCGAAGAGGAATATAAACGCGGTTTTGGACCCATGTTGCCGGGAATAAAACGTATTCCGTATGGCGATATTGATGCGTTACAGGCTGCAATTTCACCAAATACTGCCGCTTTTCTGATTGAACCGATTCAGGGAGAAGCCGGTATTATCGTACCACCTGAAGGATTTCTTAAGAGAGCCTATGAAATTTGTAAAGAAAACAATATTTTGTTCATGGCTGATGAAATCCAATCCGGTTTAGGCAGAAGCGGTAAAATGTTTGCCTGTGATTGGGAAGGAGTCAAGCCGGATGTATATATTTTAGGAAAAGCACTTGGCGGAGGGGTTATGCCAATTTCTTGTGTAGCAGCCAATGATGACATACTTGGCGTTTTCAATCCGGGTTCGCACGGTTCGACATTTGGCGGTAATCCATTGGCCTGTGCCGTTTCCATTGCAGCCCTTGATGTAATTGTGGAGGAAGATTTACCTGCACGTTCATTAGAACTGGGGGAATATTTTATCGGTAAATTGAAGACGATTTCAAATCCCCATATAAAAGAAGTTCGGGGACGTGGCTTGTTTATTGGTGTTGAACTGGATGAACCGGCACGTCTGTATTGTGAACAACTGAAAGAGGTCGGGCTACTTTGTAAAGAAACCCATGAAAATGTTATTCGATTTGCCCCACCACTTATTATCACAAAGGACGAATTGGACTGGGCATTTGATAAAATTGAAAAAGTACTTCACTCTTGAAGCACTGTTTCCTTAACGTACTAAAAAAACCGGTTGGCATATAGCCCCGGTTTTTTTAGCTAATAGCAAGACTTTCCTAACGCTGCACTAGAGTGACTTCGGTAGCATTACCTCGCAAGCGAAAATGTTTTTTCGCTGAACTACGGCTCTGCTCTCGCATAAAGGCTCGGACGCCCGAGTTTTCTTTACTTTCAGATACGATATTATCTGGTTGTTCTTGGTTCAGCGGAACGTTCTACTTCTCGATTTGACATGAACAAGAGACCAAGATTAATTAACCCGGCAATACCAACAAGGCTGTAAACAATACGAGAAATTAACGAAGATTGTCCGCCAAAGATTGCGGCCACCAAGTCAAATTGAAATAAACCGATTAGCCCCCAGTTGATTGCTCCGATAATGGTTAACAATAGTGCGATTCGCTGTAAACCGCTCATAATTATCCCTCCAATAGTAAAAAATCATTTCATTAATAGAATGGTGAAAAAATAGAAAATCTATGCATGTGAAGTAAAAAAAACTTAATATAACTTGGTAAAACTTTATATTATAATGGAAAATAAGGAGGCGATTGATATGAGAAATTTTACATATTATAATCCGACAAAGTTAATATTCGGTCGGGGAACAGTAGAAAAACTACGAGATGAAGTCCCGAAATATGGAAAAAAAGTGCTGCTTGTATACGGCGGCGGCAGCATTAAGAAAAATGGTCTTTATGATCAAGTTGTCGGCATACTGAATGATATCAACGCGGAAATTTATGAAGTGAGCGGTGTTGAACCGAATCCAAGAATCTCAACGGTTCGAAGAGGAGTCGATATTTGTAAAAAGGAAGGGATTGAATTTCTTTTAGCCGTTGGTGGTGGCAGTGTCATCGATTGTACAAAAGCGATTGCGGCAGGCAGCAAATATGACGGTGATGCGTGGGACCTTGTTATTAAAAAAGCGCCTGTATCAGATGCCCTACCTTTTGGAACAATACTAACATTAGCGGCAACAGGATCAGAAATGAATTCCGGATCCGTAATCACAAATTGGGAGACAAAAGAAAAGTACGGCTGGGGATCCCCATTTGTTTTTCCAAAATTTTCAATCCTAGATCCGGTTAATACATTCACTGTTCCGAAAAATCAAACCATTTACGGTGTTGTGGATATGATGGCCCACACATTTGAACATTATTTCCACCTAGATGAAAATACGCCATTGCAAGACCGGATGTGTGAGTCGCTTTTACAAACAGTGATGGAAACAGCACCAAAATTACTCAATGATTTGGAAAACTACGAGTACAGGGAAACGATTTTGTACTGTGGAACGATGGCGTTAAATGGGATGGTGCAAATGGGCTTCCGAGGTGACTGGGCAACGCATAATCTCGAACATGCCGTATCAGCTGTCTATGATATTCCACATGGTGGGGGATTAGCGATTCTTTTCCCGAACTGGATGAAGCATAATTTACACGTAAAACCGGAACGCTTCAAACAACTGGCCGTACGCGTATTTGGGGTCGATCCAACCGGAAAAGCTGATGAACAGGTCGGACTTGCAGGTATTGAAAAATTACGAGAATTTTGGAATAGCATCGGTGCTCCAAGCCGCCTGTCCGATTATGGCATTGACGACAGCAAAATTGATTTGCTTGTAGACCGGGCTATGAAAAACGGGGAATATGGCAATTTCACGAGATTAAATGCAGAAGATACAGAAGCAATTTATCGGGCAAGCTTATAAATTTGACAATTCTTTAACAATACATACCGTTTTTCTTCCAAAGCTTGCCAATTCCATCTTCATTCGCTAGAGTAAAATAGAATAAGAAGTTACAGGAGGTTAGTTCTGACATGACACATATTCAATTTGATTATTCAAAAGCGTTATCGTTTTTTAAACCACATGAATTAACGCAAATGAAAGATTTAGTAAAAGTTTCACACCATGCCTTACATGAAGGAACCGGTGCCGGCAACGATTTTCGCGGCTGGATTGATCTGCCGGTTAACTATGATAAAGAAGAATTTGCCCGGATATTAAAAGCAGCTGAAAAAATTAAAAACGACTCCGATGTATTGATCGTTATCGGAATAGGCGGTTCTTATCTCGGCGCCCGTGCAGCCATTGAAATGTTGAATCATAGTTTTTACAATGCTATGCCAAAAGAAAAACGCGGTGGTACTCCGCAAGTAATTTTTGCCGGAAACAATATCAGTTCCAGTTATTTAACGGATGTGATTGATTTACTTGAGGGGAAAGACTGGTCCATCAATGTGATTTCAAAATCCGGTACAACGACGGAACCGGCTATTGCTTTCCGGATCTTTCGTAAACTTTTACAAGAAAAATACGGAGTGGATGAAGCACGAAAAAGGATCTATGCAACAACAGACCGGGCTCGTGGCGCTTTGAAAACTTTAGCTACGGAAGAAGGCTATGAAACCTTTGTTGTACCGGATGATATTGGTGGGAGATACTCAGTATTGACTGCGGTCGGACTTCTGCCTATCGCCGTAAGTGGCGTCAATATTGAAGAGATGATGAAGGGAGCAGCCAAAGCACGTGAAGATTTTGCCAGCTCGGAATTGGAAGAAAACCTGGCTTATCAATACGCTGCCGTCCGTAATATTTTATATAATAAAGGCAAAACCATTGAAATGCTCATTAATTATGAACCGGGTTTGCAATATTTCGCTGAATGGTGGAAACAACTATTTGGTGAAAGTGAAGGAAAAGACCAAAAAGGAATTTATCCTTCTTCGGCAAACTTTTCAACGGACTTGCACTCTTTAGGTCAATACGTGCAAGAAGGCCGTCGCGACATATTTGAAACAGTCATTAAAGTGGACAAACCTCGCCATGAATTGGTGATTGAAGCTGAAGACAACGATTTAGACGGTTTAAACTACTTGGCTGGAAAAACAGTTGATTTTGTCAACACCAAAGCTTTTGAAGGAACGATTTTGGCCCACACAGACGGAAATGTACCAAACTTAGTTGTGACAATTCCGCAAATGGATGCCTACACATTCGGTTACTTAGTCTACTTCTTTGAAAAGGCTTGTGCTATAAGTGGTTACTTACTTGGCGTCAACCCATTCGACCAACCGGGTGTTGAAGCATACAAAGTCAACATGTTCGCTTTACTTGGCAAACCGGGCTTTGAAGAAAAGAAGGCTGAATTGGAAAAACGTTTGCAGTCGTAATATATAGACTGGTAAGATGGTTGCCTAATTATCTGTGTCAACATGTCGATATTATTGGGAAAACCGGATGCGATAAATCAATGTATTCGGTTTTCATTTTTTTAGCAAAAATACTGAGGTGCCTTAAAAAATACAAGAATTTTGGGTAAGGATACAATTATGTTATGATAAAATAATAAGTACGTGTTCACAATAAGGAAGAAGCGCATCCTTGGAATATCGGATGCAAGCTTATAAATTTTCTTTAAAGTTTTTGAACATTCTCTAAACAATAAAAACACTTGCGATTTAAAGGAAGGATTTCTATGTTTAAAAAATTTTTCAGCAAGAATACAACCATACCGAAAACGATAGAGTTAAAAGCATATGCTTCAGGTACTATCGTGAAATTAGAAGATGTACCTGACCCCGTTTTTTCAGAAAAAATGATGGGGGATGGAATTGCGATTGAACCAATAGAAGGAAAAATCGTATCGCCTGTGGATGGAGAAATAATTCAAGTTTTCCCGACAAAACATGCAATAGGCATTAAAACCAATAATGGTGTTGAAATTTTAATTCACATCGGCTTGGAAACAGTTGCTATGAATGGTGAAGGATTTAATGCCCATGTTAGCCAGGGAGAAAAAGTAAAAGTTGGCGATGTTCTTGTAACGTTTGACCTGGAGTTGGTTAAGGAAAAGGCAAAAAGTACAATCATTCCAATTATCATAACAAATACGGATAAAATGGAGAAAATTGAAAAACCGATTTTATCCGGAAAAGTGCAAGCAGCGGATCAAGTTATCCTAACGGCATCCGTATTAAATTCTTAACTGAAAAATCGATTTTTCTTTAAACAAAAGGGCTTTCTTGATACAGAAGGCCCTATTTTAATCTTTTAAAATCCCCGTAAGCTAAGCCCCCAAGTTTAAGGGTTTAAGATAGATTGGGGGTGCCGCATGTGTCGGGGATAACGACTTCCCCTTACCAATGTTGGACGTGTCAATTCCGAAAAAATTATTGCTGACGAACAATTACCAACAATTGATCGCTTGGTAACAATACTGTTTCTTTTGCAGGAGCAATTTCTGTTTTTTCTCCTCTTTTAAAACCAAGAAGAATTTTTTGTTCCTCTAGGCAAATGTTAACTGCAGATTCAAACGTATGTCCACTTAAACTTTTATCTTCAATAAAAGTTAGTTCTACCCCGTGGTACGTGTCGAGTAAATTTAAAATAGCATCCGATATGCCGTGAGAAAGCATGGTATGATTCATAACTGCACTTACTATTTTATTTGATTGGATGATTTCATCGGCACCTGCTCTTTTTGCATTAATCACTTGTTCATCGGTCAAAATTTCTGCAATGCAATAAATTTGCGGGACCAACCCTTTAATGGCCACAATAGATAATATCGTATTCATATCCGAACTGTATTCCGACATTGTTGGGTTGGCTGTGATTAAGATAAGACTCGCTTCTTTCACATTCGCTTGGTGCAAGATCGTATCAGACGTTGCGCTTCCTTTTATAAAAAGGACATTTGTTCCCTTTGCAAACGGACTTTCTTTTAAGGTGGAATCAATCAAAACAATAGATTGATTCGGATGAATTTTTTTATAGGATTCAATAATTTCCCGTGACCTCTCATTCCAACCTACAATAATAAAATGATGTTTCCAATGGACTTGGGCTGTTCCCTTTATTATGGCATTTTCTTTTTTAACAGTAGTTGAAGCAATGGCAGCAAAGTAAGAAGCAACGAGTCCGGCACCGGAAAAAATTAGTAGCATGGCAACGATTCGACCTTTCACTGTTCCAGGTACAAAATCACCGTATCCAACAGTAGAAGTTGTAACAATTGCCCACCAAATCCCGTCAAAAATGGTGGGAAAATTATCCGGCTCAATAAAATGAATGATCGTGCCAAAGGCAATTAATATAAAAATCACGATAAATAATAACCGAACAACATACGGAAAACGTAAAAACCAATGGAAAATATGCAAATTCATATACGTCTCCTCTTGTTGAAATATATAATATCCATTATCACCCTTGTCAAAAAAGTTTATTCTATATGTTGGTTTTAAAAAAATTTTGTTGACGATAAGCCTAATTTAGGAATATGATTTATCAATAAAAAATGTAAAAGAAAGGGTGTCTCATCTGGCATGTTCAAAAAGAAGGTTAAAAGTTTGCGGGTACTAAGCTTTGAATACCGGAGCATTTCTTTTTCATAAGCAAGACAAAAACTATTTTTCCTGACTTTTTGAATGTGCTCGAAAGAAAACCTACTTAATCAACTTTAAGGAAAGCATGGAGGGTTAATTAATGGAAGTCATTGATCTTCATTGTGATGCATTAATGAAATTATCAGAAGCAAAAGGAACATTATCCTTTCGAAATAGTAGTGAATTGGATACAAATTTAACTAGACTACAAAAAGGGAAGATAAAAATTCAAGCTTTTGCGATTTTTATTGAGCCGAATTTGGAGTCTGATCAAAAATTCCAGGAAGCATTGGATCAGATAGATTATTTTTATGAAGAGGTACTTAGAAAAAATTCGGAAATGAAACATTTAAAATCTTGGTCTGACTTTAATCATTTACAGGATGGGGAAATCGGTGCTTTTTTAACGTTGGAAGGGGTTGATGCAATCGGTAATGACTTGAAAAAGCTGCGAACATTATTCCAATTGGGTGTTATGTCGGTTGGCTTGACATGGAATAATGCCAATTTAGCTGCCGATGGTGCCGGAGAACCGCGAGGCAGGGGTTTGACATTATTTGGAAAAGAAATTGTTTATCTTAATAATGAAAGGAGAGTATTTACCGATGTTTCCCATTTATCGGAGCGAGGGTTTTGGGATGTGATGGAGTTGGCGGAATACCCGATTGCCAGCCATTCCAATGCAAAAGCACTATGCGACCACCCGCGGAACTTGTCAGATGAACAGGCAAGAGCGATGTTTGAAAAAGACGGTCTTATCCATGTTGTTTACAACCCGCCATTTATTACAGAAAATGGCAAAGCGAGTATTGATGATTTGATAAAACATATTGATCATTTTTGTTCATTAGGCGGGGTCAAACATATTGGTCTCGGATCCGACTTTGACGGAATTTTTCATAAAGTAAAAGGTTTGGAAAATACGGGGATGACACAGAACCTGATTTTAAAGCTGCTCAAGTACTATAAAGAAGAGGAAGTCCGTGGCTTTGCCTATCAAAACTTTTTGGATCATCTTCCTATAGTTTGACCCTAAGAAATTTATAGACGATAGATGATTATCTGCCGGAGAAATTAATCCTGATCCGAGAAGAATTGCCTGATTTTGTTGGGGAGACAAATTCTCTTTGACGATTTTGCGGATATTAAGGAGGCCACTGAAAAAGTTCGAAATAATCTTGCTAAACACCGTATTTAGATGTATTCCCGAGTTTTATCATACTATATATTATGTTAGTAAAACTTTTTAAATCGTTTTTCAGTGGCCTCGGGATTGACCTGTTTTTTATTGAAGAGATGGTTTTTCTCGGATACTTTTTTGGTCACAAAGGACGCCACTGCAAAAGTACTAAATCATAATAAGATTACTTGCTTAACACTATATTAAAATGTATTTTTGTGATCTATCCTACTATATATTGAGCAAGTGAACTTATTCGAAATGTTTTTCAGTGGCCTCGTTACAAAGGGGTCTATTGGTGAAGAGGTTTTTTACTCTGTCATTTCTGCGTTCTCAAATACTTATTTTGTTGAGGTAAACGTTTTCGCACTTAAGGGTTTATAGATGCGCCTCTTCTTCAGAAATATTCCGTTTTCAAACACTTATTTTGTTGAAGAGACGTCTCTTACTGCCACTTTTTCAGATTCAAATTTCCCGATCCGGCAAATTTTCGAATCATTTTCAAATACTGTCACTTTTCCGGACTCAAATGCTTATTTTGGATAAAAGAATGAATGGGGATTTTCAGATCATTCTTTGTCCATGAAAATAGCCAATGGCTTCATTGGGTTTGACCTTGATTTTTTATTGATATAACTGATCACTCTCTCCTTCTGTCGGGTTCTCATGTTGACTCATGTATTGCTGGAATAGCGGGATATCTTCCGGTACAACTTGATACATAGCGCCTATCTTAAGCGTCATCGTTGAATCTGCCGGTTCCAATGGGTAGTAACCTTTCTTTGCCATGTACTGCCAAACATCATAGGCATGGGAGCAACTCATCATAAAAGCAGTTTGGCAAAACGACCGAATTTCCGGATTCGCCATTTCCATTGCCGACCAAGCATATTCTCGTCCGGCTCGTTTTAAGGTTAACAGGTAGGCAGTTACCATTTCCCGGTCATTAAAATTCTCCACGACCGTTCTCGGCTGAACCGGTGGATACATGCTTAAATTTGAACTCGTTAAGTCTTCAAGTGTTGTGTTTTCTTTAAGTAACGGCAACTCCTTATGGGCACCCGTCGCTTGATTTAGAAACTCCACCTTCATATTATAATCCCTGATATGTAGCGGAAAATGACGTTCCAATATGGCTTTCAATTCGGGATCTTGGACATGTTGAAGCATGTAAGCCATATTGGTTATCGAATTCACACAGCTCATCGTTAGTTCATTGAAATCGTGTAATTCATGTGCAGCCAGTTTCACAAAATTTCCTCCTCGAAAAGATTTTTACATCCCTATCTTGATTCAACAAAAAATTTCTGCACTAATTAATTTTCTAATTGAAGTGGGAAATCTTGGAATCAGCTAAATTTGGCTTCAATATGATGTGGAATAACCACTGAGCGACATCTAACCGCTATAGCCGCTTGTCTCAATCAGGCTCCAATACGATCCAATGCGATGTGGCATAACCGAAAATATAAGGTAGGAATGACTGTACCTTAAACGAATCAAGGGCGGAATTTTTAGGTCTATTATAAAACATACTGAAGATGATTTTAAGGAACACTATACTTGGAGGTGATCATGTGTCCAAAAGAAAAGCGGATCCATCAACAATTGGTTTAAATTCACCGGAAACGGAAGGGCAAGGAACAACGACGAGGGAAACAGGAAGAAAAAAGGCGGACTCATCAAGAAAAAAAGCAAAGCGGTATTAGTACAGCTATAAAAGAAGATGGCAAATTGGCGCTCATGTCATCTTCTTTTAATTTATATATAAACAAAAATAGGTTTTCCGAGAACAGTCACAATCAACTCTATTTCGTAAACTTATACTACAAAGTTAAGCTCATACAATGGAATAAGTAAGCCGTTTTTTAAAACAACTTCCGGATTTTCAAGAATTAGTTATTTCTATAATAACATTGCAAAAAAAGTTATGTAATATTGCAAATATTTCTGTGTATATAAGTAGGTTTTTTTGATAGGAAATAATGACTAAAATTTTTACTTAGAAAAACTTGATATTAATAAGTAAATTGGGAAGTGCTTACAATTTAAACAATTCTCGTAAGTCATGTCAGGACCAAGGTATCGATTGAACAAAAAAGAAAAATTTAAATATATCTTTAGGTTATTAAAAAAGTCCTAGGAAAAAACAATACTTTAGTAATATTAAAATAATTATAAAATTATGGTATTATTCATATAGTTAGTAAGATTAACTAACTTAAAAAATATTTTCTCACTTTGATTAGTGAATGCTACAAGGGAGGGATTAATGATTGCTTTTATAAAAAATGAAAGGGGTTATTTGAATGAGGAGAGTCTTCAAACAAATTTTGGCTGTGGTTATTATTCTAGCTACAGTATCACCAATTTATGTTAATGGGATGGCTGAGACCAATGAAAAACATGATGTAGAGCTTTGGAATGCATTAAAACCGCTAAGCACAACAGTGACCTTCCTAAACACCGGAGCACATCCGGATGACGAAAGAAGTGATTTTCTTGCATATCTTTCTAGGGGGCTTGGTGTAAAAACAGCAAGCCTAATCGCCAATCGAGGTGAGGGCGGACAGAATGAAATTGGAAGTGAACTTGGGAATGCACTGGGAATTATTCGTTCCAATGAGATGATTGAGGCAGCAAAAATTACTGGAGTAAAAGCCTATCATCTCAGTAAGGAACCGTCTGATGCAATCTATGATTTTGGTTTTTCAAAGTCACCGGATGAAACACTAGAAAAATGGGGAGAAGAAATAACTTACGAACGTTTGATTCGTTTTATCCGTACATATAAGCCGGATATCGTCATGCCATCGTTCCGTAATGTTGACAGCCAGCACGGTCATCATCGAGCAATCTCTATTCTTTCTCAAAAGGCATTTAGCGATGCAGCAGATCCAAACGTATTTCCAGAGCATTTCATTGAAGGATTGACACCTTGGCAAATTAAGAAAGTATATTTACCAGCTGATTCTTTTTCAGATGTAACAAAAACAGAATCAATTGAAATTGGTATGATTAATCCAATTTATGGGATGACTTATCCACAACTTGGCGAACAATCAAGATTTATGCATAAAAGTCAAGGGATGGGGAGTGAAATACCAGCTGAACCACGGCAATTTAAAATCGAGTTAGTCAATGCAATCGAATCGGCAAATAATCCGGACTTATTTAAAGGTATCCCGTATAATTTTACTGAATGGGCTATCATCGTACCAAAGGGTAATTTACAAGTTCAATTAAAAAACTTCCAAAAACGGCTGGATAGGATGGTTGAACTGTATCCGAATCGTGAAAAAATTTTTCCTGAAGCACAAAAAGCTTTAAAAGACGTGGAAAGATTAATTAATAAAACAGAAAAATCCAAATTTGATAATGGTTTAAAAACGGATTTACTTTATAAACTTGAAACTAAACAAGAACAATTAGAAGAACTAAGCTTTATTAGTTCCAATTTAGAAGTGAAGACTGAAATTTCTTCCAATGTATTAACCCGTGGTGAAACAGCGAAGGTTAAGATAACTTTGACTAACCATGGAAGAGAGATACTTAATCATGTGGAAGCCTTATTATTGGTACCCACGGATTGGAAAAATGTTAAAAAGCAAAGTTTTACAAAATTAAAACCGAACGAGACAAAAATCTTCACATATGAAATACAAGTTCCTAAAGATGAAGAGTATTTCAATCCCTATGCTGAATCAATCATCCAAAGTAAAGTAATCTACAAGCAAAATGGTTTTCAAACAGAAAAAGTTTTTGGATTGGATGAAACGATTGCAGTAGTGCCAGATTTGAGCATTGCTGTCAACCCGCAAAATATTGTTGTTAACACAGCGGATGTACAAGAGTCCATTCCAGTTACTGTAAAAGTAAAAAGTTACTTTGAAGGTGAGAAAAATGCAACTGTGAAACTAAATCTTCCGCAAGGGTGGAAAACTAATCCTGTCCAGAAAGAGGTAACTTTGCAGGAGAGAAACGATGAAAAAGAAGTAACATTCAATTTAAAGCCCCCAGCTGATCTCAAAGAAGGTAATTTCACCATTGAAGCAATAGCTGTGGCTGACGGTAAAACTTTTACTACAACAGTACAAGAAATTTCTTATGATCATATAAAGCATTCTTATTATTTGTATCCGACAAGGATTGATGGCGTTGCTTTTGAATTATTAAAACCTGAAAATCTGAAAATAGGTTACGTTGAAAGTGGCTTTGATAAAGTTGCTGACTATTTAACAAATGCAGGCTTTGATGTGTCAAAACTGTCAGAGAAAGATTTGACAACAGGAGATCTGTCTCAATATGATACGATCATAACAGGAATTCGAGCTTATTTATCACGAGATGACCTATTAGAGAATAATGAAAAGTTATTCGAGTATGTAAAAAATGGCGGTCACCTAGTTGTTCAATATCATAAACCGGAAGACAAATGGAATAGTGAGAAGAGTGCACCATATCCACTTGAAATTGGAACTCCTTCCATTCGTTATCGAGTAACTGATGAAAATGCAACTGTTACTGTAAAAAAACCGGATCATAAATTATTTAACTATCCGAACAAAATTACTGAAGGCGATTGGGAAAATTGGGTTCAAGAACGCGGTCTGTATTTCCCAATGAAGTGGGATGAAAAATATGAAACATTTATCAGCATGGCGGATCCAAATGAAAAACCGTTTGAAAGTGGTATTTTAATGGCCAAATACGGTTATGGAACCTATTTATATACGAATTTAGTATTTTACCGGCAAATGGAAAACCAAGTACCTGGTGCTTACCGTATCTTTACAAATTTAATTAGCTACGGGGTGGAGTAATTAAATATGAGTAACCCGAAAGTATTATGTTAGTTACTTTCGGGTACTCATCCTTGTAACACCTTTCACCTACATTAAGTATACTTTTAAAAAAATGGGACAATTATAAAAATGTTTTTTAAAAGAGATTGACTAATTCCAGTATTTAAAATATAATTCTATATAGTTAGTTAAAATTACTAACAAACATTAACTAAGAAGGAAAAATTTTAAATATAAATATATAATTTTTTATATTTGTTCAGAATATTACATAATTTTAATTTATTTGGAGGATTTTTCGTGAATAAACCGAGAAAAGCCAGTCGCCAGTTAGTAAAATCCTTAAACAGGGAGTTAGTCATTAATGAATTGAAGGAATTCCCGAAACAGTCCAGAGCTGATCTTTCCAAGCGGACGAAATTAAGTAAACCGGCTGTTTCTGAAATTGTTAAGGAGTTGATTGAAGAAGGTTTGGTTATCGAAATAGGACTAGGTCCGTCTAGTGGCGGGAAAAAACCGATACTTCTTGAATATAATTCGAAAGCCAATTATGTACTAGGTGTGCTGGTTGAGGATGATAAAATTTTCATTACTGTGGGGGACATGAATGGTGAGCTGGTAGATATAACACAATTGACATTCACACCGCCGACAGAGGGTTCAATGATTGTTAGCCTAATCGAAAATGGGGTTCGAAAAATATTAAACTCGCAGAAAATCAAGATTGATAAGGTTTTAGGAATGACAGTAGGAATTTCCGGCATTTCGGTTGATCCAAATCAAAAAATTGATTATTCCCCTTCTATTGATTGGGGAGATATCAACTTGAAAGATATGCTATCTAAAAAGCTTGATATGCAGATTATAATAGAAAATGATGTCAACTTAATGACTATCGGTGAATATTATAAAGGTTCTGGTTTTAACATACCAAATCTTGTTTATTTGTTTATTGGTAATGGGATTGGTAGCGGTATCATTATTAATGGTCAATTTTATAAGGGAAGTCATACTGCTGCAGGGGAAATTGGCTACATGTTTATCGGTAATGAAAGTAATTTTCGACAGAATATGGGGATTTTTGAAGCAACCTATGGTCGGTTTGGAATTAGTGAGATGTTAAAACAAGAATATCTTGAATTTAAACAGGACGATTCACTCATACAAGTTATGCAAGCTCATGACCATAATTTAAAGATTAAAGAAATTTTGAATGAAGTTATAAAAGAGTGGGCTAAAGCAGCAGTGAATATCATAAGTATTCTTGACCCAGAGATGGTCATTTTATCCGGGGAGTTAGCATACATGAATGAGGAATCTTTCAATCTTTTTAAATCAATTGTAGAAAATTATGTTCCGAAACTGCCAGATCTGAAAATTACAAAACTCGGTTCTAAGGCTGGTTTATACGGTGCTGTTCATTTAGCATTGAATCATTTCAAACAACCGGCTTTAAACATAAATTAGCGAACAATAAATAGGAGGGGTCAATTTGAAAAGAACAGGTGTATTAAGTCTTATTATCATTTTTATGCTGCTTGTTTTGACAGCATGTAGTGGTGGAAATGAAACAAGCAAAACGGACACAAATAAAGGGGAAAAAACTGGTGGAAATAAGTCGCCATCCGGTAACCTTGTCATCTACACTGCACGTGATCAAACCGTTGTTGACAAAGTGAAGGCAATGTTCAATGAAAAATATCCTGATATTCAAGTGGATGTATTGACAATGGGTGCACAAGAAATTTTAGAACGGGTCCGTGCTGAAAAATCGAATCCCCAGGCAGATTTTTGGTGGGGTGGAACACAGTCAGCCTTTATGCAAGCTGCTAATGAAGATTTACTAGAAACATATAAACCTAGTTTTGATAGTGCAATAAAACCGGAGCATAAAGATGCTGAAGGTTGCTGGTATGGGGAAATGCTTCTTGCAGAAGTATTTATGATTAACAGTGATGTATTATCTAAAAAAGAAGCACCACGGGATTGGGATGATTTACTCGATCCAAAATGGAAGGACAAAATTATCATTCGTGGGGTATTGCCTTCGGGTACAATGCGTACGATTTATTCGGCCATGATTTATCGTCAAGATCCAAAAGATCCTGAAAAGGGTTATGAATGGTTAAGAAAATTGGATGCTAATACGAAAGAATATACCCAAGATCCGACAAACCTTTACTTAAAATTGGCACGTCAAGAAGGTGTTGTCTCTCTATGGAATCTTCAAGATATTTTAATTCAAAAATATTCAAACAACCAACCATTTGACTATGTATTCCCATCAAGTGGGGCACCAATTCTTGTTGATGCAGTTGGTCTCGTGAAAGGTAGTAAGAACCAAGAAAATGCTAAGCTTTTCTATGAATTCTTATTTGATCCGGAAACTATTGCTCAACTGTCAAAAGATTTATATCAAATTCCATCCCGTACAGATATTGATCCTGCTTCTATGCCAGATTGGTATAAGGAGTTAGAGTTAAAAGAATTACCGCTTGATTGGAAAGTAATGGCTGAAAAAGAAATGGAATGGATGCAATATTGGGATGAAAACATTAAAGGTCAAAATTAATTTAATACAGGCAGGGTGACATTGGTTCACCCTGTTCTACATTACTGTGAGGTGTTATTTTTGAAAAGCGTTAGTCTAGAAAATGTTTCGAAAATATTTGGGAATGCAGTTGGTGTGGACGGCATTAACATTGATATCCAATCTGGTGAGTTTTTTACATTTCTGGGGCCGAGTGGATGTGGAAAAACAACAACACTGCGAATGATTGCTGGCTTTTATTACCCGACAAACGGAAAAATTTATTTTGATCACCAGGATGTTACTTTTTTACAGCCAAATAAACGAAATATTGGTATGGTTTTTCAAAATTATGCATTGTTTCCACATATGACAGTTTTTGAAAACATAGCATTTGGTTTAGAAGTGAGAAAGCTATCGAAGTCAGTCATAAAAGAAAAAGTAGAAAAGGTGCAAAAACTTGTCCATCTTGATGGTTATGGTTCCAGAAAAATTACTGAATTATCTGGGGGGCAGCAACAACGAGTTGCACTTGCCAGAGCAATTGTCATTGAACCAGATATATTACTTCTTGATGAGCCGCTGTCCAATCTCGATGCAAAACTTCGAGAAGAAACACGAGTAGAAATCAAGCGTCTTCAAGTCGAACTTGGTATTACGACAATTTATGTAACCCATGACCAACATGAGGCAATGGCAATGTCTGATCGAATTATGGTTATGAATAAAGGGAAAATTCAACAAATAGGAACCCCACAGGAAATTTATAATAAACCAGCTAATCCATTCGTTGCTTCGTTTATTGGTGAATCAAACATTTTAGAAGGAAAAGTAAAAGCCGTTAACGGAAATGATGTTGAAGTAGAGCTTTCTGATGGTATTTTGTTACATGGCAATAAAATGAACGCTGCACCAAATACCAATTTTACACTAGGAAAAATAATTAAATTATCGATTCGTCCAGAAATAATCTTGGAAGGCGATGGACCAAACAAAATGACAGGTGAAATCCAGTTAGTTGAGTTTTCTGGTGTGAGTATCAACTATATTGTCAAGGTTGGTCCTAATGAAATTAGCTTGATGATTATTAATAAAGGTTCCAATATTTTACAACGTGGGGAAAATTTGACATTCCATATACCAGAAAATGGAATTTACTTTTTAGGTGAAGAGTGGTGAGAACATGAGAACCAATCAGATGAATAAACTAAGTACTTGGACAAGATTAACTCAATCAAAATACTTTGTCTATGTTTTAATTTCTCCATTGTTTTTAATCTTATTAGCTTATGTCATTTATCCATTATATAAAACATTTATGCAAAGTGTTGTTGGTGAAAATGGATTTACAATGGAAAATTATGCTAGATTCTTCAATCCGGAAAGTGATGCTAATATGGAAGCTTTGTTCAATAGTGTCTATATTTCTATTATCAGCGTGATTACCTGTGCAGTTGTTGGGGTTACAATGGCATTTCTTTTGGAACGTTATGATTTTCCTGGCAGAAAAATTTTATCCATACTTGTACTCGTTCCGATGGCGTTGCCACCACTTATTGGATCATTGTCATTTACATTCTTGTACGGGGAAAGCGGCATCTTTCCAAGGGCATTCCAAGCACTGTTCAAGTTGGATGAAGTCCCATTTGCTCTAAGCGGGATTCCTGGCGTGATCATTGTGCATACGTTTACGATGTACACCTACTTTTATTTAACTGCATCCGCAGCTATTAAGGATTTAGATCCATCTCTTGAAGAAGCTGCAACTAGTTTGGGGGCTAGTCGCTTTCGAATTTGGTTGAAAATTATTTTGCCGATGTTGACTCCGGCGATGGTTGCTTCTTCATTACTCGTATTCATGATTTCAATGGCGTCTTACACTGCACCGCTTATGTTTGGAGTTGAACGGACAATGACGATGCAAATCTATCTTTCCCGGACAAATGGAAACTTAGATATGGCAGCGACACAATCTACTATTCTATCGGTTGTTTCCATTTTGTTTCTAATTATAATGCGTTGGTACCAAAATAGAAGGAACTATCAGAATCAAAGCAAGGGGATAGGGGTACATCGGACAGAGGTCCGTTCAGCCTTTATGAAATATTTCTCAATGTTCTTGTCAATGATTGGTGTCATTATTTTGATGTTGCCGATATTGGTTATAGCATTGATTTCGTTTTCAGTTGACGGAGAATGGACGGTTCAAATTATCCCAACTACATACACCTTACAACATTACATTGATCTATTTACTGATTCTGAAACTTGGAGACCCATTTGGAATAGTATCAAGATGAGTACAGTTGCGGTTATTGGAAATATCATATTCGGTGTTGCAGCAGCTTATGCAATGGTTCGGTTAAACTTCAAAGGAAAAACCTTGATGGATATACTAATTATGGTACCGTGGGCCTTGCCTGGTACGGTTGTGGCCGTGAATTTAATTGCTGCTTTTAGTGAACCGACTGCATTTAGTTTTAATCAAGTATTAATTGGGACATTTTGGATTTTACCACTCGCCTATTTTGTTCGACAATTACCTCTTGTTTTCCGTTCAACTTCTGCAAGTCTTGTCCAGATGGATAAATCTATAGAAGAGGCGGCGAGAAGCTTAGGTGCAAACTGGTGGTATTCATTTAGAAAAATTATCTTACCAATTACGATGTCGGGTATCTTAGCTGGAACATTATTAGCATTTGTTCAAGGGTTAGGTGAATTCGTTGCATCGATTCTCATTTATAGTGTTTCAACGATGCCGATGTCCGTTGCTATATTTCAAAAAATGTATGCCTTCCAATTTGGGACTGCTTGTGCATACGGGGTATTACAAATCGTTCTTATTATAATCGTGTTGGCTGTATCAAGAAAATTGGAAGGGAAACTTGTAAATAGCCCAGTATAAGTAAATTTGAGGGAATTCATAAATATATTTAAAAATTGTAAAAAATCTCTATGTTTACTAAATATGTAAATGAAAGGACTGCTTCCATTGAAAGAATCACATCTTCATCAAATTATGGAACGGGAAGGAACTAAATTTCCTTCACAAACTTATAAAGACATTGTTTTACAACCAGCATTCGACAATGCAAAAAAACAATTTATTAAGCCGATGATTGAAATCCATCTTGCTCATTTGATTATGCTAGTGGAGGAAGGAATTATTCAAAAAGCAGAGGCTGTGGAAATTGTCAAGGCAATCAAAAAGATAGACGTGAATGAAATTGAAAAGGTACCTTATGATCCTTCTTTTGAAGATTTATTTTTTCAGATTGAACATTTTTTAATTGAAGAAGCAGGAGAAATTGCCGGTAACCTTCACATTGCAAGAAGCCGAAATGATATGGGAATCGCCATTTATCGGATAACTCTTCGGCAAAAATTATTAAAATTGATTGAAAGTGCAACAAAATTTCGTGATTCTCTAATTGCATTGACTGATGAATATATTGATACAATTATGATTGGTTACACCCATACTCAACAGGCTCAACCAACAACTCTTGCTCATTATTTCAATGCGATGACTGATTTATTAACAAGGGATATTACTAGATTTCATGCAGCATATGAACGATTAAACCGAAGTACCATGGGAGCAGCTGCATTGACAACCTCAGGATTTCCAGTTAACAGGAAGCGAATGCAGGAGTTACTTGGGTTTGAAGGAATGATTGATAATTCATGGGATGCTGTGGCTGGAGCCGATTATATAGGAGAGATCGCTTCTGTTATTCAATTGGCCGCAATTAATCTTGGTCGATCAATCCAAGATTTTCTACTATGGGGTACACAGGAATTTGGTGCAATCAAATTATCTGCCCCTTATGTACAAATTAGTTCAATTATGCCGCAAAAACGCAATCCTGTTTCAATTGAACATATGCGTTCTCTTTTATCAAGTGTTGCTGGAAACGCACAAACCGTTTTAACAATGATGCATAACACCCCATTCGGGGATATTGTCGATACAGAAGATGATATGCAACCATATATGTGGAAAGCAATTGAAGCATTACAAAACAATTATCAACTGTTATCCAGTGTTCTTTTGACTATGGAGGTCGATAAAGAAAAACTTTTGAAAAGAGCAAAGGAGAGTTTTGCTAATGTAACAGAATTGGCTGATACATTGGTGAGAACAAATCATCTTTCATTCCGGAAGGCTCATGAAATTGTAAGTGCGACGGTTAGGGACTTAAGCGCCCAGAAGAAAGAATCAATCCAAGATTTTACATTGTCTTTATTAAATAAACATGCTGAAAAAATAATTGGTCGAAAATTAAATTTAACAGAGGAAGAATTTATCCAGGCGCTCAGTCCAGAACACTTTGTTAAAATTAGAACAGTAGAAGGTGGGCCTAGCCGAGAAAGAATGGAAAAAACTATCAAAGAAAGACATGAAGAACAAAAATTATTAGAAAAATGGCTAGATGAAAAATATGCTACTCTTAAAAAAGCACACGAGTTGGTTGAAAATATCGTAACTGAATGGACGAAAGCAAATGGTTGAAAATGTTACAAATAAATTCCCGCTGCTAGCAATTGATGGTGGCGGGACAAAGACAATTGCAGTAATAGTAGATAGTTCAGGAAATATAATAAGTAAAGCCAAAACAGAAGGATCGAATTATCATGTTGTTGGAGAGGAGAGGACATTTCATTCTCTCTATACTGTGATTCAGGAGACGATTAACTGTCTTCGGTCAGACAAGATCGATAATATCAATAAATTCCACTGTGCGGTTTTTGCACTGGCAGGACTAGATACAGAAAAAGACCAATTACTTGTTGAAGGAACTGTCATGAAAGTTATTGAAACATTGAAATTGAATATCGACAAAGTTATAGTTGAAAATGATGGTTATGCGACCCTGTTGGGTGCGACAAAAAATTTACCTGGGGCACTTCTTATATCGGGAACAGGATCTATTTCCTTTGCGCATGATGGAAATGGGAAAATTGTCCGCGCTGGTGGTTGGGGCTACCAGGTTGGTGATGAAGGGAGTGGATACTGGATTGGCAAGGAAGCAATTCGATCCGTTTTTCGGATGTTTGATGGAAGGGAAAAACAAACCATTTTAGCTGAAAAAATATTACATTCCCTTCAATTTAGCGATATTGAACAACTCTACAATTGGGTTTATAAAGAAACCGATTCTGTTGATCAAGTAAGCCGATTAGCTCAAGTCGTGGAAAAAGCATGTCAGGAAGGTGATCCGGTTAGTAAAAAGATACTGGATCAAGCAGTTACTGAATTATATGACCTTCTTCATACTGTATTATTACGATCCAATATTATTGAGGGTCCATTTACGTTGGTGTTACAAGGCGGTGTTTTGAAAAATATTGGATATATAAGAGAACGGCTGATAAATAGAATTGGAGAGAAGATTCCACAAGCCGGGATTTTCTTGTCACAGGTTGACCCGATTGATTTAATTATTGAGCGAGGATTATTAGCGTTAAATCAAAAATAAATATATTTTGGAAAAGTCCTAAATTATAAGACTAGAAAATATAGATGAATAAAATGGCGATACAAAATCACCACAAATGATTTCGTATTGCCTTTTTGTTCATAAAAATTTCATATAAATATGTGTTTTATCAAGTTAAATTAATTTAAAACTCTCTATCAGATTATTGAACGAAAATATTATAGTTCAGGTATGACCCGAACATTAGCTAAACCAAACTAACTTAATGCAAGTAAATTTTTATAATTTTTAAAAACAGGGAATAATTTTGATGTAACTAATTTCTCGATAAATCCAAAAGAGGCTACCCAAACATAAGAACTTATTACCCTAAATGCAACAAGTATATAGATAAAATTCTATATCCCGTTCAATTAGAGGACGGTAGGCACTTGTTGGATAACCTCTATTCATTTATTTTTTATTTTTCCAATAAAGCCAAAGATTCTCGATTAAAAGCAGGCAAATCATCCGGTGTACGGCTTGTGACCAATTGATTGCAGCAAACTACAACTTCTTCGTCAACGAATTTTGCACCGGCATATTCTAAATCGACTTGAATCGATTTATATCCGGTCACTTTCCGGCCTTCTAATGCTTTTGCAGTAATTAATAATTGTGGTCCATGGCAAATCGCAAATACCGGTTTTTTCGTATCCATAAATGCTTTCGCAAATTGAACGAAGCGGTCGTCGGCACGTAGAAGGTCAGGGGAGAAGCCGCCCGGAATCAAGAGAGCATCAAAGTCCTCAGGTTTTACGTCATCGATGGAAGCATCAACCGGAACTTTTTCCCCGTGTTTTCCGACAACGGTTTTACCTTTTTCCGTTTCAATAACCGTTAACTCATGGCCGGCTTCTTTAAACGCTTGTGCCGGGGATGTATATTCAATATCCTCAAATTCATCAGTAAGAACTACAGCAATTTTTTTACTCATTAATATCACCCCATGCCAATTTTTTTTTATAATAAATAGTATTTCCCTTCAGCTGTTTCCCATACAAAGCCAAAAGGAAAAATTCGACGAGGAATGTTCATAATAGAACAATCTGCCTTACACTACTGTAGTATAAACACTTGTGATAAAAATTTCAAACAAAGCAACTTATTGAATTAGGGGAGGGTTTGGAAGTTTGACAGTTGACAACCAAAAAAATTAGTAAATGCCTTAATACGACTTTCCTAAACTTGGCAAATTAAAAGATAAAATATATTGTAAGGGTTTTTAAAAAACGTACAAATTACAAAGAAATTAAATCATGTTATAAATTTATTAAAAATAAAAATTGACAAGGCCAAGAGTAACAGTTTGCTTACTCCAGCGGCCATAAGTCATCATTAAAGCGTTCTTTACCATATCCAGCTATTGTCCAAATTAATAATGCATCTTTTTTTTTCCCTCCTGTTTCTTTAATTGTTCGAACTAAATCTTCAATACGAACGACTTGAATAGGAGATGAAAAGTTCTCATTAATGAATGATTGTTGACCCGTTTCATCTGAAAGAAAGTAGGGAATATTTACTGTCTGGGCAAACGCAATCGACACGATTTCTCCCCAATGATTTCCATTTTCTCTTGTATTTTTTACTCGTCTCAATTTTTCAATTGTATTTTCGTAAATGGTTAATGCTAGCTTCCCCATCTTAGCTATTGTCTCTTCATTAACAATTTCTGCACGACTTTTTTGAATTAGGGCATCAATCTGATTCTTTGCTCCTCTTGGCGATAATACCTCATTTTCATATACATACTCATGAATCAGTAGCTTACCAATATAATTTGGCAGTATATCTTCTAGTATATTGTATTTCTTTATTCTCCCAACCTTAATAGCAAAGTCTGCATCTAGTATGGCAACTGGCCAAATGTATGTGTTTGAATTATTCATCTAATTCCTCTAACAGTTTATCTATTTCATCTTCTGTTGGGAGGTTATTTGGTAAATCGATGTCAAAATCCTCAGGTTTTTTATTAATGAGAGATAATAGATTTTTCAATCTTTTGGGGGATATAAGTCCTTCTTGATAGAGATCACATGCATCTTTGGCTAAACCTTCATAATGAATAATTGGTCTTTCAACCTTTGGACTGTCTAATTGCAATTTTTTACGAATTAATTCAACGTTTGGTTCTTTCCATAATTGTTCCATTAGAGTTTTGTCGATAAATTTTATTTCAAAAAGTCTCCGAACCATCGTTTTATATGGAACTTGGAAAACATGAGACAATTCAACAACTTGATTAGCGGTAATAGCATTTTTTTGGATATCTAAAAATAACAATTCCTGTTCTAATACGTGTTTTGGAACTAATAGCATGGCTGCAAATAAATTCGCCCGTAATTCTCGTATATTGTCTGTTTCGTCATTTAATATTTTACTCTCTAACATTTGGGGATTTATAAGGTATTCTTTATCAAACCAAATATGATATAGTTCATGGGCGGCTGCAAAATTCTGTTTATCTGTAGGTATTTGACTATTTATATAAACAAATAAACGACCCTTTTTTTGACAGACAAATGCACACAATTCTTCATCTGAAAATGGGGATTGCAAGAGGATGGCTTCTTTTCTAATTATACTAAAAACCTCTTTACCAAGTATCCTTGAAGTTTTATGAAGTTCATTCAATTTTCCATTTGCCTTCAATTCAATTTCTTCCATCTCTGGTTCTGTTAAAAATGAAATCTTAGTCACGGTCGATGCTCCTTGTTTTTTTTAGTTCTTCCAATTCAATCATTTCATCCATGACGTAGTCTAAATATTGAAGGTGATGTCTTATTTTTGCATTCTCTGTTTGATTCATCATAAATAGTATGGGATCTTCAATGACATTCGTTTCTGATTCATGGTGAACTAGTTCATCGACAGAAATATTCATGACATCTGCAATCTTTTTTATTTCCTCAATATTTGTGGCCTTTTGTCCTTTAACAATCTTGCTCATTACCTGTTTGGAAACACCAATTCGTTCAGCAAATTCTGTTTGACTTATTTGATGTTTTTCAATGTAATGAATTATTTTTTCTCCAATTTCCTCAAAAATTGTTTTCATTCTACATTCCTCCCTAAACTATATGATATCCAATTTTTCATATTCAAGTCAACAATTTGTTTACTTCATGTAAATATTTGTATTCTAACTGTTTACTAAGAGGTCTGATTTCAAATGTTTTGGGAAGATATGGTAAAGTGGTCAATAGAAAGAGTGACATGGACAAACAAACAGAACGATAAATCTTAGCCCATTGGAGAACTAAATGAATATGGTTCGTAACACTATATAAATGATAATGACCCGATCTAGGGGATTAGAAAAGACTGTCCAGAAGTTAAGCAGTTCAATCAATGTGAAAAATACTCATGTAAAAAATAATAGCTATCGAACACGAATTAGCAATAAAACTAGCAGAAAAAACAACGCTTGGGCAATTTTCCAAGCGTTGTTATGTTCGAAACAGATATTATCTAAAGTGTTTTTCAATAATTAATTTCGCTCTATCATCAAGATTAGAAGGTAAGTGATTTGGTGAGAAGTATTTTAAATCAATACTTTCTCCATCAGTCATCGACAATTCACCATAAACTTCTTTGGCTAGGTAAACGCATATAACGTTATACACTTCATCACCATTAGGATACTTAAAGTAAAGCTCTTTTCCCGATAATACATCAATGAATTTAAATTTTCTTGCTTTTAACCCTGTTTCTTCAAGTAATTCCCGTTTGGCAGTTTCCTCCAAACTTTCGCCTAGTTCCATTGCCCCGCCTGGAAGTCCCCATTCTTCTGTGTCTGAACGGTGTTGGAACAATATCTCTTGTTTATCATTTATAACAATTATAGTTGAGCCAACTAGTATAAATGGTCTGGATCCTATAAGTTGTCTTATTTCTTTTATGTATTCCGCCATAACTCCCACCCTTTAAAAAGATTTTTATATTTAACCTAATATTAACATACATGCTTGTCAACATTATATCTTTACCCATCTTTATGAAGAAATCACACTCACAAAACTGGCGGAAATTGTAGCGATGAATCCGAGTTATCTTTCCACATTGTTTAAGAAAGAGGTGGGAATGTCGATTAGTGAATATGTTCAATCTGTAAAGGTGAATGAGGCAAAAAATTTATTATCCTATACATCTTACTCCATGTCTGACATTGCCAGTCTATTAAATTTTTACGATCAAAGCCATTTTATTAGAGTTTTTAAAAATATACAGGGGTTACACCGAAGCAATTTAAAAATGAGGTTAAATAGTTGAGAAAGAATTGGAGCACCATGAGTGATTCTACTTTGATTAATCTTGGATTGCCTTTAAATGTTTCTATATAAAGTTCTACGGTTTTCCGAAAATCTCTGTAAATATAAGAGTGCTATTTTTATGTTTTATAAATTATCGTACTTTTAGATAAATATCTAATAATCATTATAATTAACATATTATACAAATATTTTAATGGGTGGTATAATTCTGAACAATGGACGATATCAAAATATTGTAAAGGTGGGTGTAAGTGAATGAAGGCGATTAAATCAATTGTTATTTGGGGTTTGATTTCTGCACTGGGGGCGGCAAGTTTTGGTATTTTAGCCTTAAACAGAGGGGAATCAATTAACTCCATCTGGTTGATCACCGCTGCGATTTGCGTTTATGCGATTGGCTATCGTTTTTACAGTAAATTTATGGCAAAACGGGTCTTTGAACTGGATGATAATCGCAAAACGCCTAGTGAAATTAATAATGATGGGAAGGACTTTGTACCGACAAACAAAGTTGTTTTGTTCGGCCATCACTTTGCAGCCATCGCCGGTGCAGGACCGCTTGTCGGACCTATATTAGCAGCACAAATGGGCTATCTTCCGGGAACCCTTTGGATCGTTGTAGGGGTTGTTCTGGCGGGAGCTGTTCAAGATTTTATTATTCTTTTTGCTTCGACACGACGCAATGGGAAATCCCTTGGTGAAATGATTAAAGATGAAATGGGAAAAGTAACTGGAATTATTGCCATGGTTGGTATTTTAGGTATTATGATTATCTTGCTTGCCGTACTTGGTCTTGTTGTTGTTAAAGCGTTAGTCGGTAGTCCATGGGGATTATTTACGGTTGCCTCAACGATTCCGATTGCGATTTTAATGGGGATTTATATGCGATTCGTCAGACCGGGGCGAATTGGTGAAGCCACTGCATTAGGTATTATTCTTTTAATTTTATCACTTGTATTTGGTAGATATATCGGTCAACATCCGGAACTTTCGGCCATATTCAATTTAAGCGGAGAAACGATTGCTATTTTGATGATTATTTACGGATTTGTGGCAGCTGTTTTACCGGTTTGGTTGCTGCTTGCTCCGCGGGATTATTTAAGTACATTTTTAAAAATTGGAACGATTGTCGGTTTGGCGATTGGAATTTTTATTGCCATGCCACATCTGCAAATGCCTGCTGTAACTGAATTTATCAACGGTACAGGTCCGGTTTTCTCAGGCAATTTATTTCCGTTTTTATTTATCACCATTGCCTGCGGTGCCGTATCCGGTTTCCATGCCTTAATTTCTTCCGGTACAACACCGAAAATGATTGAACGGGAATCTCATGCGCGTCCAATTGGTTATGGTGCCATGTTGACAGAATCATTCGTTGCGGTTATGGCGATGATTGCAGCTTGTGTACTGACACCGGGTGTTTATTTTGCAATTAATAGCCCGGCTGCGGTTATTGGTACCGATGTGACGACCGCAGCAACAACAATCTCGGAGTGGGGCTATACCATTACACCGGATATGTTAACTGAAATTAGTAATCATATTGAAGAAGAATCCATTCTATCCCGTACAGGTGGTGCACCAACGTTTGCGATTGGAATGGCAACAATTTTTTCCCAAGTAATCGGCGGGAAAGCATTAATGGCATTTTGGTACCATTTTGCCATTTTATTTGAAGCATTGTTTATTTTGACCACAATTGATGCAGGGACACGGGTTTGCCGTTTTATGATTCAAGAAGTTATCGGTACCGTATATAAACCTTTCGCCAATACCGAAGCTTGGTTACCGAATATTACTGCAACCGCATTGAGTGTAGCTGCTTGGGGATATTTCTTATATCAAGGAGTAGTTGACCCACTTGGCGGAATTAACACATTGTGGCCGCTATTCGGTATTTCAAACCAAATGCTCGCAGGTATTGCCTTAATCTTTGGTACAACGGTTCTCTTTAAAATGGGTAAGAAAAAATATACATGGGTTACACTGATCCCGACAGTTTTGTTACTTGTTGTTACATTGACAGCCGGTTGGCAAAAGCTTTTCCATTCGAATCCGGCAATCGGTTTTTTATCTCATGCAAACAAGTTTCAAGAGGCATATAATAACGGGGAAGTGTTAGCACCGGCGAAAGACTTAGGTGAAATGCGACAAATTTTGTTTAACGATTATATTGATGCAGCCCTTTGCGCCATCTTTATGCTTGTTGTTATTATGGTATTTATTTCTGCCATTCGGATTTGGATTAAAATATTGAAAAATCAAAAACTGGAACTTCATGAAAGTCCGTATATACCTAGAGAAAATATTAATGCGGGGGCATAACAAAATGGAATGGATTAAGAAAGTATTAAGATACCGGAAACAATTTTTTAGTTTGTTAGTCGGTGTTCCTTGTTACGAAACGTATGTCGAGCATATGGAAAAACATCATCCGGGTGAACCAATAAAGTCTCGGAAGGAATTTTTCTGCGAAGCCCAAGATGAGCGTTACAATGCAAAAGGTGGAAAAGTTTCGAGATGTTGTTAATTCTATAAAATAGCGAAAAATGCAAACAGCTCCATTCGAATGGTGGATGGGGCTGTTTGAATTATTAATAGAAGAATCAATACAAATCCGAAGTCTTTCGAAATTCTTTTAATTAATAAGTGTTTTCAATTGCAAAGAAACCTTCATAAATAAATTTGTGAAGTTTATCACAAAGTTGTCTTTTGGTGTTACAATATAAACTGTATTTGAAAATTAAGGGGAGATGCTCTTGTCTTGCTAAGCGTAGTAGAGAAATACAAGTTATGCATATTAACTAAATAATGAAACCGATTATACCTTGAAGTGTTGTGGTCATTGCCTGCATCTAACTATTTCGACACCACGTAAAACCACAACCGGTTTTTTTATTTATTAATATTTTTAGAAGGGAGATAAGTAAATGTCTTCTGTACTAGCCAGTGGTTTGTTATGCGGATTATGGGCGTTTATAGCACCGTTTATCGGCTTATTGACTTGGGCAGGATTTGCTGGTTGTACAACATTTTTTGCGATTGGTAATAGCGGTGTTACTGGCCTTGTAAAAGCAATGCTTTGTAATATTACTGGTTTTGGTTGCGGATTATTAATTATCTGGTTGTCGAATATCATTGCAATTCCTCAAAGTGCAGCAATATTTAGTGGAATTGTAACCTCACTTATGTGTTTGATAGGCAAATTAAAAATGATTAATTATGTTCCGGGGATTTTTATTGGCTGTTTTTCTACGTTTGCAGCTAATGGTAATTGGTTAGTATTACTATTTTCCTTACTTAGTGGTGTTGTCCTTGGATATTTATGTTCCCAACTTGCAAAAGAATTCTCTAATTGGCATGTAAAACGAACAGAAAAGCGACACAATCTAACGTAATTGAAAAAGCATTATTTGAAAACAACTTTTTCATATATCGAAAAGCTTGATTAAACCAAAGTAAAATATAATGGGAGGATCTTATAATGGAGCAAAGAACAATTATGGAATATGAACCAGAACAGTTGGAACCTTATGATTTTCGTAGAGCGATGGAAGAAGCCTCTCGCTGCTTACTATGTGAAGATGCGCCTTGTACTAAAGGTTGCCCAGCAGGAACTGACCCTGCGAAATTTATCCGAAGTATTCGTTTTAAAAATACTTCCGGAGCTGCAGAAACAATCCGGGAAAATAATATACTTGGTGCTAGCTGTGCGCTTATTTGCCCTCAAGAAAGACTTTGCCAAGCCGCTTGCAGTCGTTGTGGCATTGACCGGCCAATAGAAATTAAAAAGTTGCAACAATTTGCTATGGAACATGAAAGAAAATCAGGAAGAACATACTTAAATAAAGCGAAAACATATACAGGAAAACGTGTTGCTTGTATTGGCGCAGGTCCTGCCAGTCTTGCTTGTGCCGCAGAACTTGCTAAACAGGGCGTTGAAGTTACGATATATGATGAACATGAAGAGGCAGGAGGGATGCTACGGTATTTAATCCCGCCATATCGTCTTCCCGAACAAGTAATAAATCAAGATATTGATCAATTAGTGAAGTTAGGCGTTCATTTTGAATTAAATCATCACGTCTCAACAGAAGAACTAGAAACATTAAAAGCAGAATTTGACCAAGTATTTATTGGTGCCGGTATATGGGAATCAAAAACATTGCCAATCCCCGGCTCAACATTAGATGGAGTTGTACCGGCTATCAACTTTTTGAGTGAAGCGAAAAAAAATCATGGACAAATAGACAAACTAGGCTCTGTTGTAATCATTGGTGGCGGAGACGTTGCTATGGACTGCGCCGCAACTAGTAAACTACTAGGGGCTGAGAATATTTATGATGTTTTTATTGAAGCATTAGATGAAGCACCTGCTGTTCAATCAGAAAAAGAGTTTGTCTTTAAATTAGGTGTACCCATGATTTCCGAGTTTAAACCTGTTGAATTTATTGGGAATGGAAAAGTGGAACGTGTAAGGTTTGAACATATAAAAAATGGCTCAACAATGGAAATAGTGGCAGATACTGTCATATTAGCAGTTGGTCAAAAACTTTGTGATGTTGCAAAATCTTGGACAGAAGAAGATGGCTTATTCATCGGCGGAGATATGGTCAATGGTGGCGATACAGTTGTTAGAGCAGTTAAAGAAGGAAAAGAAGCTGCAGCAAAAATTATTGAATCTTTTAGGGGGTAAGAAAAATTATGGCTATTAAAAAGGATTTATCGATAAATTTTTTAGGTGTAGAATGTGAGAATCCGTTCTTTTTATCATCCTCTCCTGTTTGTAATAATGCAGAACAAATTTCTAAAGCCTTTGATGCAGGCTGGGCCGGTATTTTTTACAAGACAGTAGGGATAAACGGAATGGATGAAGTTTCTCCAAGATTTGACATTACAACAAAGGAAACGACGCCGTGGACCGGTTTTAAAAATATGGAGCAAATTTCTGAACGCTCTTTAGCAGAGAATGTAGAAGATATAAAAATATTAAAAGCAAAATATCCAAATAAGGTAATTGGAATTAGTATTATGGGTTCCAATGAAGAAGAATGGGTTACACTTGCAAAAGAGGTTACGGCAGCAGGAGCAGATATATTAGAACTTAACTTCTCTTGTCCGCAAATGACAAGTCATGCAATGGGATCTGATGTTGGTCAAAATCCGGAACTCGTCTATAAATATACGAAAGCTGTAGTAAATAATACACATTTGCCGGTTGTTGCAAAAATGACACCAAATATTGGGAAAATGGAAGAACCAGCACTAGCTGCAATGCGTGCCGGTGCTCAAGGGGTATCGGCAATTAATACAATAAAAAGTATTACAAATATTGACCTTGATATTCTAACTGGGAAACCTGTCGTAAACGGCAAATCCTCAATTTCCGGTTATTCTGGCAGTGCCGTAAAACCAATTGCCCTTCGCTTTATTACACAACTTGCAAAATGTGAAGAGTTAAATGAGGTTCAATTAAGTGGTATCGGCGGAATTGAAACTTGGCAAGATGCAATTGAATTTATCCTGCTTGGTTGTCGTAATGTTCAAGTAACCACATCGGTTATGCAATACGGGTATCGAATTGTAGAAGATATGATTACCGGTATTAGTCATTTTATGGAAGAACGTGGCGTAGACCGTTTGGATGAACTTGTTGGAATCGCATTAAATAATATCATTCCGGCGGAGGAATTAGACCGCTCATTCCAGATTATGCCGCATATTGATTTAGAAAAGTGTATAGGTTGCGGAAGATGTTATATTTCCTGTTATGACGGATCACATCAAGCAATTGCATGGGACGGTGAAACTAGAACGCCGAAAATTATTAAAGAAGACTGTGTTGGTTGTCATCTTTGTATGAATGTTTGCCCTGTAACAAACTGTATTACCCCAGGTGAAGTAATCTTTAAAGAGGGCAGACAAAATAATCGCAGTGCAAAAGATATTGTTCAACAGTTGGTTTATCAATGAAACATTAAAGTAATGCAAAATTTGATTTTAAAAATACCAATATGTGAAAACAGAGAATTTAATAGATTTGAAATGATGGTAGGAAATTTCAAAAACCATCATTCTAAACTTTATCTATTTGGTAACTAGATGAAAAAGTGGGAAATTCTTTGTCAATTAGTGGTACAAAAGATGGCGGGGACAGAAAGAGCGGGTAATAATTACTAAACAAGATTCGTTTTAAATGTTTGTTTGAAGGCATATAGTAAGCCCGAAATAAAAAAATAAACGTACCTTCACGGTACGTACTACAAATAACCGTAAAACCATGATTTTTTAATCAGATTTACGGTTATTTTACACATTCTGCTTGGATCGTTTTTGACCAAGGC